>Ga0102878_1000435_pt1 | contig 17392 bp, 19 predicted proteins | sample Colrivmet1548A02_FD_78447 | JGI IMG/M metagenome (GOLD analysis project Ga0102878, IMG submission 78447) | Estuarine microbial communities from the Columbia River estuary - metaG 1548A-02 | ecosystem: Environmental > Aquatic > Marine > Intertidal zone > Estuary | place: USA: Columbia River...
CTATGATAGAAATTTACTTGAAGGTGAAGGAGAATCTTTTTATGGATTACAAATTGCTAAATATATGATGAAAGATCAATATTTTAATGATAGAACAACAGAATTATTAGATGAATATAATGAAATAAAAAAAAATAAAAACAGTAAATATAATAGTAAATTATATTTAAACTATTGTGAAATATGTAAAACTCAAAATAATTTAGAAACACATCATATTTTTTTTCAAAAAGATTTTAATAAATTAGGGATAAATAAGTCCAAATTTTATTTACAAAAAAATAGTTTAGCTAATTTAGTGGTCTTATGTATGCAATGTCATGATGAAATTGATAAAGGAACAATTATAATTAATGGATGGATTGAAACATCACAAGGAACTAAATTAGATTATATTATAAACAATACTAAAATTATTAAAAAAAAATATGATGAAAATATGATTGCTTTTGTTAAACAAATACAATTAATCAGTAATAATGACCCCAGATTAGCAAGACTTAAAATTCAAGAAAAATTAAATCTTAAAATCTCTACTAAAACTATTTTAAATATGTGGAATGATCAATATTAGTTTTATAGATTCTACATCTTCTATAAATTTCATTAGTTCTATTCTAAAATTAAATTTATTAATATTGTTATTTTCTACATACCAAGTATTTTTTACAATATGTTTGTTATTATATGCAAATGCTTCGATATTATTATGAAGTTCTTTGTATAAGTTATTATTAAAAATTCTATGAGCTAATTCTATATATTATATTATATTATATTATATTATATTATATTATATTATATTGTATAGTATGGAACGGTTAATATCTGAATTATTATATTTTTTAAATATGTTTTTGATATTTGCTGCAGCTTTTTTTTAATTTCATCAAAAAAATATTTATTTCTATATTTATTATACACATTAACATGTTTACTTTTCAAATCCGAGACACAAAATGAATGAATCATTGGTAAAAGTATTAAAATTAATCATCGCAATAAATTTTGAAATACTTTCACCCCTTGTAATAATATTTGTTTCTTTATTGTCGGTTAAATTATCTAAATTTTCATACCAATTTGAGTTATATCAAATTGGTATGAACTGTAAAATTATTATTGATAGTTGTTTTCTATATTATTGAATTAATATTTTTACATATTTTTACATATTTTTGATGGCGTAATTTATCTTGTTTACAAGATAAATTTTTATAACAAAATTTACATTGATTTATATTCTTCTTTTCACAAACTATATTGAAGTAAACTAAACCTTTAGTTTACAAGAGGTTATAATTGTATGAAATTTTTTTATTGCGATTCCATTAAGATTTTATATGATAGGTAATCTTTGTTACATATTCTTAAATGATTTTTTTCTGGAGATTTTATTTACAATCTAATATTAAATTTATTAGATTAATATTGTTATGATATATGACGGCAAAAAATATGTTTTTGCCATTAATAGATATTTTTACCTTGGATTTTATCTAAAAGTTGTTTTATTTGAATTCTAAGATTAATTTTATTGATATCATTATTTTTTTCCTATTAAAATTATTATTAATAGTTGTTTTATTATTTAATATATTAATGTTTATATTTTGTAATATTTTTGAATTAATTTTAAAAGGATATTTTTTATATAAAAATATTAATATTAATATAATATAAAAATATTAATATTATATTAATATTAATTTTCTCTATATTTATATATAAATGATAAGTCACTGTACTTATTCAACAATAGGTAAATATTCATGTATTGAATATATGAATAATACAGATGTCCTCCATAGTACTAAACTTCCAGGAATTCAACGGGAACCAATCTACAATAAAATTGAAAGGAAACCATTTAAAATTGTAAATGCCCCCCCAAGAGGTACTAAACCTCCAAAAATTCCACCGGGACCAATCTACAATAAAATTGAAACGAGCCCAGTCGAAATTGTAACTCCAAATGGAATACCTGGCTCTAGCAACAAAATTGGTAATACTTTTAAAGAAAAATGGTATAAGCCCTCCTTAAATCCCCACCCCATTGCTATAAATGCCCAACCTTATGCACAAGGACCTTGAAGCCAAGGTTTTTATGATACATCTCACGGAAATAATGTTACCAGGGAGAAATGTAAATGCCCAAATAATTTAGTTTGGAAGGATAATGAAGAATGTGAATGTGCATGCAAAAAAATACCAAACTTTCCCAATAATAATACCAAACTTTCCCCAATACCCTTTTACAATAAATCTTACAATAAATCTTAAAATATCTTATGTATAAGGTACAAATATAACAAGGTTGTGATGAAATCATAAATTGTAGCCATGTAGAAAAAATTGTCTAAGTGGAAAATATTTAACTAATAATATGTGTAATTGTGCATGCATATCAAATGTATTAAGTCTTCAATTTTATTTATAAAATTATAGTATTTAAATCTATATCAATTATATGTTTACAATTCATAAAATTTAATTTCAACTTTGAAATGCTATAATATATCTACTAAAATTAAAATATTCTAGTATACTAAATATTAATCTATTTTTTTAATATAATTAAAAAATAAGCATATAATGGATGGTAATTATTCATAATAATGATGATTTAAAATAATTATATTAGTAATGTTAGTAAGTTTAAAATATATTTTTCCACTTATTATATTTTATATTTTATATTTATAACACATAATTTTATGAACTCAAAATCAAGATTTTTAAAGTAACCTATAAAAATATTAATAATATTAATATTTAAAATGTTAATCTTAAACATTTTAAATATTTTTTAACTTTTTAATATAATTATTAGCAATATTAATTATTTCTTGTTTGTTAGTTTTTTTTTTCCAATAAACCAATTGATATCTTAATCCATAATCAGATTTTAGTTCTTCATAATTTTCATTAATATAATTATAATAAAGAGCATCAAATATTTCTTTCCAATTATTAATATTCTTAAAATTACTCATTTTGAATATATAATTAGATGATGCAATATAATTTTTTGTCATGATTTTAATTTTATTGAGAATCATACCATATACATTTCCATACATTACCCATGAATATGCATCGATAAATGCTTCCATAAACCATCTATATATTATATCATTTTTTAATAAACATAATTTAAAAAAATTTCCAAAATACATTAGTCGAGTTATATGATGTGAATATGCATATGGTAATATATAAGTCTTTATCATAGAATCAATTGGATACATATTAGTTTTATAATTCCATAATTTATCATATATTATGGAGATTTCATATTTAATTTTAATGATTGGATTTTCAATCATATAAATTGTCATCATATAGTTTCTCCAAAATATTTGTCTAATAAAACCTTCAATATTTTGTATATTAGATTTATGTTTTAATACTTTTTTAATAATTATTTTATCTGTTAATAATCCTATATTTAACATTGGTGTAATTACACTATGAAATAAAAATGGATGATTTTCTATAGTAGCATCTTCATATTCACCAAAATTATCCATTTTATATTTTAAAAATTTATTAAACCATCTTTCGGAATCTTGATGTGTTATTGGATAAATAAAATTAATTTCTCCATAATTATTATTGAAATATTTATTAATATAATTAGTTGCTTCTTCTGTATATTTATTATTAATTATTTTAGGTAATATAGGTAGTTTAGTATTTTTTGGAATTTTTTTTCTATTATTTTTATCAAAACTCCATTTATCACCAATTGGTTTTTCATCTAACTTTACTAAAATTTTATATTTTTTACGATAATAAATATAAAACTTATTAAATAAATATGAATCTTTAAATATTGTATCTTTTAATAATTTTATATCTTTATAAACTAAAAAATTTATAGTTGGAAAAATAAATAATTTATCTTTGTATATTTTTTTTAATTTGTCTAATAATTCATATTCTATTGGATCATAAATATAAATTTTATTAATTTTAAGATTTTGATAAAATTTATATGTTATATTTTTAAATTCATAATATTCAGTTTTAATTTTATTTTTTTTTAGATAATCATAATAATATTTCATAGTTGCTCTATGGTATGCTAATTTTAATTTATGATAATTATAATTAGTAAAATAAATTGGTTCTTCAATTAAATAGACTTGTTTATTTTGTAATAAATCGATATCTTTAAATAATTGTGTTGGAAAAATTAAAACAATATTCATATATTTATATTATACTTAGTTATATATATTTATTTATTTTCTGCTAATCATTTTTTTCTTTTTCTAATTTACGTTCTAATAAAATCATTTTAACACTTTTATCATTTCCTATTTCCATATTTTTTAATTGTCTAAAGTTATTTCTAATTTCTTTTTTAATTTTTCTTCTTTTATATTATTACTTTTCCAATACATACTATATTCATTTTATTTAAATTTTCTTTATACTTAATTTGGTATAAAATTAAGCTGTTGTTATAGAATTCGAATGATCTAAAAATTTACCAAATTATTCTAATTTATTACATACTTCTATAAGATTATGTGGTATGAAATATCTAGCATTATGGATATGTATTTTTTTACTATCATATCCAGCTTTTCTTGCTATATTTTTAAACATTTGCTGAAAAAACATAGTGGTTTTTAATTTATTTTAATCATTTTTCTGTGGGCAAATCAGCTGCTATATAAAAACTGTATAATTCTTTATAAAATAACTAACTATTTATAAAGAATTATTTATATTTACGCATACCATTTAATTTAGCACTAAAAACATTAATTATACTAACTAAATCTTTCGTTAATTCTTCCTGCGGAGAATCATCTGATGAATTTAATATTATGATTTTCCCATTAGAACTTTCTTTTATAATTGTATTTATTAAATCAAAGCCAAATCTTGCTAATCTATCTTTATATGCTACTATTAATTCATTAATTTCACCATTTAATGCATATTTTATAATTTTATTTAAGGCGGATCTATTAAAATTTAATTCGCTTGCTATATCTGAAATTATTTCATTATTAGGATATTTATGTTTCATATATTCAATTTGATTAACTGATGAAACGCGGCAATAACAAATATTTCTTTTTATTATATTATACTAGTATAAGAATGGACAATTGATAGTGTAATGTTCATATGGAAACATTTATAGAATGGTATTAAATAAAATTAAAATAATGAAGAAAAATTATATTTTAAAATAAATAATTTCAAAAATAGTAATTGGACTAAAATATTTGATGCTTTATATTATACCAATTATGAACAATTAAAACATGAAGATAGCTTATATTTAAAAAATGTCAATTGATACCAAAAATAAATTAGAATATATAGCTAAAGCCTATCAATTTTATTAGATAAAAATTGATTAATACAAACTTTAAATTAATTTATTATGACTCAATATATGTTCTATGATGGTTATAATACATATTCAGATATTCCAGTAAGATATTACCGTAAGATAGAGTTAATGAATAATCATGATAAAGATTTAATAATATTTTTACAAAATCCTGCATCTTCAGCTAATGAAATAGATCGTATGACATTATTTTTGAAAAATTATATTATTGATTATAAATGTATTCATATTTTGAATATAATTCCAATTGTATCTAAACATCTTGAAAAGATTAAAATTGATAATTTATCTATACTCATAAAATTTCATGAAGATAATCTTAAAATAATTAAATCAATTTTAGAATCTTATCCAAATAGCATTATATTGTTTGCATGTGGTCAACATTTTGTCCAAAATAAAGTAAAACTAAGAAAAACCTACAAAAGTTTTTTTCTTGATATTTATAAAATAATTATGGATTATCATGAAAAAATATATTGTTTAGGTTATACATCTAAATATTTAAAAATAAAATTAGATCTTTCTAATAAATTTACTAATTTATTAGCTGATATAGATACTACAAATAAACCTCTTTTTCCTTATTTAAAAATAAAAATTCGTTTGCCGTATTATCCTAGATTTAAAAAATTTGAATTCATAAAATATAAATTGTTAAGTGTTTAAAATTTATTAAAAATTAACATTATTAAAATATATTTTACGACATTTATTAATTTGTTTATCTGATGTAACTTTATTAATGATATTATTAAATTTTTCTTTATTTAATAATCGAATAATAAAATTAATAGAATATACTCCACATTCAGAATTACCAGTTTGATGTTGTATGTTATTATATTTATAATCAATATTTTTGATTATATTATCAATTTGCGGATTGCTATCTAATAGATCTTGTAATTTAGAATATTTCATTTGTTCAATTAATTTTAATTTTTCAACAATATTATTTAATTGTAAATTAGTATTATATATTTTTTTATAATAATATTTTATTATTTTATTAATAAACTGTTTAATTCTTTTAGGTGGTTGGTTTCCAACCGAATCAAAAAAATAGATCTGATATTTTTGTAAATCACAATATAGACTAACCCAATGAGATCCTCTTTTATAATGTTCATCTAAGTTAATAACTAATCCTAATTTTGTTTTATTATTATTTTCTAATTCTTTGAAATTAATATTTTTTAATCCTAACATAGTTATATCTTCAAAATCATAAGGAACTGCCCCTAAAAATAGAAAATCTTTATGAATATATTGATATTGTTCAAGCACTTCATTAATATGTACAGTACTTAACCAATCATATTTTTCAGTAGGTCCATCTGGTCTAAAAGCATTTTCAATTGAATTATCATTTAATGCTTTGATAAAATCAAGACGTATCCAACATACTTGATTAGAACATTGTTTGGATAAATTTTGTTCTAATTTTTTAACTAATTCTTGTTTAGGTAAATTAATATTAATTTTATTTTTGTTTGTAATTTTGTTATAATTTATTGCTATTTTTTTTAAATCTTTTAATTGTAAACATGATTCATCGATATATTGTCTTCCAGGTGCACATTTTTTATTAATTATAGCATCTATATTACTTTTTTTCATTAATATAATAATGAAAAAAATGGTACTTTAGGAAATTAAATAAATATTATAAATATAGCCATACATACTACCTACTGGTTCATGTAATAATGGTTCTAGTTCATTGTTTAAATTTTGGAGTTCAATTTTAAATAAATTATCAAATGATAAGTTAGATTCTAATTCTAGATTTTCACGTTTTATAGAATGTACATAACCGCATTTAGGATATAAAGTGTATATATATTTTTGACTATCTGGTGAAAATGTTACAAATATTGTTTGACCAATTTTTAAATCATTGATAAAAATTTCTGAATATGATTTCCCATTAATTAAAGTTTCTATTTGTTCATAACATGTATTATAATAATTTTCTTCATTATTATCAAATAACATATTTATTTTAATTAAAAAATCTATAATTATTCTAATTAAAAAATCTATAAATCATTTTATAATAAAAATTTTATTTTTATATATATTTATATATATGTCTTACAAGCAAAAATATTTTAAATATAAATTAAAATATTTAAAATTAAAAGGTATAATGACGGATAATTATATTTTAAATGGAGGACAATCTAATAAAACTCGTAATTTAAATACGAATATTTTAAATGTAGATGTTTTAACACAAACTCCATCGATGTTAGATATGTATGGTTATACATTTTCAGATAGAGATCAGGTTGATACTTTAAATAAATTACTTAATAATGAAGATAAATCTGTTGTTGATAAAGTTGAAAATGATTCTGATGTAAGTAGTGATACAAAAATTAATACTTCTGTAATTTCTGATTCTGAATCAGAAAGTGAATTAGATACTATGCCACGAGTATTAAATAAAGTATTAAAAACTTCTAGTTATAAAAATTTATTATTAACATCTCGTAAAAATACTAAATCATCTAAGAAAAAAAATATTCGTAAAAAAAATCAATTTCTAAAAACATCTTCAGAAGAATTTAATAGTGAATCAAATGATATGCTTAATACAGAAATTTCATCTTTATAAAATAAAGATGAAATTAGTGATTAATATAAAGGATAAAAATCCATGATTTTTATGAAATTTAACTCGCTTTGTCAGTCAAGATCTTTCTATAAAAATTGAATATTATAATTTTTTTTATAAAAGTAGATAATATTAATGAATAGTTTTATTATTAAGGATATTCGCCTAATAACAACATGGTATTATAATTTACTTAGTAATACAGATTGTACAATTTGTCGATGTAGTTTAAATAGCAATAGTTTATACAATCAAGATAAAGGTATAGATTCTCAAATTATTCAAGGTTTATGTGGGCATACTTTTCACGAAGAATGTATTTTACCATGGTTGATTAAAAATAAACATTGTCCGATTTGTTCTAGCTTGTGGATAGAAGCAAAAAAATTAAAAATAAATTAAAAATTAAATTTATATATATTATTATATATGTTATATAATATTAATATAAAAAGAGCATTTCCACATGATTTAAATTATTTAGAATTAAATAATGTAGATCGTACATTAATTCCAAAAATTGTTGATTTAAGAAGCAAATTACCTCCTATATATGATCAAGGCAATTTAGGATCATGTACAGCAAATGCCTTATGTACTGTGATGGAATATATAGATCATGTAAGAGGATCTCGTTTATTTTTATATTATAATGAAAGAAAATTAGAAAATGATATTCCAGATGATGCAGGTGCATATTTAATTGATGGTATTAAGTGTTTATGTAAATATGGAATCTGCGATGAAAATATATGGCCTTATGATGAAAAAAAATTTTCAATATGCCCTCCGTCTTTATGCTATAAAGAAGCTATAAAACATAAAGCTATAACTGTAAAAAACATAACGAATGATATGTATACAATGAAACAAGCATTAGTTCAAAATCATATTTTTGTTGTAGGTATTTCAATATATTTGTCTTTTGAATCAGATGTAGTAGTAAAAACTGGATATGTTCCCATTCCTGAACATGATGAAAAGTTTTTAGGAGGTCATGCAGTAGTATGTGTAGGCTATGATGATAATAAAAAAATTTGGCTGATGAGAAATTCATGGGGAACAAATTGGGGCGATAATGGGTATTTTTATTTACCTTATGAATATTTATTAGATTCATCCTTAGCTAGTGATTTATGGATAATAATAAAAGCATCATAATATATATCTTATGATACCTTATAATGATAGATTGTAATTCCATTATGAAATTCTCCATATGTATCAATATTGAATATACATGATTTAATACCATTTATATCTAAATCATTTCTTTTAGCTAATTTCATATTATAAATATTATTAGTTTGATCTCTAATATAATTATTATTATTATCACATTCCAATACATAACCATTACATTTATCATAATAAACATCTTTTTGTTTGATTCTATTGAAAATTGCCCAATCATCACCGCCCCATCCAGATAAATCATTAGGAAATCCATTAATTATATTATATGTATCTGAATCAAAAAGACAACAAGCTCCTAATACAGGAAAAGTATAATGATTAAATAAGTCTAAAAAACCTCTTTTAAAATTGATGAATTTATTAGGTAATGTATATTTCTCATCAAAATTATAATCTGTATTAATATGGATATATAATTTTTCAAAATTAAATGTATTTTCGCTAATTATAAATGCTATATTTAATAATTTACCACGATTAAATAATTCTTTATTATTTTGTTCGCATATAACTAATTTATAATCCAGTTGATTTTTACTAAAATAGGTTTTTATGTTTTGAATTAAATTTATTAATTCATTTCTTCGAAAAAGTTGAGGTTCAATAGCTCTATAACAAACTTGTATAATATAGACTATTTGTTTTTCATATAAAATATCTGAAAAAAAATCTTTTATTCCTTCTTCTAAAGGCACTAAAGCTTTCCAATTTAATTTTTGAAAACTAGGTGTAGGATCTTGATATATATGTTTAATATCTCCAGGTCTATCTTTTATATATCTAATTTCACAATTAAAATATTTTCCTATTTTATTTAATGTATGATTTATTCCTGTACATAAATCAATAATTCCAATTATATCAGAATTCATTGCCATAATATGTCCGTTAACAATATCTGATACATGTGTAAAATCTCTACTTTGTTCACCATTTCCTGTAATTTCAATATAACCATTTATATTTTTACATTTTCTAAGTGCTGAAAATACATTAGGCGAGGGTCCCAATTCTGATTGTCTAGATCCATATACATTAGAATTTCTTAAACAAATAACAGATAAATTATACATTTCAGTATATACCCTTCCTAATGATTCAAGTGCTTCTTTTGAAGATCGATAAGGAGTCCAATAAGCATAAATTACATTTGATGATGTCATAACAACTCTTTTAATCCCTTTTTTTCTAGCTATTTCTAATATATTTAATGTACCTATTACATTTGTTTGATAAGCAAGAATTGGATTATCTATGCACCATGGTGTTCTAGCTATAGCTGCTAAATGAAATATACCATCAATATCAATAAAATATTTTTCTATATTTTCTAATATTGATATATCACTATTAGAAAATGTAGCTTTTGTATTAATATTCTTTTCAAACCCAGATATTAAATTATCCAAAACTATAATAGAATGATTTAATTCTATAAGTTTATCAACTAAATGACTACCTATAAATCCAGCTCCTCCTGTTACTATGTATTTCATGATTATATATATATATATATATATAATTAAAATTTATTATAAACTAAATTTATCCAATATTCCATTCGTAATTTTTCATAATTAAATGATTTTTGAGAATAATCTATTATAATATTATTTAATAAATTTTCGGTGATATCATCCCATCTATCAACTGAATAAACTGGTAAATCTTCATATATAATATCTAAACAACTTTTTTTTATTATTACAATACAACCTAAACATAAAGCTTCAAATGTTCTTATACAATCTAAACCATTACCAAAAGGACTTAATACAAAAGAATATTCTAACATTTTTATAAGTTTCACTTCTCGGAATGTTTCTTGGTAAACAACAAGCTCTTTAGGTAAAATATTTACTAAATTTCTTCTCCAATTTCCATATCTTCCATCAGTCCAATTAAGATGAAAATTAGCATAGATTAATAATTTTCTTTTAGTGAAATGAATACTATTTTTATTAAATTTTTCTAATTGAGCATTTTGGTCTTCAAAACTAGTAATAGGTTCTCCAAAATAGTTTTGAGTAGATAAAGTCCAATAATTTAATCCATAAGGAATACTAGTGAATTGATTATCATCTGGTATAGTTTTATTTATTGAAAACCAATGTTTAAAATATTGATTTTTTTTTAAATATTCAATTAAATTTTTATCAAATTCTGATGGGAATTCAGTATCTTCCATAGCAGTTATTATTATAAAAGGTTTTTTAATCTCAACAAAAAATTGATATAATTTATATAAATATTCCGGTGAATGATGACAATAAATAATAATTTGATTTTTTGTATTTAAAAAATCTATATCTATTAAATCTTCACAATATTTTGTTAAATTTACATCTGCAATTTTAGAAAATAAATTGGTGAATAAAACATATATATATAATTATATATTTAAATATATATTTAAATATATAATTATATATTTAAATATATAATGAGTCACCAAGACTGGGTACCCGTAATTTGGAAAAAACCAGAAAGTGAACAAAAAAAAAATCAAAAGTCTACAATGGTGGTTGCAAATAAACAAAAAAATGCAAATACCATGAATAATACTATAAAAAAAGTTTATAATGAAGAAGATACTAATCCCAAAAATGAACCCGATATTATGCCTGTGTATATAGATCAAGATTTTTCTAAAAATTTACAAAAAAAAAGATTAGAAAAAAAATTATCCCAAGAAAATTTAGCCAAAGCTTTATCTATACCTGTAGCTATTATTAATGAATATGAAAGAGGAACAGGGGTTAGAAATGGAACATATGTATCCAAAATTCGAAAATATTTAAATTTTTAGATAATTATTACATAATAATTTAATCAATAAAATCAGATTGGTCTAGGATTTCTTGTTTAGAAAAATCATATTTTTCTAAATAACTATTGAGTGAACTTACAGTTTCGGGTAAAAGCGAAGCTTTTGTCCTTAATAACTCATGAGTTGTTTCTTTTTTTGAATCAATTATAACATTATTATGAACATAAATTGTATTAATTTTGAAATTTAATTTAGTATACAATTTTTTTCTATATCTACCTTGATTGACAAAACATGGTATATTATCTATAATATCATAAATAATTGGTGGTAATTTAGGATCCAATTTCCTAATGATTCGACCAACCGCTTGTTCCACTTCTTTTCGCGACGTTACCATAAATAATGTATTTAAATTTGGAATATCCAAACCTTCAGCTGCCATAGCATAAGAAGCTAAGATAATATGAGCTTGATCAGCGGTTTTATCTAAATCTATTTGTTTCATACCTCCGATATAAAAATCTGAAATTATTTTTTCAGATTCATTTTCATTCTGATTATTTATATTATCTAAACGTTTTTTTAACAGTTTTAAATGTTCAATTCTATCAGATAATACAATAATTTTTCGACCGACTTCTTTTACACATTGTTGAATCATTTCAACAATAAATTTATTTCTTCTACCTATCGTGGTAATTTTGCTTATTGTTAAAGGGCGATTAATATCACCATTTTTTAATTTAAATTCATGAAATTTATCATGTTCTATATCATAATTAATAATATTTACAACAACCATATTATTAATTTGCGTACTAATTTGATACATAATATCACCAAAATACCAATATAAAACTTTTTCTAATTTATCAGTTCGTTTAGGTGTAGCACTTAATCCAATAGTTAATTTACATGCAATTATAGGTAACGCATTTGAAAAATATTTAGAAGGTGCATGATGAGCTTCGTCAAATATTACTAATCCAAAATCTTTAAAGGTGCAACTAGTATATTTATCTTTAGCAATAGATTGAAGCATTCCAATCACAATATCTTTATTGGTTATATCAATTTTATCTTGTTTAATAATTCCAATATTAGCATTAGTAAATTCAATAATTTGCTTTTTCCATTGATGTAACAAAAATGTTTTATGAACAATTATTAGAGTTTTAACTTTAAAATATGTGGCTAAATAAAGTGCAATTATTGTTTTCCCTGTACCACATGGTAAACATAATATTCCACCTTCATTAGTATTAATATACGGTATAATTGTATCTATAATATTTTTTTGTTGATCACGTAAATTTCCCTTAAATGTAATTTTAATTTTTTCTCCATCTAATTGTTGATTGGAATGAGGTAAACCTAATTTTTTAATTCCATAATATTTTGGAACAATAAAATAGTTTTCGTTTTCTTGATAAATAGGAAATTGTATTGGTTTTTTTTTATTTTTGATATTAAAATAGTCATATGGTTCAACCATTAATTCTTTTCTTGCAAGATTTATTGCATCGATATATTTATCATTTTTAGGAATAAAATATCCTTGTTTATATAAAATTGTAGAAAGATTTGATTTTAATTCTTGTGTAATTGTTGACATTATAAAATATTTAATTTTATATCTAAAAATATAAATATTTCAATTTTATATTTATAAAAAATATAAAAAATATTTTTTTATAAGTTAATATATATAGTACAATGTATAATCAAGTTGTAAATAATTCTAATACTAAATTTGACACTGGAATTAACTCTAAAGTTGATCCCCTTGGTATTATGAATAATAAATTATTTTATACCAATTTAAATGTCAACAATATTGGTATGACTTTATTAGCTGTATTGTTAGTTTTATATAGTGCTTTTATTGCTCATAAATTACCACCGCATTTAGAAAAAAATTTAAATAAATCTTATATTATACTAGTAGCATTAGTTTTGATTATTTATCTTACTACTAAAAAAGCAGCCTTAGGGTTACTTGTAGCACTAGCTATATTAATAACTATTCAAAGTCATGTCAGATTATATAATCCTTTACAATATAATAATCAAATTATACCTACTACCGCAAATAATTCTCGAGAAATTTCTTTATCCCCTAAACGTTCTCAATTAATTCAAGAGTGTATAAATAAATCCCAATTTCATAATGAACAAGCATCCAAAGCAGAAGCTATAGGAGATACTAAACAAGCAGAAGCAGAAAAATACAAAGTATGGCAACAAAATCTCAAAATCGAATATGCTATCAAATCAAAAAATCATTTAATAGAAGCAAAGATAGCAGAAGAAGCTGGTTATTTTGATCTTGTAACTGAACATATGAATTATGCTAAAAATTTCAATATGAAACTTATTACTTTAATTAAAGAAGAACAATTACATGAACATGCACAAGCTGCTTTAACGGAAGGTCGAATAGATAAAGCTGAAAAATTATATAATTACGCAAAAATAGAAGCTGACAAATTACAATTATTACTTGAAATTGATGATCACATCGAAAAAGCATCTAGAGCTCAAAATAATGGTCAAGATAATGAATCTAAAATTCATTTAGCTAAAGCCATGGAATTAAATAAAATTTATAGTGATTATAAATCTAATGAAGAAGAAATTTATGCATTGATTGAAAATAATAATACTTTACCGGATACTGTTAAAAATGAACAATTACCTGTTGAACAAAATGAATCACAAATATTAGGATATGATCACTTAGATTATGCTGTTTATTAAAAATTTATATTTAATAATATATGGCAAAAAATAATTTAAAAACTATAAATTATAATACTGTTGATAAATCCAATGACAAAGATGTTGGATTTACCGCTTCTAAAAGTAATGATATAAAAATTCAACAAAAAAAATTTGAAACTTATTTAGCTAATTCATATAATTATAAACAATTATGGTTTGAAAAATGCAATAAATATAATATTAATGAACCATCCTTTATTTTACCTAAAGTACCAAGAATTATTGTAATTGGAGATGTTCATGGTGATTGGGACCGAACTCTAAAAGTTTTAAAAATAGCAAAAGTAATAGATCAATCTAATAATTGGATAGGAGGTAATACAGTGGTTGTTCAGCTAGGTGATCAAATTGATAGATGTAGATTTAGTAATATACCATGTTATATTCAAGGAGCAACTGAATATGATGAAGGTAATGATTTGAAACTTCTTAAATATTTTACTCAATTACATAAACAAGCACAAAAACATGGAGGAGCTGTTTATTCTTTATTAGGAAATCATGAAGTAATGAATGTGCAGCAAAATTTAAGATATGTATCATACGAAGGGCTAAAAGAATTTGATAATTTTATGAGCGGTAAAAGGATTATTAAAGATGGAAAAACAGCTAGATTGTGGAGATTTAAACCTGGTAATGATATTAGTGAATTTTTAGCTTGTACACGACAGGTAGCTATTATTATCGGCTCAAATTTATTTGTACATGCAGGAATTTTACCCCAAATAGCTGAAAAATATAATGTTACTAGTATAAATATGATAATGACATTATATTTATGGAATAAATTAAAAGATATAACTAAATATTCTGATATTATACATCCTCATAATGATTCGCCATTATGGACTAGAGTTTTTGGAAATTTAGGTAATTTAAATTTATTACATAATAATAATCCTATTATAGATAAAATAATTTGTAAAAAAATAATTACACCGCTAGAAACAATATATAACATAGGAAAAATTTATGTTGGTCATACGCCAACTTTATCACATAAGGTAAATAACATATGTCATAAAAAAATATGGTTGACCGATTATGGTTTATCTAAAGGATTTGATAAATTTTTTCCCTCTACAGATAAAAAAAAATTACAAGTATTAGAAATAATAGATGATGGTCGAGAATTTAATATATTAGAAGGTTATTAAATATTTATTATAATACTATAATACATAAAGATTTATTATAGCATTATAATAAAAATGGATGTTTTTCAAAATATTTGTGAAAATAATGTAACAAATGATTTATTTTGGTACAAACAATATGCCTTATTTTATAATTTAGATAAAAATATTAATATAGATAATTATCTAGAAAAATTAAAAAATAAATCTAATGAAAAAAATATGCAAAATAAAATAATCCAAATTGAACAAGACTATATACAAAAAATACATAATATAGAAAAATTATATTTAGATGATAACAAAATTAAAATATTAAAAAAACAAAATAGTTTAATTATATTACAAAAAGAATTAGAAACTATAAAAATATTAACAAAATATACATTACAAAATAAAATATTGAATTATAAATTTTTAAAAATATGTTTAAATCTATTATTAGAATTCAGTGAAACTTTAAGATTACGTTTAAAACAAAAAGAATTTTTTCATGATAATATTGAAAATAAAATTAATATATCAAGATGTTCTTATAAATTTTGTTCTTATCAAGCTAACTGTTCATATAATTATAATTCTAAATCTAAAAGATTATGTTATCAAGATCATTATGTTCATAATATGGTTTCAGCTGATTTAAAAATATTATTAAAATATATCGAAGAAAAAAAAAAATCTATAATACCAATTTCTTCAGAGTTGATATTGGCAGAAAACTTAAGTTTTCAGTCAATAAAAATAGAAGAAAAATCTAATGAAATAAACTATACACCAATAAAGCATTCCTTTTTAGAGAATTATTCTGGTGAAAATATTTTAGAGAATAATATTGATGAAAAAAATCATAATTATGAAACTTCTTGTGAAAATAATTTACCAGAATTATCAAATTCTAAAGAATTTGATAATAGTATGAGCAAACAATTTAAAGATTTTATGTTCCCAGAACATAAATTAGATACATTTATTGTTCATACAAAAGAAATATTAAAAACTATAAATACTTTAAGTTTTGTTATTAATCATATGGAATGTGAATTAAGAACAAAATGTCTTACTTTACTTTCTCAATCTATATCAGATAATACTAATATAAATACACTATTTGCAAATATTCCAGATTATAAAATAGAAATGTTTCATATTGTAAAAAATTGAAAGTTAATAATATTCAAAATATAAGATTATTAAAATTAAGTTATATTATGCCCATTATTTTAAATGATTATTCAATTGATTATTGGATTACGGGAAATATTATCGACTGTGGTAAAAGTAATCATCCTAAAGATGAAGAAATTAGTAAAGGGCAAGAAGATCAAAATTTAGAATTTATGATAAATTACATTATAGCAGATACAAACCCACTAAAACATCATTATGACATCAAACCTTCAAGAGTTGATATTAACGAAAAACCTAAGTTTCAGACTGATATGCACAATAAACAAAGAAATAAATTCAAAGGAAAAAATCCACATAATTATGCA
>Ga0102878_1000459_pt1 | contig 16753 bp, 8 predicted proteins | sample Colrivmet1548A02_FD_78447 | JGI IMG/M metagenome (GOLD analysis project Ga0102878, IMG submission 78447) | Estuarine microbial communities from the Columbia River estuary - metaG 1548A-02 | ecosystem: Environmental > Aquatic > Marine > Intertidal zone > Estuary | place: USA: Columbia River...
ATAAGGTATTGTTTGGTAATAAAGCATCATATGATTTACGGGCAAAATTTAAAGTTATAAAGGTAGCCGGAACAAAGTATACTGACAGTGATATTAAATCAATGATACTAAAATTAGTATACGATTTTTTTGATACACGAAATTGGGATTTTGGAGAAACATTTTATTTTACTGAATTAGCATCATACATCCATAAGAATATGACCAATATTGTAAGTAGTTTTGTTATTGTGCCAGACGATCAAAACAGTGTGTTTGGAACATTGTTCCAGATCACACCAATGAGTGATGAGCTGTTTATACCAGACGTATCACTAAGTGATATAGAAATTATAAGTTCAATCACAAAAGAAAATATTAGAGCAATAGGATAAGAATATGTCAGATTTTAAATCAGATAATAACGAAAAAGCGGTAAACAAAACTAGAGCAGGTCGACGACCAGTAGTAAACATTGATACATCTGAATTCTTACCTAAGACTTTTAGAACTCCGCTAAATCGTAAATGGTTAGACGCTACACTAAATCGGATGGTTTCAAAAGGAGATCTTGAAGATATTCATGGCTTTGTAGGAAAATATACTGGAGAAGTACTGGACAAATACGACGATGTATATATTAACACTGGATACGAAAATCAACTAAGCGCAGCAATTGTCTCTGAATTTAATGACGTTGTGGTAGACCATATATCAGGCAATGATATCCTTAATAATATCAATTACAATTTTGAAAACTATTCTCTCAATGGCGCATATAATAGTCAAGCATATGTTTTTGCTCCACCCATCAATATTGATAAGTTCTTAAATTACAGTCAGTATTTCTGGGCTCCTATATTGCCAATAATTGAAATAATTGATAATAGTGCTCCAGAAATTCTGGATCCTACTGTTGTATACGCTGGCAGACCATTCGCATCATTTACAACAACTGACGGTCCAATAACATTACATAATGGTATGATCGTAAAATTTGTTGGTAGCAGATGGCCAGTAGACATTATTAATAATGTATATCTGGTAACCGGTGTTGGAAAAAATATACGTTTTAAAATTTTAACAACGACAATTTCAGTTACTGATATTTCAGAGACATACGATCTGGAGTTAGAAGTCTATACTAGCGTAGTACCACATACAGACAAAATATCTGGAGAGTTTTCTGTTAATAATAAAAAGGATTATATAGTTATTAATAATTCTGACGAAATTTCGTCTGCATGGTCACGTGCAAACTATTGGGTTCATAGAGAGACATTATCATACATTCTAGAATTGAATAGCTCATTTGATATCAAGTCAGTCTTAAAGACAGAAAACCAAGCTAAACGCCCAATCATTGAATTTAATCCATTTATAGTTATGATGGACAACGCATATGTTTCTTCTGTAACAAGAGATGAGCCAAAATTAACCCATTACAAGGGCAAGGTTAATTATCTTCTAGGAGTCAATCATTTGCCAGACTCTGGTTCTCTTGGAGGTGGTAATGCGCAGTATACTACTGTCATTGGAGACACAGTTGAAATTAATGGTGAATACGTTAAGGTAGACAGTTTAGTCGCATATCAATTGGATTCATATTCAGGTGAATTTGGAATATTCTTAATTAAAAGATCCGGCCAAGTAGAACTTTATGAAAATCTATCCCCTAACAATACATTTACAGTAATAAACGATTATGCATCTGGTGGCACGTATAACCAGCGAGATCTTTATGTAGATCAGGATTATCGTTTCCAGATATCTCAAGTAAAACTAGCACCAAATACTGCGCCAATGTTTAAGCTAGCGGACAAAAATAACGTATGGCTAGACGATTTCGACAGTTCAACTTTTACAGGCAGTAAGATCTTTTCTTATAAATCCAGTAACAGTTCAATAATTGACAGCGAATTGGGTTTTCCGCTCGCGTATAAAGATGCTGGTCTAAAAAGTGAAATATTATATGAAAACAATATAATAAACGAGAGACACACTTATCAAGAGGCATCAAGCAACGTTGAAAAAGAAATCAAAGGATACTATTTCTTTAAAATAGGAAACAATTTTTATTCATCATATTTCCCTTCAGCATTTTCTTTAGGTGCTAAAGAGCATGTTCAGGTAATTGCAGATTCAGGTTCAGATGTTGTTATTCCTTACGGTACTGATAATTGGAGCGTTAATAAAGAATACCTTGTTTTTAATTTAAATGGAAAAATTTCAACCAGCGAAATTTTAACAGAGGGCAGTTATAATAGATCTAGAACTAATCAAACAAACATCACTTTGGGCGGCGGTAAGACATATACATTCCATAATTTACTGCCAGATGAAGAACTAAAGTTTTGGGATGTAGACACTGGTAATGATATTGAAACAATACCTGGCTACGAAGTTACAGTAGTAAGAGATGGTCCGTACATATATCTCCAGGTACCTGAATCATTTATCAGTCTGAACATCCTTTATGGAACTGTAGATATTAACAACAGAGGCATTATAACAGTTGTTCCTAATACTGAAGATTTCTATCACCACCTTTACGTCAATGGTGTACATTTAGATGTAAGTGCGTATTCAATTAGTTCTAATTCAATAGTTATACCGTCTGCTCAATTAGTCGATGGTAAAAATATTATTGATTTAGAATACTATAGTAACAGCAATACAAATACTGGCAATACTGAGCTTCCAGAAATTCATAACCATAATAGTAATAATCTTCCACTCAGAGAATTTACTATTAGCGATACGCATGAACACTGGGAAAGTTTAATACGTTTTACACCTGGTTTTACGGGCCAGACATATGGAGAAAACAATTATCATCTATCACTACAAAATAACGCATATGGTGGTGAAATATTCATGCATGAAGATATTAGTATTATGCATGACTATGCCTTTTCAAGTAATGAATTAAACATTTCAACTGCTATAGAAAATCAAGCAGCTGATTGGTATTCCTTTAAGAAACGTTTTATAAATCAGGTTAAACGAATTGCTATTAAAAATAACATAGAGTCAGTAAGTAAACTAGTTGACGATGTGTGCAATAATATTATCAAAGTATCAGATAATAATAATCTTCACGCAGACTCCAATATGTATTTCCCACACAAGAGTCATTATAGAGAATACGTATATGTTCCTGGAGATACGTATAGATCCGCAAACGTACACTTCAATATTGACGAACACAAACAAGATCATATTTACATCTATGTTGTCCACAATCGCGATTCTGATAATATACCTGTTGAAGAAATGCTTCAATATAATATTGATTATGAGATTAACGGATCAGTAATAAACATTAGTAGTGAGCTGGTATTGAATCCTTTCACCAATGGTGAAGATATTAAAATAAAGATATATTATCATGACATGGATGAGAAAAGCTATATTCCAGCCAGCATGACAAAACTAGGACTTTCATACCTATATAGACCACGTCTGATGGGAAATAAAATTATCTGTCACGACGGTGAGGAAATAGAAGTGCCTGGGGGTACTGAAATATTTAAAGTTTCTGCAGAGGAGTTCAATCCTCTATTAGCTGCACTTTATGATTTAGAAACAAAGATATACACTGGTATCAAGAAAACAAGTTATAGAGCCACATATAGCCCATTAAAATACTTCTCATCACAACACAGAGGACAATGGTATTCTCGTAATGATGTTGACGGTTATATTAAACGTTATTTTGATCTTTGGTTTAATAAATCAAATTACACTGATTTAAATGATGCTATTCATGTTTACAGAGATGAAAACGATGCATGGACCTGGAATTATTCAAGCATTGCTCTTGATGAACAAGGGCATCTAAATTCATCACTACCTGGGAATTGGCGCGGTGCATATGTGACATTGTTTGGTACATCCACTCCACATTTAACACCATGGCATATGCTTGGATTTAGAAACCAACCTTCATGGTGGGGTGAATTCTATAGCTGGACAGATCCAATCAAAAGAGACAGGCTAATCAAGTCACTGAAATATGGCATTGTGAGCCGTCCAGACGAACAAATAGTACAGGATCTTTATTATGCAAGATATTACTGGGATTTTGATACAAAATGCCCAGTAGACACAAACAGAGATTTAGTAAGTCCTGATTTAATTTTAGGAGATCCTGGCGATAGTAAGCTAGATGAATTTGTATTTGGTGATTGGTCGCCAATTGAATTTATCTGGAGAAGTTCTGTTCTTGGACAAGCTGCTCACCTGGATGCCGTTATTAAATTGTTACCTGCAAAAGCCTGGACTGATTTCTTTAAAGTTGGCCAGTATATTAGAATGCCAAATTCTGATATGATAATTGACAAAGAATCTGGACTCTTTATATCAAATCTTGACATGAGATATCACGACGATTCCGATGGTAAAATGGTGGGAACCGTTATTATTAATAGATCAGACAGCGGATTTCCATCCGGAACAGAAATATTGTTTGTTGGCGGGACCCCAGACACTTCTGCAACTGCTACGTTAGACATAGACACAGATGGAAAAATAGTAGCCGTTAACTTAACAGGACGTGGCTATGGATACGATTCTAATCCTGCATATCAGTTTTTGTTTCCTGAAGGATATGTTCCATCCGGCGGCATGTCGCCAACAGCAGAATTAGAATTTAATATGGTCACATCTTCTAATTGGACTATGGGAATTAACCACCTACAGCAGAATTCGATTAAAAGAGAAAAACTCAGTAACCCAATCCAACTTGGTAATATTTACCGTGGTTTAGATACAAGACTATTACAGGATATTGCAGGTTTTACAAGAAGTGACCTAATTAAGGTAGAAACAGAGTCTGGCGCAGCTGGTAAACATGTTCTGTCTAACTCCGATTTTAACATTGTTATGAATGAAAGTTCTCCTAAAGATTTATATATTGCTAGCGAGATTTATATTACTAAAACTGATAGTGGTTATAATATTTCTGGTATAAGCCCGACCAAACAACAATTCAAGTTTTTTGAACCAGCACCAATCAGTTCAAATGATTTTGTTCCTGTTACTGTAAACAATAGCTTTGTTGTTAAAAAGTACAAAACATTTAGTAGCAGTGTCTCGATAATCGAGTTCAATTCAAAACTTGCCAGAATTCAGGATGTTTATAATTTTATTAGAGGATATTATTCATATTTGGAAAGTGTTGGGTATGTCTTTGTAGATTCATATGAGGCAAAAGCGATTGACTTTGCAACATGGGCATCAACGACAGATATAAATGAAAAATATACAGTAGCCATTGGAACCAGCGTTTCTTTTGTGGCAACAGGCGGCGTTGCCGCGGAATATGGAAGTATGCCAGGCGGAGTTAATAGTATACTCGCTTATAACGAAAATGGCGAATTAGTAGAAATTAACTACAGTGATTTATGTATCACAAGAACAGACAATTCTATACAGATACACCCAAGAGGTTATCCTGTAGATCTAAGTGAACCAAGCGAATCAATTGTCACATATACGTACCAGTCATCTACAAGTACACAATACAGTGATATTCAAGACATTAGATCAGTTTCAAGTAAAAATGCGGACAAAATTGCATGTGTTGCAACCGCTGTGATTGAATATGATCATGCAATAATCTTTAAAAATACCACACAGTTTAATGAAATAATTTACGATGATGTAGTAAATCACAGACAACAGCGTTTAAAAATTTCTGGGCAGCGTACCAGAGATTGGGCTGGCGTAAAATCAGCGCCAGGATATTTAATTAAAAACAATACTATTATACAAAACTATGACACTGCGGTTTCTGACATTAGTGACATTTATAATCTTAACGTCACAAAATTTAATAAAGATTATGAGGCAGCTGAATTATTAACAGTGGGAAATACACTTAAAGACTGGATTAATAATTTAAACTTGGCATCAAATACATCTTCAAAACTATATCAAGGATTGATTAGAAGAAAAGGTTCTAATGGTGTCCTAGGTATTATGAATATATCAGACTTAATCCACGGCGGCAGAGGGCGTATAAACGTCAATGAAGAATGGATGTTTAAACACAGTAGTTATGGAGATACAGTACGTGAAAATGCTACTGAGATAGAATTAAACACAGGTATGTTTGTTAATGATCCAGTGGTTATTAATTTCGAGGATCCTAGTATTGTCTTTATAAACAGACAATCAGATCAGGAATTCAGAGTACGATCACAGGATGAAGTAAAACTATCCTTGCCAGTAGCAGGAAATCTACAGAAAGGCGATGCTGACTATACAGCATTTAAAGTTGAAGAATTACCAAACCTATACAATAGTGATTCAGTTTATGCCAATATTCCTACATGGAGCCCAAGAAAATCTTATAGACTGGGCGATACTGTACGTTATAAAGGAAACTTATGGGAAGCCAGTGAAAATATTTCATACATAGACCAGTTATCACCACTGGTGTTTACTGGAACAGAAGTTGTTACTAATACACAATTCACACACAGAAATGAAATTGATGATCCCAACACACCTTCAGCTGAAATAGACGGTGTAAAAATTTGGTTTGATAAAACAGGTATTACTTGGCCAGCTATAACAGTAGAAGGCGATCCTAACCCAACCATTACATCGCCAACAACGTTGTATGTTGCAACAGGACCAGCATCAAACGATACTATAGAAATACCATTGGAAAAATATATAAACGTAACAGTTGTAGATGATACTGCCATTTACGACGGTAATCCATATGTAACTACAGTTTCAAATCCGTCTAGCTCTGATGTAACTGGTGAGACAATCATTATTAATGGTGAAACAATTAACCTTCAAGACTTTGGTACAGCAGCATACACTAATTCATCTGAAAATCTTACAGGTGTAGCAGCGCAACAAGTTTATACACTTACAACCAATTTAACGACACATAATATAACCGCTATAGAAGTAGACTCTGTAACATACAATACTCCTGCTGACTGGACAGTGGTTGGACAGGATATAACGTTTACTAATCCAACGTTTGTGGGCGGCGAAGCAATTGTAGTTAGCTTATTAACAATAAATCCAACCAGCTATAGTATGAATAAGGCACAGTTAAAAGACGCAATAAACAGCAATACGTTGGGAAATGTTTTCTGTCAAAACCATGTTAGTGATGCTACAAAACTAGCAATAGTTAAAGACGTTGCGGGTGATATCAATAGTAATCTTGTTTTAAGTGGCACTGGACTAACACAGTTCGGATTAAGTGCAGGGTCAACTCCGCCAACTACACGAATAGATTCAATAAACACTACAACGATGGACATTGACGACATACTTGCTGCTATAGACCAAGTTAACACCACTGGTTATGCATTTAGTAAAACAGTTGATAATAGGCTTGAAATAATAAAGTTTTCTAATACCAATTGGACTGTTAACACTACACTAGAGATAAGCGGTCCAGCACAATCGCCACTTGGATTGCCAACGTCTACAATTGTTGGTGCTTATTCTGAAACGGGTATTACGTCTAGCATCAATGACGTAATTCAATATATTAATGATGCCAGTATACCTGGAGTAACAGCATCTGCGATATCCGGAAGAATACAGATAAGCAGCACAAATGAAGTTCTGGATTTAGGAAACAGAGAATTCAATTCACAAGCCACACTTCCAACAGGAGTTTACTATGCTGATATTGGCTTTGTTGATAATGAATTTGTAACTTCTCAGTGGGGAGGATCTCCAGTAAACGTTGATGATGCAGCAAGATTTAGTGTCTGGCTAGCAAATGATGCGGGCTTAGAGAAAACATCAACAAACGGCGTTACTTCTAAATTCTTTGGATGGAATGTATTACAACCGCAAGTATTCCGCATGTGGGCTACAATTGATGCAGCAAACGAAACAGACGACGGTAACGATGCAGCACTAACACTGTACACTGATGATGATCAAATAAGAAATATAGACTCGATGAGAGTTGGTGACTATGTGCTGGTTTTAAATTCAAATACACAGCCAAATATTGATGGTATACATCGTGTAACACGTGTGAGCGCAACTGACAAAGCTACATTCTATATAGATAAATTTATCGAAACTTCGGGTAACTGCCAGAGTGTAATGGTATTGAGATCACTTCGCTTTAATACATTCACAGGTCTACAATCTACACTAAGTATGCCATCCTTCTACAACTGGCAAGTTGGTGACAAAGCATGGGTTACTGAGAATAATACAACCAATAAAGTATATGAATATAACGGATCTACATTTGAATTAGTATTTGAAAATTCTGACAGAATAGATAGTGATCAAATCGAATCTGTTCTTATCTACAATGGAGACATTCAAGAGATAGGAATAGAGTTAGAATTGTTTGATCCGATTAAGGGATACGTACCAGGGGTTGCTGATAGAGAAATAAACAAGAAATCAACTGTAGACCTAGCAACATATAATATGTCAAATGACGCAGATTATGTAACAACACAGCGCGGTGCGTGGGGCGATGATGAGGTAGGAAAAACTTGGTGGGATACAAGTAAGGTAAGATACTACGACTATGAACAGGGTGATATAGATTATAAAGTAGATATGTGGGGGGAACAATTCCCAGGATCATCTATAGATATTTACGAATGGACAAAGAGTAGTGTTCCACCAGATGAGTGGGAAAACGTAGTAAAATCTCAATCAGAACAATACGGTGTAGAAGCATCTGGGGTAGCTTATAGTGTGTTCAATGCAGCAAGCGACGAATACTATTATTACTATTCATTAATTCAAGAATGGAATGAGAAATATGCTAGATATGATGACGTATATTATTTCTGGGTAAAAGATAAAACTACAGTATCAGGAAATAATAGAAAGTTGTCAACAAGTCAGATGGCAAGTATAATAAGCAATCCAACAGCCAATGGAATATCATGGTTTGCACCAATTGGATCATCACAACTCATATTGGCAAATATAAAAAACAGTGTCAATGATATAAACAGTATATTGCAAATATCATTTAAATCATCCAAGCCATCACACCAGAGTTGGATTACACTAACAGAAGGATCAGACTTGATTCCTGATTATTGGTATATTGGTCTGAACGATAACCTGCAGGGAACACAGCGTGTAACTGGATATCCTCTACCAGATCTTGACATTCACAGATTTAATCGTTACGGAGATAACAGAAAGATAACATCAAATGGCGATACGTTTGCGCAAGGTTGGTTTAAAGATCCATGGCATGCAAGACGAGAAGCAATAAAAGTTATTAACCGTCTATTAAAGAATGAAAATCTTCTGGATGATCTGTCTGGGAAATGGCATAGAAATATAACAAAAACTTTATATTTCTTTAATGATGATACTGTTTATGGGACATCAATTGACGATGTGGGGATAATTGACTGGCCGTATATAGGTGCGACATTCTATAATACTGACACAGATACTTTCTATACATGCACAAGTTTTGATGAATCTACCAACAATGCAGAATGGAATATAAATCCAGGCTTCCAGATGGTTAACACTTGGAATTGGACAAGCTATATTTCAAAACAAAGATCAGATGATGCGCAACCAAGTATTGAAATTACTAGCCCAGCTAGTCTGGATAGCATAGATCCAGCAAATCATAGAGTTGTTCTACTACGTGTTCCTTACGATAGTACAGGATTGGAACGAGATGAAATTTACGAATACCTATTTGGTAATTGGGTTCTGGTTGAAAAGAAAAACGCAACGGTTGAATTTAATGATCTAGTACATAACAAGAATAATGTTTATTCATGGGACATATTTACTTGGGAAGGAGTCTGGGACTTTGATCCTGGATTTATGATGGGTTATATTCTCAAAGCATGTCGTGAAGATTTGTTTATTGAACGATATATAGACAATTTTAATGAGTTATTCTTTGCAATGATAAAATACACAGCAAGTCTGCATAATCAAATTGATTGGTTCTATAAAACAACATATGTAAGACTTGATATTGAATCAAGACTTTCAAGCGATGTTAAGAAATATACAAAGTCACATGTTTCTGAAATAGAAGGATTTGTTAATAGTGTTAAACCTTTCCATACAAAGATTAGAACTATATTTGATAAACACACTGCAACAGAAGAAGTGTCACTAACTATTGAAGAACTAAATTCAGGTAACAAGAGTATAGATATAAAATTTGATCTATTGGATGGTGTATATCAGACTAAAGGGACTACATATCTGGGTGGCATATTTACTGAAGAACCAGATGAAGGTCTATTCAATGAAAACGATCATTTATTTACAGTAGAGCCGGATGACACTTTCATTGAAGATGTGACAGCATTAGAAATGAATTTTGGAGAGGCATTCGACGCAGCATATAACTGGAATGACACATTAGGAATTGAAAGACGTAATCTAGTAGAATTAGTTCTGACAGAAAACTTAGCTATTAACGTTGTAACCAATGTATCAGGATCAACCGATGACAACGATACTAGAACATACGTTTACATTAAGAATAATTTAGCCAGCACCGCAAGTTATAGTTTGACAGAATCCAATGCTACTACTATAGTGGGTGATGTCACACAGGATGACGATGTTATTGTTTTAAGTAACGGCGCCGCATTTAACGCACTTGGCGGATACGCATATATCAATGGTGAAGTTATACAGTATATGCAAAACGACAGCGGCACCCTATATGGTGTAAAGCGCGGCATTGGAAATACATTAGCTAGATCACATGTTGGCGGAACACAAATTATAGATATCACTGATATGCAAATAAGCAGCAATGCGGCATTCCAATCAGACTGGTTCTACGATGATGGATACTATAAAACATATCCTGGTTACGATGTATTCTCAGAAGAGAGTATACTAAGTAATAACGCAGTAAACCTTGAATCAATTAGACTTAAAAACACATCTAAAGGGGTACTGGTATGATGCGGGCATTAACTAGTATTTTAAAAATAGCTAAATACATTAGCGGAGATTTATGAAATGAAAAACACTTTTAACGATAATTCATTACTTAGTATTGATGGACATGTAATTATCAAAGACCCAGATTCTGGTGAAGTATTGCTTGATAAGCATAATGCTATCAACTTTGAAAACATGACTGTTGCAATTGCACATTTGTTGGCAAATCAATACGATGGTAGTAATGCTTACTTTATAACACGACTTGATTACGGAAATGGTGGCACATTTATTGACGGTGTCGGACTTGTGTCATATAGATCTCCGTTAGTTAGTGGTGAGTCGGGTGGAATGTATAATAAAACATACGAAAAATCTGTTAATACTGTTGATCCTGAAAATAGTATAACAGTTGTACCATATGCATCAAATAACTATACAGACATTGTATTAACAGCAACACTAGATTGGAATGAACCAGCTGGTCAAGCACTAACTGATACATCATCTGGTGATGGCGTTACAGACTTCATATTTGATGAGATTGCTATAGCTACAGAGGCAGGCCTGTATTTAACACATCTAATCTTCCATCCTATCGAGAAGAGCGCTAACCGTAGAATACAAATTGTTTATACAATAAGAATAAGGGCAGGAAACTAATATGGCGTACAGAGTAAACAGTTTTAATCAAGACACTGCACTGCTAGTTCAAGATGCTACCCTAAACAAAGAAAGTCATCTGACACTGGTTGGTAAAAACTGGTATGGCTATGGTGAAATCATGGCTGAAAATTTGTATCATATAACAGAGAACTTCGCAAAAGAATCAAATCCAGATTCAGCTAAATCTATCCGTGGACAAATTTACTATAATACCGCAGAAGAAAAATTTTATTATTTTGATAAAAAACCAACAGATGGCGGCCAGTGGCGAGATATGAGACTCGGATCAGTTATTCCTCTAACTATTAAAGACACTGGTAATAACGACCACTATGTAACAATTATTGCTGACGACAATAATAATATTATTTCTCTTGCATCTAACGACTCTTTTGATATTAGAAGTGATCAGGACAGTTTACCATACGATGTCTATACTACATTTTTTAATGTGTCATCATCTACGTCTCCAATCGGTCGCGGAATTAATTTAAATCCTACCGCAGATTATAAATTCCATGGTACTGCAACAAGCGCACAGTATGCTGACCTTGCAGAATATTATAGCAGCGATGCAGAGTATGAGCCAGGCACAGTACTAAAGATTGGTGGCGAAGCAGAAGTAACACAGACAACAACAGCATTTTGCCCAGATGTATTTGGCGTAGTATCAACAGATCCTGCATATTTGATGAACAGTAATTTAGGCGGAACACGTGTAGCAGTTGCACTGGAAGGCCGCGTCCCTGTAAAAGTTATAGGGCAAGTAAAGAAAGGTCAACGTTTATTGTCAAGCGAAGAGCCTGGTGTAGCCAGAGCTCCAACAGATTATGAAATGCAAGAGTATATGGATTGGTATCGCATTGTTGGCCGCGCTCTAGAAGACAAAACAACAGAAGGTATCGGTTTGGTAGAAGCAGCAGTTGGGGTAAAGTAACCAATGGCGAGTCCACCAATTTTAAGAGGTAACAAGATAACAGCCGCACAGTTCAATGAACTAGTTGCGCTTTATCACACCTATTGGTCGGATGATAATCCAGAATTAACTTTTGCCGCTTTGTTGGCAGATCAGTCTGAAGATAATATAGATTCACACGCAACTGGTTGGGGACAACAGGCGGTTGAACCTACTGTATCAATAACACAGACAATTACATCAACACATACAAACAGACTTATTAACCAAATCAACGCCGGGTTGTTCCACATTCACAGTGGTACAGATTTTGATCTAACCAGTCTAACAAAATATGCTCAAGGATCTGTTATATATTATGAAGCATATAGAAGAATTACTGAAGCAACTGATTATATAGAAACACAGAAATTAAATATTGATACAGATGGGTATGGTAGTGAGCTTGTAAATGATCTAGACTATTCAGAGACAGTGAACTGGGCTAACGAAGTAAGTGCAAAAATAAAGGCAACATTTAGCTCTTATCAGCAGGCACGATATTTCTTTAACAGTGGTGGTAAGATCGTTTTTGACATATCGGCAATTGGTGACAGCGATTGGACACGTATTTTGAATAATATGGGAACAATCACGATAGGGGCAATAAATGTTGGTTCTTCTGGAGGTTGGATAGGTATAAGCACTGGCGGAATTTATCATGGTGGTGGACTTGGAGACCCAAACATTATATATACCTATAGTGATTCAGGCGGAGAATACGGCGGCGAATATGGCGGCGAATATGGCGGCACTGGCGGTGCATATGACTCCAGACGTGTTTACTACGAAGTAGAGGGTAACGAACTACTTTCCGGAGAATTTGAAGTATACGTTACCATCAGATTCCTCGACCCAAGTGGACTGGTAATTAACTTAACCATAGACATGACTGCTGGCTTTTTACTACCCATCGAAACACCACCACTGGAAATATTGGATTCATCACTTGGTGACAAATTCAAAACTGACCCATACATATACCAGTTCATTGAGCGTGAATCACCAATTTTAAGTGTTGACACTTCTTGGACTTAGTAGTAAACTAACATTAAAATATATCTATACAGGAGATATCCATGGACGACCGTCTACAGAAAGCCCTTGAGTTTTCTAATTATTCACTTACAATTAACAATCAAAAACGTAACATTAAGAATCGTGTGCAACAGTTACAACTGGTACATAAGAATGGCGGTGTGTTTACAGCAGACGCAGCTACTATCGCATTTGTCAAAACACTGATTGATTTAGGACAAAAGTCAGCCATACTAATTGATACAAAGGAAAATCCAGTCCGTGTAGGAAATCTGGCGGAATTTTTAGACATCCTAGTATCAGCATACACTAGTGCTACTACTGAGTTTGAAGCTGAATACGAAAAGCTGAAAAAAGCACGTAATATTAAGAAGATCATGGATTGGGAATGACTGAAGGCATTTGCTTTTTTGCATACAACAATGATCAGATTGACTACGCTAAACTAGCTGTTGTAGCAGCCGCATATACAAAAAAGTTTTTAAACAAACCAGTTTGCCTTATCACTGATGAGGGAACATGGGCTTGGCTAAAAGAGTTACATGACACAGAATATGTTAAACGTGTGATTGATGATGTTGTGATAACTGATGATGAAATGAAACGCAATACACGTATTCATAATGATAGTCCTTGGACAGAGTTTCGCGCACAGTTTAGCAACAGCAACAAGCACAAAGTATTTGAATACAGCCCATACGACAAGACACTGTTGTTGGACATTGACTACATAGTAAAAACAGATTTCCTCGACCATGCATATGACGCCTATAATGGCGTTGCTATGTTTGACCGTGCAGTAAGTATCCGTAACGATCTTCCACATCCCAATGAACGCTGGTTGTTTGATGGCGGCGTTAAAATGTGGTGGAGTACTGTTATCTATTTTGACAAGGGTCCTGAGAGTAAGTTATTTTTTGATACCTGGGCCCACGTAGCAGACAATTACAACTACTATCAATTCCTTTACAATTTCCCACTAGGGTTATTCCGTACAGACTACTGTGTGAGTATTGCTGCACATATTCTTGATGGCATGAACGCTGGTGATACTGTTAGTAATTTTGGTAATGCAGTTATGCAGAACCTTGGACAAAAAGACGACATTGTAGGAATTAATAGCGTAACTGACTGGGCATGTTTAGCACATGATACACGTGAGAACTGGAAAAATATACTAGTAAGACACGACAAATATGATGTACATGTTATGAACAAACGTGCGCTGGATCGCATGATCCCAAAAATTAAAGAGCTAAATGATGGAATCTAACAACGGCTACGTAATACTTGCTAGTACAGAGGAACAGCAACGTGCGGCTGCATTATGTGCCTATAGCATTAAAATTAAAAACAAAGATGCAAGTGTGGCTATGATTACTCCTAGCTTACGCAGTGTAATCAGTGACTATGAAGAGCCATTTGACTTGATTGTTGAACTTCCGTTAACGGCAGAAGAAAGTCTACGTGCAAATGACTGGCAGCTATACTGGGCAACACCTTATGAAAATACGATAGCGGTAGATTGCTACTCTATCGTTAAAGAAGATCAGAGCAGTCTCTGGGATTACCTAATAATGCATCATGACTTTGCAATACCACAACGTGGTGTAACATTCCGTGATGAGATTATTAGTAGATACGCTGAACCAACAAACGTATACATGACACACGATTTTAAGCATGTGTATTCTAACGTTTTCTTTTTTAACAAGTCAGAATTTAGTTTAGCGTATTTTAAACTTATGGATCCTTACGCTCGTAATTGGAGAGCTGCATTCAGTAAATCAGTAGAAGCACAATTTATTCCAGAACGTTATGACACTGATCTAATGCACAGCGTTATTACATGGCACCTAGGAATACATCGTGATGTTGTACCATATCACAGTGTCTTTAAAAATATCGATATGCGTGAGATGACAACACGTTATCGTAACGCTACAAAAGTTGAGCGTGGATGGACAGAGCATCTAAACACATGGATAAGTAATAGTGCGAAGTTAAAAATTCAAAACTTTGCAATTGATGGCATTCTGCATTATGCAGACCCAGGATTTAACACAGCAGAAATATATGACGGACACCGAAACTATTTTAGAGAACTCGGACTTAAAGCCACGGTGGTGGATAAAGTTTAATTCTGATACTGGTCGAATTCTTAGAATAACTCCACGTGAGATACGTGATAGTAATGACGCAGTTCTTAAAATAATAAAAACAGATAGCGAAATTTGTAGCGAGATTTTGGGTGGAAAACTCTCGCTAAAAAGTTGTGGCATGATCTGGGATATTGAGACTGCAGAATGGTCAATCGAAAAACGAACCAATAATCTAGTATTACGCAATTTAAGTGGGCAACTGTTTCAAATTCGTGGCACTGATCCAGTTAAAAGCGACATTAGTTTAAACATTTATAAAGATACCAATACACTTGAAGTAAAAGTAAATTTAAGTATTATCAAACAGACAATGAATCTTATGGACATTGAAACTGTTTCACGTACAGAAGACGCATTGCTTAATTTATATTTTACTAAGTTAAATGATCCAGACTATCTTATTGCAATTGCTGAAATAGATCCAATGTTGTTATTTAAGAAACGCAGCGTTTTAATACACCTAGATGAAGTTGCAAAATACGCTGATTGGAATAACATAAGTATTTTTACGAGACCCATTTTTAGAAAATATAGTCTGGAAATCAGTGACAAAAGAGTTGAAACTGCGTTTACTCAAGACAAGCGTAATATTTTACAAACAGTAATAACAAAAGAAAAAACGGACGCACACTTATATATTGTACCACATAAAGAGAAATTAAAGATATTAAGTGAAGTCCAAAAAGATCAAGACTATGTATACGAATCTAAAAAAACATTGCAATTTTTAGTATTCAATAGTAATATAGACGAGCTAGTAGGTGGGTTCACTGTAAACATTGATGAGCTCAAAATAAACAACACACTAACCGTAGACATACCATTCCGTATGCCACGTGATCCACTAATATTATATAAGAACAAATATTTGTCAGTCAATTACTTAGGAGACAACAATGGCTAACATGACAAGCATCAATGAATTTGATATTGTATTCATCAGCTACGATGAGCCCAACGCTGATGAGAACTACGCAGATCTACTAGAGAAATGCCCCTGGGCCAAACGCAGCCATGGCGTATATGGCAGTGATGC
>Ga0102878_1000466_pt1 | contig 16657 bp, 13 predicted proteins | sample Colrivmet1548A02_FD_78447 | JGI IMG/M metagenome (GOLD analysis project Ga0102878, IMG submission 78447) | Estuarine microbial communities from the Columbia River estuary - metaG 1548A-02 | ecosystem: Environmental > Aquatic > Marine > Intertidal zone > Estuary | place: USA: Columbia River...
GTCCGTCTATCGATGCCGGTTTTTACTATGATATTGATTTGGGCGACCGTAGCATTACGGAAGAAGATTTGAAAAAGATTGAAGCTAAAATGAAAGAGTTGGCTAAAAACAATTCTTCTTATGTGCGTAAAGATGTTTCTAAATCAGATGCGCTTACTTATTTTACCGACAAGCAAGATCCTTATAAATTAGAATTGATAGATGGCTTAGAAGATGGTCAAATAACCTTCTATTCTCAAGGTGGTTTTACCGATTTATGTAGAGGTCCACATATTCCTCATACAGGTTTTATCAAGGCTATTAAATTAACCAATATTGCAGGTGCGTATTGGAGAGGAAATGAAAAAAATAAAATGCTTACCCGCATTTACGGTATTACGTTCCCTCAACAAAAAGAATTAGATGAGTATTTAGTTTTATTAGAAGAAGCAAAAAAGAGAGACCATAGAAAATTAGGAAAAGAGTTAGAATTGTTTGCCTTCTCTGAAAAAGTAGGTAGTGGTTTGCCTTTATGGTTGCCAAAAGGTGCTATGTTGAGAGAGCGTTTGCAACAATTTTTACAAAAAGCACAATTAGAGAGTGGTTATTTACCTGTTGTTACCCCGCATATAGGCAGTAAGCAACTATATGTTACTTCTGGTCACTGGGAGAAATATGGTAAGGATTCATTCCGCCCTATAACTACTCCACAAGAAGGGGAGGAGTTTATGCTAAAACCAATGAATTGTCCGCATCACTGCGAAATTTATAAAACAGCTCCTCGATCTTATAAAGATTTGCCTTTGCGTTTAGCAGAGTTTGGTACGGTATATCGTTACGAGCAATCGGGCGAATTGCATGGATTGACTCGTGTAAGAGGCTTTACTCAAGACGATGCCCATTTATTTTGCAGACCGGATCAAGTAAAAGATGAGTTTAAAAAAGTAATTGATCTCGTATTATTTGTTCTCAACTCCTTGGATTTCCCTGAATTCACAGCGCAAATTTCTTTACGCGATCAAGAAGATAGAAGCAAGTATATTGGTTCAGAATCTAATTGGGAAATAGCAGAACAAGCAATTATTGAAGCAGCTGCAGAAAAAGGATTGAATACGGTAATTGAATATGGCGAAGCGGCTTTCTATGGTCCAAAGCTCGATTTTATGGTTAAAGATGCATTAGGAAGAAGTTGGCAATTAGGAACAATTCAAGTAGATTATAATTTGCCAGAGCGATTCGAATTGGAATATGTAGATAGCGATAATTCTAGAAAGCGTCCGGTAATGATTCATAGAGCACCATTTGGTTCTATGGAGCGTTTCTTAGCGGTATTATTAGAGCATTGCGCTGGTAATTTTCCATTGTGGCTTACTCCTTTACAAGTGAAAATATTGCCTATTAGCGATAAATTTAGTGCCTATGCACATGAAATTGCTAATGCCTTAAAACTTGTAGACATAAGAGCAGAAGTTGATGATAGAAGTGAAAAAATAGGTAAGAAAATTAGAGATACAGAAATAGTAAAAGTACCTTATATGTTGATTGTGGGTGAAAAAGAGCAAGAAGAAAAAGTAGTTTCGGTGCGCAAACACGGAGAAGGGGATAAGGGTAGCTTTACGTTACAACACTTTATAGACGAGCTAAGTGTGCTTATTAAAGAGCAAATGCAAGGCAAAAGAAGTTCGAATGTTTAGCGCTTTATTAATATTTTAAACTATTTTTGTAGTATCACATTAAAAGTAATTAATGCAAAGAAAACCTAATCAAAAGTTTCAATACCGAGGAAAACCTCAAAATGAACATCGTTTAAATAACGAAATTACAGCAACAGAAGTACGTCTTATTGGCGAAGGCATTGAGCCAGCCGTTTATTCTTTGCAACAAGCTTTAGCCTTTGCTCAAGAAATGGGTGTAGATTTAGTGGAAGTTTCACCAAATGCTGTACCGCCAGTATGTAGAGTAATTGAGTACAAAAAATTCTTGTACGAGAAAAAGAAAAAAGACAAAGAGCAAAAAGCAAAATCAAAACAATCTGAGGTTAAAGAAATTCGTTTTACACCGAATACCGATGAGCATGATTTTGATTTCAAATCTAAACATGCTGAAAAATTCTTATTAGATGGCGACAAAGTAAAATGCTATGTGCAGTTTAAAGGTCGTGCTATTATGTTTCAAGAGCGAGGAGAATTATTGTTGTTGAAATTTGCTGAGCGCTTGGCAGAAATTGGTTCTCTTGAGTCAATGCCGAAAATGGAAGGAAGAAGAATGATTGCCATTTTCACTCCTAAAAAGAAAAAATAGAAAATCCATACTTTTAAAGCCAGTAGCATGCTACTGGCTTTATTTTTTTACCTATCTTGCCCTATGCTAAAAAAGGTTTTGTTTAGTTGCTTAATGCTTATTATTGGCGCTTCAGTTCAAGCGCAACCCATTGCGGTTTTTCAAAATTTCCAAAATCAAATGATGCTTTGGGATAATGGGCTCTTAAAAAAAGTAGACAATCTAATTCCAATCGATTACAAAGTGGGTCGCATAGCGATGCCCTACTTAGATAATTCGCGCAATTTCAAAATCTATTACAATAACACTTTTCAAACCATACCTTTTGTATTTGGCAATGAATTTAGAGTGAGCGATAATTTGGTGAGTTATTTAAATTCTAAATCGCTCAATGTTTTTGATCATGGTAAAATAAAAAATTTAACAGGCCTTTGTACAGAGTATTTTTTAGGCGATAGTGTATTGCTTTTTTTAGATGGTGTTCGTAATGAATACAAGGCTTATTACAATGGCACCATTTACCCCATTGAAAATTTCTTAGCTGGCGCTGCAATTGAGTCGGTAAAAGTTTCGGATAATATGGTGGCTTATTTGAACTATGCCAATCAGTTTCGATTATTTTATCATGGTCAGATTATAGAGCAAGAAGATTTTTTAGTACAAGATTATGCTGTGGGTAGAGATATTGTAGCTTATACTGATATTAATAGACAATTTAAAGTATTTTATAAAGGCACTACTTATCAGTTAGATAGTTATCCTACAACGTCTTACAGTGTGGGAGATGATTTGGTAGCATATGTAACTAGCGATGGCTATTTTAAGATTTTCTATGACGGTAAAATTTTAAATGTAGGCTTTTTCAATCCAAGTTATACCGTAGCTGATCATATGGTGGCGTTTAAAGATAATGCCAATTATTTCAAGGTATTTTATAAAGGCAATTTTATTTCTTTAGAAAATCAATACCCTTTAACGCTTCAAGCGCATTATCATTCTTTGGCATATGTAAATCAAATGGGCAATTTGAAAATAGTGACAGAAGGCAATGTATATGAAGTGGCAAATAATGTGGAGGCATACAAATTAAATTATGATGTGCTCACTTATCAATTTGCTGCAAACGTTTATAGAGTTTTTTATAAAGGAGTGAGTTATTAGTTTTTATTGTAACTTTGTTATAAAGTTAGTTAGTATTATTTTTTAGTTAGTAATTATCATGAATAAATTAAGTGTCCTATTAATTGGACTAATTTCATTTGCATTTTTATTTGTTTTTTCTGTTCTATTTTATAAGGAAAGAACTGTTTTTTTGGATATTTCCTTCCATTTATTTTGCATTCTAAAAGATCATGCATTTGCTATTCAGAATTTCAGATTTGGAGCTTTTTTTACTCAACTGTTTCCTTTAATAGGTTGTAAACTTGGACTTTCTTTATCAACTATAGCGTGCTTGTATTCGGTTAGTTTTGTGCTACTGCCATTTATCGTTTTTATTATATTAATTCTTAGTAAGCAAGTAAAAATAGCATTGGCTTATTTATTGTTTTTGTTGATTATGACTACGCATACCTTTTATTGGATTCAGTCTGAGTTGCCACAAGGTATAGCTTTCCTATTTTTATTTACAGCTCTTTTGGAAACTAATTTGCAAAAAGCAATATTGCCAGTATCCTTTACTCCATTTGCCTCCATATTAATATTTATAATCAGCTTTTCGCATCCCTTATTACTCTTTCCTTTTCTGTTTTTTATAGTTTATTATTGGATTTTAAAATATCCTAACCGAAGTGTATTGCTTGCTGTTTTGTTTTTGTTTTTAGTCTTTTATACAATTAAGTTGATATTTTTTAAAACCGATTATGATTCTGGGGCAATGAGTGGTATTAAAAATCTATCTCTATTTTTCCCCAATTATATAAAACTACAGTCTACAAAAAATTTCATTCATTATTTCATTCATGATTATTATTTAGTTTCTTTTTTATTTTTTGCAAACCTGGCTTTTTATTTAAAAACAAAAAATTGTAAATCTTTTTTATTTATTCTTTTTTCGTTTTTGGGTTTTGCGTTATTAGTAAGTATTACTTATCCAAATGGTGCTGATCAATTTTATCTAGAAAATCAATATTTGCTCCTCTCTATTTTTGTTATAGTCCCTTTTGTTTATGAGGTTTTACCTCAACTTAAAGATAGCAATTGGAGTAAGCAGCTCATTGTATTGCTACTTATACTAGTTAGTATCTATAGGATTGAATCCACTCATGATTATTATACCAATAGGCTTAATTGGTATAGGTCTAAATTAGAGGTAACAAATCAACTTGAGCATAGAAAAATAATATTTAAAGTTGATACATCTATTAATAAACAAGTGCTCATGACATGGGCAAGCTCTTGTGAGTTTTGGTTGTTATCTACTTTGGAGTCAGGCATTTCTCGCTCTATTATTATTGAGGAAGTTCCCAATGAATTTGATTGGGTAAATTCTAATAAAGCATTTATTGGCAAATGGGGAAGTTTTGATTATGAAAAGTTAGATAGACGTTATTTTAAATTTAATGATACAAGTGTGTATGTCAAGTATTAACAGATTATTCAAAAAACTATCAATTGTAATACCCGTTTATAATGAAGAAAAAAGTATTGCTTTATTACTAAATAAGATAAATAATTGCACCTTGCCTGATGCTATAGAAAAGGAAGTGATAATTGTAAATGACTGTTCTACAGACAGGACTGCAGATATAATCTTAGCCTATAAATTACAAAACCCTACTCAATTGATATGCTATTATGAACATGAAAAGAATCTAGGTAAGGGTGCTGCCATACATACCGCCATTTCAAAAGCAACAGGAGATTATATAATTATACAGGATGCTGATTTAGAATATAATCCTAATGAATACGGGGCCCTATTGCAACCTTTCATAGATGGGGTTGCAGATGTTGTATATGGTTCACGTTTTATGGGTAGCAAACCACATCGAATATTATTTTTTTGGCATACTATAGGAAATAAGTTATTGACCTTTATTTCTAATTTGTTTACCAATCTCAATCTTACTGACATGGAAACCTGCTATAAATTATTTGATGCCAAATTGCTTAAAAGTATAAAACTACAGGAAAAACGTTTTGGTTTTGAACCCGAGATAACAGCAAAAATTGCCAGAATACCAAAGATTAGAATTTATGAAGTAGGTATTTCTTATTATGGAAGAACCTATGAGGATGGAAAGAAAATTGGTTTGAAAGATGCCTTTAGAGCCCTGTATTGTATATTTAAGTATACGGTGTTTAGTAAATTTACTACTAAAAATACCGCTTAACAAAGCGTAATTGATGGGTGCGTTTTTTTAAACTAACGCTTATAATACCTTCATTATCTATTCGGTCAATGACCACTTTGCCACTCGTTTCTGTGGCGTGCATGATAGTGTGTGCATTAAGTAAGATGCCTACATGGGTTATTTTCTCTTCAGCATTATCAAAAAAAGCTAAATCGCCAGCTTTGGCATTTTGTAAAAAATCTACTGTCGTGCCTTGCTGAGCTTGTTGGTATGCATCGCGTTGTATGCGAATGCCATTAAGCTTAAATACAAGTTGAGAAAAACCAGAACAATCTATACCAGCTATGGTTTTGCCACCCCATTGATACGGTGCATGTAAATAATGCTGAGCTATTTTAATGATGTTTTCGCAAGTAGGTTGTAGTTGATGAAAGAGCTCTTTTTTGCCTTTGTATTTCCCTATTTTACCCATAAAAGGAAAACTATTACCGTTCATGCCTCTAAGTTCGGCACCCATAGGTAGCCACATTTGCCCTTCCTCAAAATGCACTACATCGTTATTGCTACTCGCTATGTACTTACTTTCTTTGTTATATTCTTTTAAAGCAATGGTTTGCAATTGAGAGATTTTGCAAAAACCTGTATATTCATCGTAGGCGGTTTTGATTCTTGCCCATTCATTGGGTGCTAATTCAAGAATTTCAACATTTTCGCCAAAAAGCACTTGGCTGGTTTGCTCAGCTCTATGCGATGGCTCGGCACGGAGTGGCATAACAGGTACATTACAATAAGCGTAAGAAAGTACTAGCACTTTAGAAAATGAATTGAACAAGCGAAAATACTATTAAATCATGATTAACTCAATAGATAGGCTAAATAATTCAGTGGTAATTAGTTATTTAAGGTGAAGCTCACAAATGGGCTTCGATTTCCTTCCTTTAAACAAAATCTTTTAGTATCTTGCATCTTGATTATGAATATAATAAGAACATATCATTATATTCTTATTATGATTTTTTAAATAGATAAAAAGGAGAATACATGGATACTACTATTATCGTTGCCATTGTTGCAGTGGCAGCTATTTTGATAGGTATATTTTTGGGGAAACAATTATTTGCTAAAAATACTCAACAGCTTGTAAAGGACGCAGAAGAACAAGCCGCAAAAACTATCGAAAATGCTAAAACTATAGCGGAAACGCTTAAAGAAAAAAAATTATTGGAAGCTAAAGAGCATTTCTTGCAGTTAAAAACAGAACAAGAAAAAGAAGCTAACCAACGCGTACAAAAAATTGCAGAGTCGGAAAACAAGATTAAGCAACAACAACAAAGTTTAAATGACAAAACAGCTGCTTTCCAGAAAAATGTAAATGAGGTAGAGCAACAAAAAGAACATTTAAACAAACAACTAGAGGCGGTAAATGTTAAACGTGCAGAATTGGAGAAACACCAAGAAGAGCATGTAAAACGTCTTGAAAAAGTAGCAAATTTAAGTGCTGAAGAAGCGAAGTCTGAATTGATGGAAGCGGTTAAAGAAGAAGCGCGCACCAATGCCATGTCTTATGTAAAAGAGATCATGGAAGAGGCTAAATTAAATGCTAGTAAAGAAGCTAAGAAAATTGTAATTCAAACGATTCAGCGTACTGCTGCTGAGCAAACGATTGAAAACGCGATAACTGTATTTAATTTAGAAAGTGACGAAATTAAAGGTCAAATCATTGGTAGAGAAGGTCGTAATATTAGAGCTTTAGAAGCTGCTACGGGAGTAGATTTAATCATTGATGATACTCCAGAAGCAATTATCTTATCGTGTTTCGATCCATTGCGTAGAGAAATTGCACGTTTGTCCTTACAACGTTTAGTACAAGATGGTCGTATTCACCCAGCGCGTATTGAAGAAGTAGTAGAGAAAACGAAAAAACAATTAGAAGAGCAAGTTATGGAAATTGGAGAACGCACCATTATTGAATTAGGTGTGCACGGTTTGCATAAAGACTTGGTACGTATGATTGGTAAAATGCGTTTCCGTTCTTCTTACGGTCAAAATTTATTGATGCACTCTAAAGAAACAGCTAACCTTTGTGGTATTATGGCTGCTGAATTGGGTTTGGGTCAGAAAATAGTAAAATTAGCAAAACGTGCTGGTTTACTTCATGACATTGGTAAAGTGCCAGATGAAGAAACAGAATTGAGCCACGCATTATTGGGTGCTAAATTAGCAGAGAAATGTGGCGAGCATGCTGCTATTGTAAATGCTATTGGAGCGCACCATGATGAAATGGAAATGACTTATATAATTTCTCCAATCATTCAGGCTTGCGATGCTATTAGCGGTGCTCGTCCGGGTGCACGTAGAGAAATGATGCAAAGCTATTTACAACGTATCAAAGATCTAGAATCTTTGGCTATGGCTTATGATGGCGTAGAAAAAGCTTATGCTATCCAAGCTGGTAGAGAATTGCGCGTTATTGTAGAAGCAGATAAAGTAAGTGATGCAGCAAGCGATACCTTATCTTTTGAAATTGCAGATAAAATTCAAAAAGAAATGCAATATCCTGGGCAAATTAAGGTTACGGTTATCAGAGAATTACGTGCCGTAAACATTGCTCGATAATTAATAATTTATTACCGAAAAGCTGTATGCCTTGCATGCAGCTTTTTTTATTGCTTAAACTAGAACTTTAGTTATTTTATTTTATTTTTGATTTCATGTTGAAGCCTTTTTTTGTTAGTAGTCTTCTTTGGTGCTTGAGTACATTAACCATGTTTGCTCAAACTTCACCGGCATCGGATAGTACCACTATTCGATGGGAAGGGAAATGGTCGACACCGAAAGAACGCTTTCAGCCGATACCTAAAAAAGCAATTATGTATAGCGCCATTTTACCGGGCTTAGGACAGGTATATAATCGTCAATATTGGAAAGTGCCCATCATTTACGCGGGTATGGCAGCGGCCTTTATTGCTTATGATTTTAATAGCAGCCGCTATGAAACCTATAAAAAAGCATACATCGCTAGAATTGATAATAATCCATCTACGACAGATGAATTTGTAGGCCTATACACCGATGCTAATTTAAAAACCTTACAAGATAGTTATAAACGCTTTGCCGATATGACGATATTGTTTACCGCAGTAGGTTTTGCCATTCAATCTTTAGATGCGCTCACTGCTGCTCATCTCAAGAATTTTGATGTTTCAAAAGATATTAGTTTCAGATTTAGCCCTACTGTATTGCCAAGTGGACAAATAGGTATTGCGATGATTTTTAAAACCCATTAAGGACATGCTACAAGCTATTCCAAGAGAAGATACATTTTTACATAAAGGATTACGTACTAAATTAGTCAATGAGCTTATCAACTTGGGTATTAAAGATGCCTCTGTAATTGCGGCTATTCAAAACATCCCTCGACATTTTTTTTTAGAGCCTGGTTTTGAGCGCTATGCCTATGAAAATAGAGCCTTTACAATTTTAGCTAATCAAACTATTTCTCATCCGTATACAGTTGCCTTTCAAACGGAATTATTAGCTATCAAAAAATATGATAAAGTTTTAGAAGTTGGTACAGGAAGTGCTTATCAGTCTTGCGTATTAGCAGAATTAGGTGCTCAAGTATTTACCATTGAGCGACAAAAAGAATTGTATGATTATGCTAATCATTTTTTCTACTTAAAAAAATATGGAACCATCAAACGTTTTTATGGTGATGGTTTTGCAGGCTTGCCTACCTATGGCCCTTTCGATAAAATAATTATTACAGCCGGTGCGCCTAAAATTCCAGAACAACTTATTACACAGTTAAAACCAGGAGGTATTATGATTATTCCTCTTGGCGAAAATGAACAACAACAAATGTTGCGCATTACTAAATTGGAAGATGGTAGCTTGCGAGAAGAACAGTTTGGTAGTTTTTCATTTGTACCTATGTTAGAAGGGAAAAATGATAAATAGGCTTACAATAATCTTGATACTTTTATAAATTCAGAATGATGAAAAGAATTTTCTTAGCGTTAAGCGCAGTGCTATTTTTTTGTGGCAATACTAATGCGCAATCAATAGCATTAATTCCATATCCAAATTCTTGTGTAATAGCAAGTGATTCTTTTTTATTAGATCCCAGTGTTAGCATTGTTTTGCCTAATCTAGTATCTAGCCAAGATGCTGCAATTTCAATTTGCTTGAGTTCTTTACAAACTCAATTAGGTTTTGCTAACCGCGTTGATCAAAAGGGCGCTACTGCTAAGCAAATTCAAATGGTCTTGGCGCAATTAGATAATGCTAGTCAAGATGCCTATGAAATGAATATAGATCAAAAAGGCATTTTAATTAAAGCAAATGGTAAAGCTGGTTTGTTTTATGCTATGCAAACATTGCTTCAATTATTGCCTAATACTAGTAGGCATACAGCAGTTAAAATCCCTTGCTTAACTATTAAAGATGCACCTCGTTTTGCTTGGAGAGGTATGCACTTAGATGTTAGTAGGCATTTTTTTAATACACAGTTTATAAAAGAGTACATCGATTTTTTAGCGGCCTATAAAATGAATGTTTTTCACTGGCACTTATGTGATGATCAAGGGTGGAGAATAGAAATTAAAAAATATCCAAAGTTGACGGAAATTGGTGCTTGGCGAGTAGATAGAGATAAAGAGTGGAGAGATGCACAACCTATTCAGGCTGGAGAAAAAGCTACTTATGGTGGTTTTTATACACAAAAAGAAATAAAAGAAATTGTTGCCTATGCGGCAGCACGAAATATTACCATTGTTCCGGAAATAGAAATGCCAGGTCATTCTATTGCAGCTTTAGCAGCTTACCCAAATTTGTCGTGTACTCAAGTGCCACAGCAAGTTATTCCAGGAGGTATCTATCCTAAGGGCATTCAAGCAAACTATTGTGCTGGCAATGACAGTGTATTTGTTTTCTTACAATCGATCTTAGAAGAAGTTATGCAATTATTTCCTTCTAAGCTTATTCATATTGGAGGAGATGAAGTAGATAAAACCGATTGGAAACATTGTGCTAAATGTCAAGCAAGAATACAACAAGAACAATTAAAGAATGAAGAAGAATTACAAAGCTGGTTTATCAGAAAAATTGAACAATATGTAGTCAGTAAAGGAAGAAATATAATTGGTTGGGATGAGATACTAGAAGGCGGATTAGCGCCCAATGCTAGTGTAATGAGTTGGAGAGGTGAGCAGGGTGGTATTGCTGCTGCAAAAATGAAACATCATGTGGTGATGACACCAGGTACACATTGTTATTTCGATCATTATCAAGCAGATCCAAGTACTGAACCCATTGCTATTGGTGGTTTTACAACACTGAAAAAAGTGTATAGCTACGAACCCATACCGGCAGCGCTTCCTTCAGCATTTCATCAGTATGTTTTAGGTGCACAAGCTAATTTATGGACGGAATATATCCCCACTGTAGAGCAAGCTGAATATATGGTTTTGCCAAGAATGCAAGCGTTATCGGAGGTGTTATGGAGCGCTAATGAAGTACGCAATTGGAACTCTTTTTCTTCAAGACTTCAAAGTCATTTACGAAAATTTGAACAAGAAGGATGGCGTTATTGCGAAGGTAATTTTAAAGTTGCCATGAAACCTGTTTTAGAAGATCACAAGATGCGTGTTCAGTTAGAAACAGAATCAATAGAAGATCCTATCTATTATACTTTAGATGGTAGCGATCCTAGTTTATTTTCAGCTATTTACAAAGAACCGATTACACTTAGTTCAAGTACCCTATTAAAAGCGCAATTGGCGCGTAAACAAGTTCTTAAGGGAAAGCCCAGTAGTTTAAATTTTACGATGCACAAGGCTTTCTCTCTTATGCCAAGTTTTGAGAAACCTTATAGCAATTATTATCCTGCAAATGGAGCAATGACTTTAACAGATGGCGTTTTTGGAACGAATGATCATCATGCTAATTGGTTGGGTTGGAGCAAGTCGGAAATGATCACTACACTTTCTTTCCCTAAGGATACACTATTGCAAGAAGTGGAATTAGGTTGCTTACAAAATTATGCATCTTGGATTTTCTTTCCAGAAAACATTACCGTGAGTGCTATTTTGAAAGATGGAAGTACTAAAGAATTGACTACCTATAAGACGGATATTAAAAATACCAAAGGAGCCATAGTTAATAGAGTTAAACTCAGTTTCCCAGCACAAAAAATTACAAAATTAAAAATTACTGCTGGTCCTTTACCGGCATGTCCTAAAGATCATCCTGGTTATGGAGATACAGGTTGGTTATTTTTTGATGAGCTCGTAGTTAGGTAAGCGCTTTGTGTCTTAAGTAAGCATCCGCTAAAACAATTGCTGTAGCTGCCTCTATGACAACGGGTGCCCTTAATGCAATGCATACATCATGTCTGCCTTGTACGGTAAATTGTTCCAATTGATTGCTGGCTAAATTAATACTCTCTTGTTGTTGCGCTGTGCTACTCGTAGGCTTAATGGCTACTCTAAATATAAGTGGGTTGCCATTGCTTATGCCTCCATTAATTCCGCCAGCATGATTTGTTTTGGTTGTGCCATCTTTATCGATTAGGGCATCATTATGTTGACTCCCGCTCATGTTAGCGGCTTCAAAACCACTGCCAAATTCAATACCTTTTGTTGCCGGTATAGAAAAAACGAGTTGACTTATTTGTGATTCTAGAGATTCGAAAAAAGGTTCGCCTATTCCTATTGGCATATTCGTTGCACAACATTCAATAATACCACCAATGCTATCTTTAGCTTTTAAGGCTTCCTCAATTGCTTGGTCTATATTTTTTTTGCCACCAGCTTCTATGAGTGCTGCTTGAATAGTGATCGGTTGAATTATTTTTTTTGCAATCACCCCTGCTGCAACTAAACAAAGGGTTAGTCTGCCCGATGCATGCCCTCCTCCTCTTGGATCATTGAAGCCTTTATGTTTTTTATGAAGCACAAAATCTGCATGACCTGGTCTAGGTATTTGGGAGAAACTATCATAGTCGGATGAGCGTTGTGTTTCGTTTTTAAATTGAATGCAAATGGGAGCGCCTGTTGTATGCCCTTTGTATACGCCACTTACTAATTGTGGCAGATCCGTTTCTATTCTTGTAGTAGTGCCTTTTGCTCCAGGCTTTCTTCTTTCAATATCTGTCATGAAATCTTCTTCGCTTATAGCTATTCCTGCCGGACAACCATCGATAATAATACCTATTGCAGGTTCGTGTGAGGCGCCAAAAATTTGAATAGTAAAAATTTTTCCAAAAGCATTCATGGTATTTATTTTAGAAGACTATTTAAGTCGTTATAAAAATTGGGGTAAGATTTTTCTACGGCTTCTTTCCCTATTAATTCAATAGGTGTTTGAGTATACACGCTTGCAATACTTGCTGCCATTGCAATGCGATGATCTTGATAACAATTAATAGGGCCTCCTTTGAAAATAGCAACACCTTCAATGTGAATGGTATCATCTTGAATTTCAAAAGGAATTCCTAACTGTTGCATCATAGCACTGCAAGATACTAAACGATTACTTTCTTTATTTACTAATCTATGTATACCGCTAATGCTAGAGGTTCCAGAGCAAGTTCCTGCTAGCACACATAAGATAGGGAATAAATCAGGGCAATCCATTATGTTTATACTAAAGGCCTTTCTTTTGTTAGCTTCAATTTGCAATGCATTGGGCAACCATTGAACAGATGCGCCCACTTGTGTTACCACATTCAAAATGGCTTTGTCGGCTTGTACACTTTCTGGATTAAGTCCATGTAAGTTTATCTTTCCTTTTATAGCGGCAAGTACTATAAAATTACTGGCACTGCTCCAATCGCTTTCAATAGTTATATGTTGAGTACTGGAGTGCTTTTCTGAGGGGCTAATATAAAAGTCGTGATAGCCCTCATTTTTAATCGGCATACCTAAAGAAGCTAAGAGTTGTATCGTTAAATCAATATAAGGTTTGCTTACCAGTTCTTTTACTTGAATATGAATATCCTTAGTGCAAGTATATGCTAATGCAATAAGGAGCCCGGTTAAATATTGCGAACTTTCGTTTCCAGCTATTACAATTTTGGAGCCTTTAATAGGACCTTGAATAGATAAGGGTAAATACTCGTTTTCTGAACCTATTTGTATTTGAAGTGCCTCTGCAAACTGCGCTATGTGTTGCATTTTTCGTTTAAGTAAACTGCCGCTTCCGTTAAGGATGTAGGTATTAGTGGTGGTAGCAAGTATAGGTATAAACATACGAGTACACAGTCCGCTTTCCCCGCAATGTATGCTTGGTAGGGCTGCTAAAGTTCCATTGCTACGGATAATTGTTGCGTCTTCTTGTAGGTGTATCGATGCACCTAATTGTTGTATGATTGATAAAGCAGTTTGCTCATCTTGAGAGCCCCCGGGATTTTGTATTGTAGTAATGCCATTAAACAGTAAGGCGCAAGCATAGGCGCGCTGCGTATGGCTTTTAGAAGCAGGTATTAGAATAGTGCCGGATATCTCGTTAAGTGCTAAGTGCATTATAAAGTGCTTGCTGCAATAAGTTCTTTTAATTGATCTAAGGGAATGTTCTCAATATATGGTTTGCCAATGGTATCTAATAAAATAAAATCAATACCCACTGCATTACTTTTTTTATCATGCTTTACTATACTGTCGATAAGCGTGTTTGAAAAATCAATGTGTGTAGGTAACTGATATTGCTGTAAGAGATTTTTAATTTTTAGGGTATTTGCAGGATCAAATTTTCTTAATACTTCAGAAAGTTTGCAGGCATATAAAATACCTAAACCTACTGCTTGTCCGTGCGGTATACTATGTGCTTTTTCAATAGCATGACCAATAGTATGACCAAAATTTAATAATTTTCTTACATGGCTTTCTTTGAAATCAGCCATGACCATTTTATTTTTTGTGCTAACACAATGTTGAATAAGCGCATCTATTTTATGGATATCTTTCTGATAGTCTTCGATGGTATGCATAAAGAGCATATCAAAAAAGCGCACATCACTTAGGCAGGCGTATTTAATTATTTCTCCAAAACCATTTTTAAATTCATCTAAAGGAAGACTATTTAAAAAAGAATAGTCCATTAAAATAAAAGAGGGCAAATTAAAGGTGCCAACTAGATTTTTTTGTTCGCCAAAATTGATGCCATTTTTTCCTCCAATGGAGGCGTCTACCATACTGAGTAGGGTAGTGGGAACTAAGCCAAATTCGATACCTCTCATATAAATGGCTGCAACAAAACCTGTAATATCGCCAACAACGCCTCCGCCTACACCTACCAATAGGCTTTGTCTATTAGCATTGAATTGAAGTAATTGTTCAATAATGGAGTGAATAATATCCCAGCATTTGCTGTTTTCGCCTGAAGGAATAAGAATATGAGGATGGTTTTCGAATAGAGAAGCGTGTTGTTCATAAACGCACGCATCAATTAGATAGATAACTTGTTGCTCCTTTGCAATAGAAGTAATTAACTTAAAAGGTTCATTGATATAATAATTAACCTGCTTGCCATCAAATGATTCACAATATTGCATACAACCTATTTTTGTAAAGTTACTAGAAACTAATGGTAATTTAAAAGCACATATAGCAATAAAAAAAGGAGCCTAAGCTCCTTTTTTTATTTGCACGCTTCAAAGCGATTATTTAATTCTTCCCAATTTACTAAATTCCAAATAGCAGTAAGGTAGTCTGCTCTTCTATTTTGATAATGTAAATAGTAAGCGTGTTCCCAAACGTCAATTCCAAAAATAGGTTGGCATTTGCATTCCGCAATATCCATTAAGGGATTGTCTTGATTAGGTGTAGAGCAAATAGCAAGTTGGCCATCTTTAACGCCTAACCATGCCCAGCCACTTCCAAAACGTGTAGCGCCAGCTGCATTCATTTGTTCTTTTAATGCGTCAACTGATCCAAAGGTAGCATTGATTGCATCTGCTAAAGCACCTACTGGAGCTCCACCTGCTGTTGGTTGTAATGCAGTCCAAAATTGTGTGTGGTTATAGTGACCACCACCATTGTTTCTTACTGCTGCAGGGAATTTAGAAATAGAACCCATTAAGCTAATGATATCCATATTTTCTGCTTCCGTACCAGCGATAGCTTTATTTAAATTGTCTACATAAGCTTGGTGGTGCTTAGTATGATGAATAGTCATCGTTAAAGTGTCGATATGAGGCTCAAGAGCGTCGTATGCATATGGTAATGCAGGTAATGTATGTGTCATTTTGTTTGATTTTAGAATGCAAATATAAGTCTTAAAATTTAGTACAAATGCTAAAAATAAGAGAACTCATTGAATTATTAATGCTAGCAATAGGCGCATTGATGCCGTCTATAGTATAAGGCTGCTCTTGGCTGTAGTTTTTAGTCAATACATAAGCGGCATCTAAATAAATCTGATCAAATCGTATACCAAAACCTAAGGCGTATTTAATGCTTGAAAAAGCCCTTTCTGAAGTCTTGTTTGGGTTGCCAACAAGATTAAGGCCAGCTCTAAACATTTTATTTTCTATTCTCCACTCAGCGCCCAATCTATAATTTTGGGAGTTTTTGTAGGCCATAGCTATTTTATTATTAACAGCTGTTTGATACGATGCAAATTCGCTGCTGTATTTAAAACGCATATTTGTATAGTTTACGTTTTCAATATCTATACTTACAAAGCCATTTTTATTAATAAAATAGGCAGCGCTCGCAATAAATTTATTGGGTGTGATTAGCGTATAATTAAAATTATTGTCTTTGTCAGGTTGTGTAGTAGTAATGGGTCCTGTAAGATCATTGTATCTAATTTTTAAATTTTCCGTATGGGTTTGTAAAGTAACAGCATACAAATCATTCATGGCAAAACTAGATCCGGTATGGTAGGCAAGTCCTAATCGTATTTGATCATTTACTTTTACAATACTGCCTAATTTTAAATTGATACCGGTACCACTTGTATTTAATTTTTCTTTGAAAGTAAAATTCTCAAAATCATTATTGGTGTTGCCAGAAGCATCTCTTTCTGTGAAAATTCTTGTAGCATTGTAATTTATTGATGGAATGCCAATGGTAGCACCTAACATGAGCACATTATTA
>Ga0102878_1000501_pt1 | contig 15915 bp, 17 predicted proteins | sample Colrivmet1548A02_FD_78447 | JGI IMG/M metagenome (GOLD analysis project Ga0102878, IMG submission 78447) | Estuarine microbial communities from the Columbia River estuary - metaG 1548A-02 | ecosystem: Environmental > Aquatic > Marine > Intertidal zone > Estuary | place: USA: Columbia River...
CCTTAGCGCGCCAGCCCCGACACCATTGATAATCCACTCTTTGGGAAAATGTATCGCTAAGAAAAAGCGCTGCCCCCTTTCAGAATCCCAAGCGAGCCAAAAAAGTATCTGAAAAAAGCCAGATTGAGCAGAAGCGTCATGGTCCATTGTAAGACATAGGGCAAATCCCAAGTAATATCGCCGACAGGAAACAACGATGCAATTCTCGGAAGACTAAGGCAACCGATACTAACCGTTAGTGCGATCGCCTGCTGAGTCCCAAATCGCATCAGGAACCAGCCTTTTTGTTCAAGCCAACGAGGCCAGCAAGACCACCACGAAAAATATTCAAGACTTCAGCAACAGTAAGACGCTCTTTCCTCCACATCACGCCATTCCCTCGCTTGGCAATTTTGAACCCCGTCGGAGCAAGAAAGAAAAATCCGATCCACAGCCAGAATGCGGATGTGCCATAAAGTGCTCCATAATACAGGAGTCCTCTCGCCTCTCCACTTTGGTTCAATGCGAAGGCCAGTGTTCCCAATGTGATCACTAAAAATAGAAGCCCCCAAAGCAACAATAAAACAAGCCCGAACCAGACGGCAAAATAACTCGAAAAGCTAAAACTCACAGCCTTTATCTACCCACCGTACTGATTGCTATCGTGCTTCTCCACAATCTTTTGGAACCTGCGCACGAACCGCTCGTCGGCCTTGGCTTTCTGCTCCAGAACTTCACGCGCGAATACCATGTGGTCCTCGTGGGCTTCCAACATATCTGCCATCCGCGCGTTTGTGGCGGCACCAATTGCGGCCATCGCGGTCTGTGCCTCTTGGTCAGTTTTTACGCCAATCTCGTTGATCTTATGGGCGACGTCCTGCTGCTGTGCTGTCTTGAGTGACTTCGACAAAGCATCATACAAAACAACACGTTGCCTGGTGTCAGTCTCAAGCTTGTTGATAAGCACCATCTGCGTCGCCGCTTGGTTCTGCAAACTATCGACCCAAGTTTTACCCTTCTCGATATAGCGCTCCAGCGTTTGGGATTTCGCAAGCTTCACCTGCTCCATCTGCACCATCTCGTTGTATTTCGTGTTTAGACCAGCAAGTTCAGACTCCAACTTCGTGCGCTTCGCCGCGTCCTGCTCGACCGAAATCTTGCCCTCAAGCGTAATAATCTGCGGATCAATCGCGAGGATATCAGCGCGGACTTGCTCCAACTCACCAACAGTCGCCTCGCGCTCGTCCAATGTGCCCGTCAGGTTCGTCTCAACTTTGGTTTTCTGCTCGCTGAGCGTCGCCAACTGGCCCTGCAAAAGCTTGGTGATAATATCCGACTTCGAAATCAAATCCTGCAACTTGTCGTCAACGCTTGCCGTGCGCATCCGCTCTTCGCGCATGCTGTCGGCCTTCGCCCCAGAGAACCAGCCCACGACGCTTTCCATCGTGGTCTTGGACCGCATCTCGTCGAAATCCTTGGAAAACGCCGAGGTCACATCGTCCAAGCCCATAATCAATTCCGCGATATTCGCGTTCATCAACTCGGTATGGGCATGCACGTCCTCAAGGCTCGCATTCTCGATATCGACGGAAATATCCGTGCCAGCAGCCATCTTCTGACGTGCAGTCTCAATACGGCTTGTCAGCTCGGAAATCTTCGATTGCGCCTCGGCAACTTGCTTTTGGCTTTCATTGATCTGTGCGTCGAACGTAGACATATGCGGAGGTCCCCTCGTTAATGTTATGCTTTATTACATTTAGGTATACAGTCGCAGGTTTGCAAATCCCCGCCCCGTGATTTCGGCCATTCGTGCCAATAAACTACGGCAGCTACATGGCGATGATAAGAAAAAACCCGCAACCAGAGAGGGTGCGGGTCATTTTTCTTTAATTTAATTGGATCCTACGATCGTAATCAGCGTATTTGGATCAACCGCATCAAAATCGGGCGGCCTATCGTTGGCAATCGCCTCTTCGCCATAAATCGCATCTGGGTCGATGTGTTTGGCAGGCAATTCGATGCCGCGCAGGTAATTCTCTGGATCAACGCGCAGGCTTTCGGCCTCGGACCGCACGTGAACCTTCACACCTGTTGGCACGGCATCATAAAGATGCAGGATGTCTTGGTTAAACATACGGATACAGCCAGCAGAGCCAGAGTTCCCGATAGAGCCCAGATCATTGGTGCCGTGAATACGGTAATATGTGTCACGCCCATTGCGGTAGAGATACAAGGCAGCCGCGCCAAGCGGGCTGCGCAAACCACCCGGAATACCCCTCGCAAACGGGCCGTAAACATCAGGCTCCGTGCGCAGCATATTGGCGGTAGCCGTCCAACCGGGCCACTTTTTCTTTAACTGGATGATACCGTCACCAGCAAAGCTTTTGCCTGCGCGGCCAACACCAACGGGATAACGGACAGCCGTGCCATCATCCAAGACGTGGTACAGGAACTTCGCATAAGGATCGACGTCGATCGAGTTGCGCGGGGCTTCACCCAAATAGGTGCCAGACATGCGGCGGTTGATCCCTTGGGTATATTCTGGCGGAATACCGGGCAAGTTGTACCCTGAATCAAAGTGCGGGCCATAGCCCTCAGTGAAAACAACGGGTGCAGGTACTTCAAGGTCCGGGCTAGACGCACAAGCGGCTGTCGTTCCCAAAAGCAAGGCGCCGAACGCGCGTCTGGAGTAAACGTTATTTGTGGTCATAAGCGATAGCTACCAATTCAAAATTCTGGCCCTCAAAATCATGTGCCACAGAAGTTGCAATTCGGCTCACTTGTTTTTGAGATGAAGGGGGCGCCCTAATGCCGACGCCCCTATCCCCTTAATTTCCGACGATATTTTGCGCAGGTCCGTATGGGTATTTGGTAATATCCTCATTCCCGTCCTCGGTGATAAACAAAATGTCATGTTCGCGGTAACCGCCTGCACCTGGTGTGCCTTCGGGAATCGTAAGCATCGGCTCCATTGAAATCACCATGCCCGGCTCTAAAACCGTGTCGATATCTTCACGCAACTCAAGCCCCGCCTCGCGCCCGTAGTAGTGCGACAGCACCCCAAACGAGTGGCCATAGCCGAACGTACGGTACTGTAACAACTGGCGTTCCTCAAAGAACGTGTTGATCTTTGCGGTGATCTCCGAACACTTCGCACCGGGCACAAGCAGGCTCATGCCATATTCATGGGCTGCGACGTTAGCCTCCCAAATCTTAAGGCTCGCAGGATCAACTTCTTGGACAAACATCGTCCGCTCTAGCGCTGTGTAATAGCCCGAAATCATCGGGAACGTATTGAGCGACAGAATATCGCCGCGCTCCAATACACGCCCCGTCACAGGGTTATGCGCGCCGTCAGTATTGATGCCCGATTGGAACCAAACCCAAGTGTCGCGGTATTCGGCATCTGGGAACCGTTTTGCGATTTCCAATTCCATCGCATCACGGCCCGCCATCGCCACGTCAATCTCGCGCACACCTGCCCTTGCGGCTTCGTGAATGGCATAACCACCCACATCAGCCACACCCGCACCATGGCGGATCAAATCCAACTCGGCTTGCGACTTTTTCATGCGCTGCACCATCGTCGCGGGCGCAATATCAACGATTCGCGAGGGCGCAAGGAACGCCTCCAGCTTCTGGCTTTGCACCAACGTCAGGTGGTCGCCTTCCATGCCGATCACAGCGCCACTGCCTGTCACAGACAAGATCGCACGCCAATAGTTGTCACGCTCCCAATCGGTATAGGTGATGTTATCGCCGTGGCACCTGCGCCAAGGCTGTGCGGCATCAATCCCCGCCGAAATCGTCACATTCTCGGTGGCCGTCACAACAAGCGCATAAGGACGGCCAAACGCGCAGTACAGAAAGCCGGAATAATACGCGATGTTATGCATCGACGTGAAAACAGCGGCAGCCACGCCCTTAGCGGCCATGATCTGGCGCAGGCCCTTCAGGCGCGCGTCATACTCGGATGGCGCAAACGGCAGCACTTCGGCGCCCTGATGGAAACGGTAGAATTGTGGACGGTTTGTCATAATCATAGACCCAACATAAATGGGGTCATGCAGACCCCGAAAGGTCCCGGCGTTCAGGACGATGGCACAGAGGCCAAGCGGTAGTTACCTACCTGCGACGACGCCATCGTCACTTGCTCAAAGCCACCGTTAGCAGATTTTTATGATGCGTCAATCCAGTGCACGCATGGTGCACGTTCAGTGCACGGGTTGTGCACAGCCAAATTAACGACGAAACTACCCGAAACCCGTGCAGAAAATGAAAGCCACCATGTCCATTCTGTCCCGCCTTCTCAAAGCTCTCCGCCCCATTCCGCAACCCGATTTGCCCGCCGCGTTGCCGCATGGACAACAACGGATTCACTTGTTTTCTGGCAATTTCGACGACGTAGATGCCGCGATGGCCTATTGCTTTCACGCACCCGGCGACGTGCCCGAACAGATCACCCTTGATCAACCCGGTGCCTTCATGAACACGGACTTCGTCGAGGTCGTCTTTCACAATGCCGCAAACCGCCTCGCAGAGTTCCTCAGCGTCGAGGAAACCGACCGCACCCTGCACAAGATGCGCGGCGCTAACACGTTGATAATCATCACAGAAGATGCTTTTGGTGGCTTTCCTTATACACTGGCTCACACGCCAAATCTATTCTATCTCGGCCCTTATATCGTGGCTGTTTGATGCAAAATCTGATCACAGATATCGCAGGGCTCCAAGTCGGATGCGCCCATGACGAGACCCTGAAATCAGGGGTCACGGTCCTGACCGCTAACGCGCCCTTTACCTGTGGCGTGCATGTTATGGGCGGCGCACCGGGCACCCGCGAAACTGATCTGCTTGCCCCCGACAAAACCGTGCAAACCGTCGATGCGATTGTGCTTTCAGGCGGCAGCGCTTTTGGCCTCGACGCGGCCTCTGGTGTGGCCGACGCACTACGCTCAGAGGGACGCGGTTTTGCTGTAGGCGACGTCACCGTCCCCATCGTACCCGCCGCGATCCTTTTTGATCTGCTGAATGGGGGCGACAAGAATTGGGTTCAAAATCCGTATAATGCATTGGGAATAAAAGCTTATTCTAGCCTCAGTACCACCTTCAAGATCGGCACAGCAGGTGCTGGATTTGGGGCTACAACCGCCAGTCTCAAAGGCGGATTAGGTTCCGCCTCGATGCAACTGCCAAACGGCGTCATCGTCGGTGCCCTCGTCGCGGTCAACGCCATCGGCTCTGCAACCGTTGGCGACGGTCCGCATTTCTGGGCCGCACCGTTTGAGGAAAACGGCGAATTCGGCAACCTCGGCCCCTCGTCGACCTACCCATCAGGCCGCCCCGCAACCAAAGGACACGCCCAAAACACCACCATCGGGATCGTTGCGACAAACGCAAAACTGACCCAAGCGCAATGCACACGGCTCGCCACAGCGGCCCACGACGGTATCGCGCGGGCCTTAGTGCCGAGCCACACACCTATGGACGGTGATTTGATATTTGCGGCAAGCCATGGGGAAATCGAGTGTGATGATTTGATTTATCTCGGTCACGCAGCCGCCACCTGCATGGCCCGCGCCATCGCACGCGGCATCTATGAGGCGCGCTCAAATCCGTTTGAGACACCCGCCTGCTACGCCCGCACGTTTAGCTAAGCAGTGCCTTGACGAGCCGGCTGTCACGATCGGCCAGCGGCTCAATCACGTTGAAATGATGCTCGCCCTCGGACACGACCAAATCAACACCCCAAGCATCCGCCAACTGCTTGGCTTGCTCTTGGAAAACGGGCCGTTCATCGCCGCCAACCCACACCGTTACAGGCACATTCGGCGGCGGCAGGTTCACGGGACTTTCGGCAAAGGCCTCGTCCTCTGACAATCGCAAATCCGCGTTCATCTTCGTCTGCAAAAGCGGGGTCAAATCCGCCACAGGCGAGATCGGAACCACCCGCGCCACATGCGGCATCCCCGCCAAACGCGCAACCAAATGACCGCCCGCAGAATGGCCTGTCAGGCGCAGCGGTCCCTGCAAACCACGCACCGCTTCCTCGATTTGTTGCGTTATTTCAGAGATATGCACATCTGGGCACAGGTCATACGACGGCATCGTCACCGACCAGCCATGCGCCAAAGGCCCCGCCGCGAGATGCGACCAAAATGATTTATCGAACGCCACCCAATAGCCGCCATGCACAAACACAACTGTGCCTTTTGGCGTGCCCTCAGGGTGGAAAACATCCATCACCTGCCGCGCACTTGGGCCATAGCGCACATCCAGTTCGGCCTTGGCCGTGGCCCGAAACGCGGCTGCCTGACGCGCCCATTTCTCAGGGTAGGACATCCCGTCAGGAATATAGGCTGCATTCGCAAATCGGTCGTCCATATCCATTTCAGGCACTTTCTGTGGTTTTTGACTTTACCAAGGCTAGCTTGGCTGGTCAGATAGTGCCAACTGAATTGGAGAACATCATGCTCGACGCAACAACCGACCTTAAATCCATGCTCAAACGCCCCGACCTCGTCTGCTCGCAAGCCTTCGTAGGCGGCGAATGGGTCGATGCGAAAAGCGGCAAGACCTTTGACGTCACCAACCCCGCACGCGGTGACGTGATTGCAACCGTCACCGACCTTGACCGCTCCGAGATTACGCAAGCCATTGATGCTGCACATAAATCACAAAAGGCATGGGCTGCTTTGGCCGCCAAGGAGCGCGCAAAAGTGCTGCGCAAATGGTTCGACCTTCTAATGGCAAACCAAGAAGACCTCGCGATCATTATGACTGCCGAGCAGGGCAAACCCTTGGTCGAGAGCCGTGGCGAGGTGGCTTATGGCGCGTCCTTCGTTGAGTGGTTCGGCGAAGAAGCAAAGCGCAATTACGGCGAAACGATTCCCGGTCACATGGCCGACAAGCGTATCACAGTGATCAAGCAGCCGATTGGCGTGGCCGCCGCGATTACCCCTTGGAACTTCCCCAACGCAATGATCGCCCGCAAGGTGGCGCCTGCTTTGGCCGCAGGCTGTTCCTTCGTCGTCCGCCCTGCATCTCTGACCCCGCTTTCCGCGCTCGCCATGGCGAAATTGGCCGAAGAGGCGGGCGTGCCAAAAGGCGTGCTGTCCGTCGTGACTTCGACCAAATCCTCGGACGTGGGCAAAGAGTTCTGCGAAAACCCGATTGTGCGTAAACTGTCGTTCACAGGGTCCACCGAAGTTGGCCGCATCCTGCTCAAGCAAGCCGCCGATCAGGTCATGAAATGCTCGATGGAACTTGGCGGCAACGCGCCATTCATCGTATTTGATGACGCGGACCTTGATGAGGCCGTCATCGGCGCCATCGCCTGCAAATTCCGCAACAACGGCCAGACCTGCGTTTGCGCGAACCGCATCTATGTGCAGGCAGGCGTTTACGATGAATTCGCGGCAAAACTGAAGGTCGCGGTTGAAGCATTGAAGGTAGGCGACGGCCTATCCGACGGCATCACCACTGGCCCGTTGGTTGAGCAAGCGGCTGTCGCGAAAGTGCAAGAACACCTCGACGATGCGCTGTCCAAAGGCGGCACGATCCTGACAGGCGGCAAGCCGCATGCGCTGGGTGGTTTGTTCTACGAGCCAACGATTGTGACCAACGCGACAAAGGACATGATGGTCAGCGTCGATGAGACATTTGGCCCGTTTGCGCCATTGTTTAAGTTTGAAGACGAGGACGATGTGATTGCCTTGGCCAACGACACGATCTTTGGCTTGGCGTCCTATTTCTACGCCAAGGACCTGTCCCGAGTGACCAAGGTCGCAGAGGCGCTGGAATACGGCATCGTCGGCGTGAACACTGGCATCATCTCGACCGAAGTTGCACCGTTTGGTGGCGTAAAGCAGTCAGGCTTAGGGCGCGAAGGCAGCCGCCACGGCATGGATGACTACATGGAAATGAAATATATCTGTACGTCAGTTTAAGATAGGTTGGGGCAGGTTTAACCCTGCCCCGCCAACAGTTTAGGCCGTCATATCAATCACGATTTTACCAACTGCATGGCCATCGGCCAAATGGTCAAACGCTTTTGCCGCGTCCCCAAATTTGAACGTACTGTCGATCACGGTTTTGAGCTCGCCAGAGACCACCAAATCAGCCAGCGTTTTCAACTGCGCCCCATCGGGATGCATGAAGAACCAGTCGAATTTTACGTCATGCTGGGCCGCAAGACCGTCGGTATCCTGGCCCTTGATCGACACCAAATGCCCACCCTTTTTCAAGACCTTGAAAGAGCGGTTCATGATGTCGCCGCCGACCATATCGAACACGACGTCGTAGTCGGAAATGACCTCATCAAAATTCTCGGTTTTGTAGTCGATCACAAGATCAGCGCCGAGGGATTTCACAAGGTCTGCGTTACGTGCGCTGACTGTCGTCGCGACGAATGCGCCCAAATGTTTCGCCATCTGAATGGCCAATGTGCCAACGCCGCCGGAGCCTGCGTGGATCAGAACCTTCTGGCCCTTTTCCAAATGCGCAAATTCGACAAATGCCTGCCATGCGGTCAGACCAGCAAGCGGGATCGAGGCGGCCTCAAGGTGGCTTAGGCTCGCTGGTTTCAACGCCAGTTCAGCGGCTTTCACACGGGCGAATTCAGCAACGGCACCTTTGTCGTCTTGGTTCGCGCGGGCGTAAACTGCATCGCCAATCTTAAACGTGGTCACGTCTTTGCCGACTTCGGTCACGACACCGCTGACGTCATAACCCATCACAAACGGGAAGGTGAGCGGCATCATATCCTTCATGTAGCCCATGCGCAGGATGTTATCGATCGGGTTTATACTTGCGGCGTGAACCTTGATGATGACGCTATCATCAGCAAGAACAGGTGCCGGAACATCGGCGATTTCTACGGCACCTTCATAGGCGCGGATAATGGCAGATTTCATGGGGGGAGGTCCAATTTTATGTGTAATTTCAAATGGCTTAATACCGCGTGGAGGACTGTGTAGTTAGGCAGGTACGGACCCGATTACGAGGCCGCAGATGCCTTTTTCAAAATAATCTAAGGTCACCGCCAAGGATTGACGTCCGAGGCGCGTCCAACCACCATAATGCGTATGACAACAGCCGACGAAGACTTGGCACTTGCGGCAGCCTCTGGCGATGGGGCGGCTTTTGCTTTGCTGCTTGATCGGCACTACGACAGGCTGTTTGCGTTTTGTTTCAGGCTGACGGGTGCGCGGGCCGAGGCCGAGGATTTGACCCAAGATATCTGCGCTGCCCTGCCTGCAAAACTGGCCAGCTACCAGCGCCGCGCCAAGGTCACCACATGGCTTTACCGCGTCGCCGTGAACGCCGCCCATGACCGCAGACGCAGACGGGCGACCTATGTGAAGGCAAGCGCAGGGTGGGGCGATTGGGAAGTGAACCGCACCGAGACCGCCATCGAGGACGCCGCAAAATAGACTGGCTCACAACCGCGATGCAAAGCCTCAACGACGACCTGCGTGACACGCTCGCCTTGGTGCTCGACGACATGACACATGCGCAGGCGGCCGAGATTTTGGGAGTGTCCGAGGGCACGATTTCTTGGCGGATATCGGAGGCCAAAAAGCGCCTCAAAGAATTTAAAGAAAAGGAGGATGTGGCATGAGCGACGACCTCGACGATCTGAAGGCTGCGATGACGAGCGCGACACCGTCGCCCGATGGTGCACGCCGTGCCGAAAATCTGGCCCTTGCGCGACAAAATTTCGAGACCCTCCAAGGATCGGCCAAACCGCTGCGTCCAACTTCTGAAAACGGGCAAAACGCCCTTTGGACAGGAGTGAAGACTATGCTGAATACACTGACATCTAAGGGCGCATTGGGCGCCACCACAGAACCTGTGGCGTGCGGGTTTCTGTTTTTGACGCCGACGGGGCAAGATTTGTTGCGTAAGCCAGCACCTATGACTGTAAAACAAGAGACCGAGTCCGCTGCAAAGACCGTCGACACCTTGCGACGCGCTACGCCGCAGCCAGTTCCAGCGCGCCCTAAGGCGTCGTCTCCACTTAGCGAACTACTTACAGACGACAGCGGAGCCGCAGGATTAACCGCGACCACGTCCCCAGCGGACCAGCCCATCGTGCCTGCAAACGATCTCAGCACCATGCAATCATCAGACACAGAGGCCTTCGCAAACGCCGCCGCGAACCCCGTCAAAGTCGTGAGCGAAGAACCCGTTTCGACCTTCTCGATCGACGTTGATACGGCGAGTTATTCGCTTGTGCGCTCTAGCCTGCAAAACGGTTCCATGCCGCCGCATGATGCCGTGCGCGTCGAGGAAATGATCAACTATTTCCCCTATGATTACGCAGGTCCAGAGGCGGGCGAGGCCCCTTTCCGCCCGACCGTCACCGTGATGGGCACACCTTGGAACGCGGGCACGCAGTTGGTGCATATCGGGCTGCAAGGGCGGATGCCTAAGGTGGCGGATCGCCCTGCCTTGAACCTTGTGTTTTTGATCGACACATCGGGGTCGATGTCGGACGCGAACAAACTACCGCTGCTCAAGCAATCCTTCCGCTTGATGCTTGATAACTTACGCCCTGAAGATCAGGTTGCGATTGTCGAATATGCAGGCAGCGCGGGACAGGTTCTGGCCCCCACCGCCGCCTCTGACCGCACGACAATTCTACAAGCGATCCAAGGGCTAGGTGCTGGCGGATCAACGAATGGTCAGGGTGGTTTAGAACAAGCCTATGCCGTGGGCGCGAGCATGGCCGAGGACGGCGAAGTCAGCCGCGTGATCCTTGCCACGGACGGTGATTTTAACGTCGGCATCGATAGCCCTGAGGCGCTGAAGACCTACATCGCGGACAAGCGGGATAGCGGCACTTACCTCAGCGTTTTGGGCTTTGGTCGTGACAATCTTGATGACGCGACCATGCAGGCGCTCGCGCAAAACGGCAACGGCATCGCGGCCTTTATCGACACGTTGTCAGAGGCGCAAAAGGTGTTGGTGGACCAGTTGACAGGGGCGCTGTTCCCGATTGCGGGGGACGTGAAAGTGCAGGTCGAATTCAACCCCGCCGCCGTCGCCGAATACCGTCTGATCGGTTATGAGACGCGGAGTCTGCGCCGTGAGGATTTTAACAATGACACGGTGGATGCAGGCGACCTAGGGGCGGGCCATTCGGTGACCGCGATTTATGAAGTGACACCTAAGGGCAGCGACGCCGTACTCAACGATCCGCTGCGCTATCAGGCGGCAGAGGTGAGCGGTGATGCGGCTGAACTCGGCTTCTTGAAGCTGCGCTATAAGGAACCTGGTGAGGACGTGAGCAAGCTGTTGGAAGTGCAAATTGCACAAGGCACTGCGACCAATTCAGAGGCGCAATTTGCCTCCGCAATCGCGGGTTTCGGCCAGCTTCTAAGCGGGTCCGATTATTTGGGCGATTGGGGCTATGCACAAGCGATTGATCTGGCCACTGCGAACCGTGGGGCTGATGCCTTTGGCTACCGTACAGAGGCCGTGCAACTGATGCGTTTGGCGAAGAGCCTATCAGGGCAATGATGGGTTAAAACCCATCCTACTTGATCCAGCCTAAACTCAACTCGGTGCGAGCAGCGGGGATGTATTCGCCGCTGATCCAGCCATTGTAGCCGTCCTTTTTCAACTGCGCAAAAAACGCGTCAAAGTCGATATCACCTTGGTCTGGTGCTGTACGGTGCGGCGTTTGCCCTACCTGCACATGCACCACCACATCGCGGACACGTCCCCAAGTGCCCAACACATCGCCCGTGATTTTCTGCGCGTGATAGGCGTCGAATTGTAGGCGTAAGTTCGGCGCATTTACCTCTTCGACAATCGCCTTGCCCTCGTCGAAATTGCACAAGAAATAACCGGGCATGTCGTCGCGATTAATCGGCTCAATCGTCAGGCTTTGACTGGGTGCCTCTGCCGCAGCCCAACGCAAATTATCAACAAAACAGGCCCGCGCCTCTGCCCCCTCGGCAGCCCCCGCCATGATATGCAAATGCTGCGCGCCCAGTGCCTTTGCGTATCGCGCGGCCCGCTTGAAATCTTGCTGAAACCGCGAGCCGACAACGGCGGCAAAGCCCCGTTCGCCCCCTGTATAATTAGGCGGTGGGCAGTTGATCAGCGCCAGCGGCAATTCATTGCGCGCCATCATGTCGAGCATATCAGGCACCGCAACATCGTATGGAAATAGCACCTCCACCGCGTCAAACCCTGCCTGCTTCGCCGCTCCGAACCGTTCCAAGAACGGCAGCTCTGTAAACAACATCGTCAGGTTCGCGCAGGTCTTCATGCATGCAACTCCGCCGCTGGAATGATCGGGAAGAACGCCCCCTTGGACATCACGCCAAACCAAAGCACACCTTCGACATCTTGCTCTTCTCCAATTTCGACGAGCCTGTAAAACGACTTGCGGTCAATCAGCGCCTCAAGGTTCGCGCGCACCAAAACGTAGGGCGCGGGCTCCCCCGTTTCGGGGTCACGCACCACGCGGATCGGCGCATCTGGCCCCGCCTCCACGAAATCGCCAGCATTGGTTTCAAACACCAGCGCGTCACCTTTGCGGTTGAAATCCACCGCCACAAACGGCGCATCATCAACCGTAATTCCGACCTTCTCGACAGGGGTCACGAGGAAGTAATCATCGCCATCACGGCGTAGAATCGTCGAGAAGAGCTTGACCAGTTCGGGCCGTCCAATCGGCGTACCAAGATAAAACCACGTCCCGTCCCGTGCAATCCGCATATCCAGATCGCCGCAAAACTGCGGATTCCACAGATGCACTGGCGGCAAACCGCCTTTTTTCGCCGCTCGCGCAGCAGTTGCGATACTTTCGGCACTCGGAGTAACGATCTTTTGTTCTGACATTGTTTTTCCCATTGGGGTCATCGCGCTAATCTGTTGTTATAAGCATATAGGCGTAACAGGAGCATTGTCATGGTAAACCCCGATCAATTGGTCACCGATATCGAAAAACTAGGGACCAAATTGGCCGCAGCCCGTGCCAGCATCGGCAAACGGTTCATCGGGCAGCCCCGCGTCGTTGATCTGACCCTCACTGCGTTGATCTGTGGCGGACATGCGGTTTTGGTTGGTTTGCCCGGTTTGGGAAAGACCCGCCTTGTCGATACGCTCTCTACAGTGATGGGCCTGCACGGCAATCGCATTCAGTTCACCCCCGACCTGATGCCTGCCGATATCTTGGGCTCCGAAATTCTTGATACCGCCAAAGACGGCTCTCGTGCGTTTCGTTTTGTCGAAGGTCCGGTGTTCTGCCAGCTTTTGATGGCCGACGAGATTAACCGCGCCTCGCCGCGTACCCAGTCCGCGCTTTTGCAAGCGATGCAGGAAAAGGAAGTCACGATTGCGGGCGAACACCGCCCCCTTGGTGTGCCGTTCCACGTTTTGGCCACGCAAAACCCGATTGAGCAAGAGGGCACCTATCCGTTGCCAGAAGCGCAACTTGACCGCTTTCTTGTGCAAATCGACGTGCCCTACCCTGACCGCGCCACCGAGCGTGACATTCTAATCGCCACGACTGGCACGGAAGAGGAAGAAGCCACGCAAGTCTTCACCGCAGCCGAATTGCTAGAGGCGCAGACGATCCTGCGCCGTATGCCTGTCGGCGATAATATCGTTGAGATGATCCTCGATCTGGTTCGCGCGTGCCGCCCTGACGAGAGTGCATCCGACATCGTGCGCAATGCGGTAAGCTGGGGACCGGGGCCACGTGCGGCCCAAGCGCTGATGTTCACCGTCCGTGCACAAGCGCTACTCGAAGGCCGCCTCGCCCCCTCCGCCGAGGACGTCATGGCAATGGCTGTGCCTGTTCTCGAACACCGTATGGCGCTGTCATTTGCGGCCCGCGCACGTGGTGAAACCGTGACCAGCATCATCAACGCTGTCGCAGCTGAGATCACCAAGGTAAAGGCCGCCGCCGCGTGACAACTTCGCTCGATCTCCGCAGTCAGGCCGAAATCGCCGCCAGCACGCTGCCCGCCCTTTTGGCGGGGGCAGAACATTTGGCAACGACGGTTCTGTTGGGCGATCACGGACGCAGACGCGCGGGTATGGGCGATACGTTTTGGCAATACCGCACGGCCCAAGCGGGCGACGATTTACGCAGCATCGACTGGCGCAGGTCGGCGCGTGCCGACACAAACTTTGTCGCTGACAAGGAATGGCAGATCGCGCAGTCGGTGATGATTTGGGTAGACCAATCGGCCTCGATGTCTTTCGCTTCCGCCGACAATCTGCCCAGCAAATCCACCCGCGCGCGCACTGTCGCACTTGCGACCGCGATCCTGCTGATCCGTGGCGGCGAACGTGTCGGCCTCACTGGCGAAACACTCCCGCCGCGTCGCGGGGGATCCCAAATCACCAAGCTTGCGAATATCCTCTCGCAAGACGAGACCGCCGACTACGGCACGCCCGAAACCTCTGGCATGTTGCCCCATTCACGTGCGCTGTTTGTCTCTGACTTCATGGGCAACATCGACGCGTTTGAAACCGCCCTTCTCAAGGCAGCCGATCTTGGCGTCCGCGGCGTCATGCTGCAAATCCTTGACCCACAAGAGGAAACCTTCCCCTTCAACGGGCGCACCATTTTCCAATCCATGCAAGGGGGCTTGCAACACGAAACCCTGCAAGCGGGCGACCTGAAAACCCGCTACCTTGAGCGACTGGCCGAACGCAAAGACCGCCTCACCCATCTCGCCCGCACAACAGGTTGGCAGTTCCACACCCACCACACAAACGCGCCTGCCACCTCCGCCCTTTTGTGGCTCTACCAAGCACTCGCGAGGTCGGTATGACCTCTTTCCTTCTGACCAATACGAACGTTCGGGCCGCCACAAAGGATAGCCTATAATGTGGACACTCGGCCCCCTTGGCTTCATCAGCCCGCTCCTTTTGCTTGGCCTCATCGCGCTACCGATCCTTTGGCTGTTCCTGCGTGCCGTGCCGCCCGCGCCTATCAAACGCCGCTTTCCAGGCGTCGTACTTTTACTCGGCCTTACTGACGCAGAGAGCCAAACTGACCGCACTCCTTGGTGGCTTTTGCTGCTGCGCCTAATGGCTGTTGCGGCCCTGATCGTCGGTTTTGCAGGCCCTGTCTTAAATCCATCAGACAGCCGTGGTGGGGCTGGCGATCTGGTGATCGCGCTCGACGGATCATGGGCTGGTGCGCCTAGCTGGACAGCGCAAATGGACCGCGTGGACGGTTTGCTGACCGAAGCGGCAGCGGCTGACAGACGCGTCGCAATCGTGAACCTCGCCGATCTTCCCGTGGGCGACCTGCCCTTTGCAGCACCCGGCGATTGGCGCAACAAACTTGCCAATCTGCAACCGCAACCTTGGCAACCAAGCGTGGGTAGCATCACGTGGATCGACAATCAGGCTGACAATTTCGAGACCTTCTGGATGTCAGACGGTATCGATTGGGATGGGCGCAACGATTTACTGGCCGCCTTTGAGGCCCACGGCCCTGTCACCGTTTTCCAATCGCCGCGCCCGACCTTTGGCTTGCGTCCCGCACGCTACGATGAGGGCAACATCATCGTCTCTGCCGTGCGCACGCCTATCGGCAACGCCGTTGTTGCACCTGTCACCGCCATCGGCCTTGACCCTGCAGGCGTCGAACGTCTGCTGCAAACGGTGGACCTGAATTTCGCAGCAGGCGAAGCGGTGACCGAGACCGCCCTCGTTTTGCCCCCCGAACTGCGCAACCGGGTTACGCGTTTCGAGATTGCGGGCCAAAGATCCGCTGGCTCCGTGAGCCTGACAGACGACGCGCTAAAGCGCCGTGAAATCGCACTGATTGCTGGCGGTGACGACCGTGAGGGCCTCGATCTGCTCTCGCCGTTGCACTACCTGCGCGAGGCCTTGCAGCCGACCGCCGACATTATTAACGGCACATTGGGTGATGTCCTTCTGGCCAACCCTGAC
>Ga0102878_1000545_pt1 | contig 15232 bp, 10 predicted proteins | sample Colrivmet1548A02_FD_78447 | JGI IMG/M metagenome (GOLD analysis project Ga0102878, IMG submission 78447) | Estuarine microbial communities from the Columbia River estuary - metaG 1548A-02 | ecosystem: Environmental > Aquatic > Marine > Intertidal zone > Estuary | place: USA: Columbia River...
AAGAAGGAGGCTTTTTTACTATGTTAAGCTTCTATCTCAGACCCACAAACAACCGCCCGGGCTATGCTGACGTGTATGCGAACATCAGACTCCCATCCGATAATCGCTATAGAAAAACCACCGGTGTTAGGGTAAAAATCGCACACTGGGATGAGAAAAAAATGAGGTTGAAATCACAAGCGCCCGATGGAGTTATTTGATCGGATGATTAAAAAAGAAATTGTTTTCGTGATTTCCGACTTGTTAGACCTTGAATTATCATTTATTTTCAATCAGTTAGACCTCAACTGGAAAAACGGTGAAAGTGTCCCCCAATTCAAACCCTATTCCTTGTTTTTATCCAATAACTTACTAAGTTTACAAGATGAAAAAAGTACTACTATCGATAATTGCTTTGTTTTTATCATGCGCTGAAATCAAATCACAAAACACACGATTTATTGATTCCGTATTTGCGTCGGTCGAAAAAACATCATTAAATTATTCAGATGTATACACAGACAATTATCACAAATTGGATATTTATTACCCCAAGGGTGATGTATTATTAAAAAGGCCTGTCATTTTTTTCAATCATGGTGGGGCTTTCTATGCGGGGGATAAATCCAGCCAAGACTGTATTGATTTCTGCACCGAATTCGCAAAAAAAGGATACGTTGCTGTGTCTTTAAACTATCGCTTGGCAAATCCAATCTTATTTTTAACCGATAAAAAAGTGCAACTCACCACCGTTCTTCAATCGATGGCCGACGTGAAAGCCGCTTTGCGATTTTTTGTAAAAGATGCCAAAAACACAAACCAATATCGCGTTGATACGACTGCTTTTTTTGTAGGTGGTTATTCTGCAGGTGCCGTCGCTGCCCTCCATACTGCCTGGGTTAAAAGTGAGACAGAGTTAGATGCCAATTTAAAAGATCTTTTAAAAAATAGCATTAAAACCCTTGAAGGGGATGCAGGCAATAACGGGCATAGCAACCCCATCAAAGCCATATACAGCATGGCTGGTGCGATACACCAATTAAACTTTATTTCTGCAGGTGATGTTCCAGTTTGGCTAGGTCATTCAAAGGACGATGCGACTGTGCCTTATGATTGTGGCCCGGGCTTAAATAATCCGCTTGTGGTTGAACTATGTGGCCCGGGGAAAATGGTCGCGGCATTGGAGGCGAGCAAAGTAACATTTGACACAATGATCTTATCCAGTGGGGGCCATGGTTGGCCTGGTTTGGGTAACAAAGGAACTCAATTTAAAAGGGCGGTGAAAGAAATTGCATCCTTCCTGTACCCAATGATCAATAATCCAAACACCTCCAATCATTATTTTGATGAACAAGTAATAACCAAGGTCTATCCAAATCCCGCGAATAATAAACTCCTCGTCGAAAGCACCAAACTTTCTGCAAATGAAGAATACAACTTATGCAACGCATTTGGCCAATCTGTGAGACACGGACAAATCATTGAAAACACAGAAAGAATTGATGTGAGTGATTTACCCAGGGGAGTGTATTACTTGAAATTTTCCGATTCTAACCGTCATGCAGTCCCAATCATCTTGGAATAGGTCAAAAATTCAATGGACTACGTCAATTAAAACGGAAAAAGAAAAATGCAACCGCTGCCCATTCTTTGTCAATTCCCTTTGCGTAACCAATGGTAGCATAATTGCTGTTTTGAACGGTTCCGTCGTCTTTGATATGACCAATAGTGGCATAATTACTATTTTGGACTGTTCCATCACTTTTCACATATCCAACAGTTGAATAATTGCTATTTTGAATCGTCCCGTCACTTTTTATATATCCAATTGTAGAGTAGTTACTATTTTGAATTGTGCCATTTTGTTTAATGTGGCCAACCGTAGCATAACTGCTGTTTTGAATCGTGCCGTCGGGCTTGATATAACCAGTTGTGGCATAATTACTCGATTGTATTGTTTGTGCACGAGTAAATCCGGACATTAGCAACATCGTCGCCATTAATAATATTTGCTTCATTTTTTAAGCAATATACACTTCATTCGATGATAATTTAGAGCGTGTACTTTAAACCGATATGGATGCCAGCTTGGGACATCACAGAATGGCGAACGACTAACGCCTTTCGTCGCTAAGTACTGTATAGACCACATACAATTACACTTACGTAATTAATCAACAGCCGGATACGATCTGGCTGTTTTCGATATATACCAACATTTTCAACGGGCTCATTTTTGACTCGATAGAGAAAACTCAAAAAAATGGTCTTCTTAATAATTAAAAAATATTTGGATACCACCAAGTTAATACACTTAGTAAAAATTTGCGGGTGATGAAAAAAATATTTGCTTTGTTGACGATCTGTATTTCCTTACAATCGCTCCTCGCTCAATCAACAATCTCCGTCAGAATTAATTCCGCCAATGACGATTATGAAGAATTCCTGAAGGCATCAGGTAGTCAAACTCAGTCCAAAACTGTTGGAGGTATGGATGTGGGCAGTTCCGATTTGGAATTTGGTACAGAGAGTTCTGGAAATGACCCCCAAATGGTTGGATTGAGATTCAATAACATCAACATACCCAAGGGTTCGTTAATCACCGGTGCCTACATTCAATTCAAGGTTGATGCGATAAACAAAAATAATGATCCATGTATTGTACACATTAAAGTTCAAGATACAGATAGCGCAGAGACATTCTCATCGAACAATTTTGACTTGACGAAAAGATCCAAATTATTGGATTCCATCACATGGTCAGTATCTGGAAATTCATGGAAAACTGTTGGTGCAGCTACCCCAGAACAGCGAACAACTGACATTTCCAGATTGATTCAGAACATTATTAATCGCAACGGTTGGAAATCGAACAACTCTATTGCGCTATTCCTCTATGGTTCAGGTACACGCGAGGTTGAATCATACGATGGTGATGCACCGGGTGCCCCATTGTTGGTCATCAATTTTGTTGCTCCTCAAACCATTATGAAGAGAATTTCTTTGGCTGATGATGATATGGAGGAATGGATTGCTGCCAAGAGTGGACAAACCCAATCAAAGACTGTGGGAGGTTTAGATGCTGGGAGCAGTGATTTGGAGTTTGGTACAGAGGCGTCTGGGAATGACCCTCAAATGGTGGGTATGCGATTTACTGGTATCAATATCCCCAAAGGGTCTTTAGTAACAAAAGCATATATCCAATTTACCGTAGATGCAATTTCTAAAAACAATGATCCGTGTAAGGTAATTATTCACGGAGAAAACACTGATAGTGCTTCTACTTTTGTTTCAAGTATTAGTAAAAATATAAGTGCGCGAAACAAAACGATAGACTCAGCTACATGGTCAGTTACAGGCAGTAGTTGGGGAACAATTGGCGCAGCCACACAAGATCAGCGTACGTCCGATATTTCCAAGATAATTCAGAGTATCATTGATCGTCAAGGATGGAAGACAGGAAATCCTTTGTGTTTATTTATGCAAGGTACGGGTACACGAGAAGTTGAATCATTTGATGGGGATGCCCCGAAAGCGCCTTTATTGGTACTAGAATATTTACCCGTGAAGTCATTGAATATTCGGGTTGCCGCCGCTGAAGACGACCAAGAAGAACGTCTACCCGCTAAAGCTGGTCAAACTCAAGCAAATACAGTGGGTTCTTTGGACGCAGGAAGCAGTGACTTAGAGTTGGGTGGTGAGGACAAAGGAAATGACCCTCAAATGGTTGGTATTAAGTTTAATAAAATCAATATTCCTCAAGGCGCTAAAGTAAAAAATGCATACATACAATTTGCAGTTGATGCCATTTCAAAAAATACCGACCCTTGTGTATTAACAATCAAAGCTGAAGATACCGACTCTGCATTGGCTTATGATGCAACTAAGACTTACAACATTTCGACAAGGAAATATACTACAGATTCAATTCGTTGGACCGTAGGAGGCGCTACTTGGAGCACCGTAGGCTCTGCTACCGCAGACCAAAGGACCCCGAATATCGCTGCGTTAATTAACAAAATAACAAGCCGCCCAGGTTGGAAATCAGGTAACAGTCTCGCTGTAAGCATTGTTGGAACAGGAACTAGAGAAGTAGAGTCTTATGATGGTGATGCTCCGAAAGCTCCCTTGCTTTTTTTAGAGTATTTCTCGGGTTCAACAACTGTTCTACCAAAACCAAAAACAACCGACTACCCTATCGAAAAAAAATCGGAGTGGTTATACCAAGACAGTGGTTTTGATTTATCTACTACTTGGAAAGACAAGGTATACCTGAAGGATAGTTTATGGAATTTTGGATCATCACCTCTTGGTTATGGGCATCCCACCAGCACCTCTACCACTATCTTATCAGGAGCTTCTAACAATAAGACCATCACTCATTATTTCAGAAAAGCTTTCAATGTTGTCGATTTGTCTTTGGTTACCGACACTATAGAATTGCAATTAATGTGTGATGATGGAGCAGTAGTTTATGTCAACGAAAAAGAGGTTGTACGTAAGAACTTAGGCACAGGGGCGATAACATACAAATCAAAAGCGACCAAATCGGTTGAATCACCTTTAGATAGAGTTTACTGGTACTATAGACTACCTAAAAGTATTTTAACGAGTGGTAAAAATATTATCGCCGTTGAACTTCACCAAAGCGATAGTCTTGCCACAGACGCTCTGTTTGATCTGACTTTGAATAATGCTAAATTCAGACCCAATCCCACCTCCATGGGTTGTAATAACTCAACTGATCACATTGCATGTTATACGTCGGTAGTACCAACATTACAAATAGATACTTTAACAATACCGACTTCACATAGATTTCAAGCTATACTAAAAACAGGAGATGCATTTTCGGTTTCAGGAACAGTTCCAAGTAATTTTGATTTCACAGCGTATGTAGCTGACAAAGGGAACTCAAAGAAAGGCTATGTAGCAATAAACCACGAACTTTCTTTAGGCGGGGTTTCAATATTAAATACACAATATAATTGTAAAACAGGTTTGTGGCAAGTTGACTCTATCAATCCTGTGGATTTTTCAGGCGCATTGGTAAGTACTAGAAGTAACTGTTCTGGAGGCATTTCACCATGGGGAACGGTGGTTACTTGTGAAGAAAATCGCCCGACTTCAGGAGATGTGAATTTGGATGGGTACATCGATATTGGATGGAACATTGAAATTGACCCAGTGACACGTAAAGTAAAACAATACGGCAATGGTGTACCCGAAAAGTTATGGGCTATGGGAAGAATGAGTCATGAAAATGTTGCATTCCTACAAGACAGCGTTACAGTTTATCAAGGTGAAGATGCATCGGATGGTAACGTTTATAAATTTGTGGCTGATAAGAAAACAGATTTGTCTTCTGGTAAATTATATGTTCTTGCACTTGAAGCTCCTCTAAATGCAAGCGGAGACCCAACAACTACAAAGGGCACTTGGGTGCAAGTACCAAACACAACCAAAAGCGAACGTAATGATGTAAAAATAGCGGCCGCAAGTTTGGGTGGCACCAAATTCAATGGTGTTGAGGATATTGAGGTTAGCCCAACTAGCGGTGAGTTATTTTTTACTGCAAAAGGTGTAGGTAGGGTTTATAAATTTAAAGACAATGGCACAACTGTATCTGATTTTAGCACATTTGCTGGTGGAGAGTCTTACGTGGTAAATTATGGTGATGGACTAGTTTCTGAACCTTGGGGTCTCGGTGCAGATAACCTAACTTTCGATGATAAAGGTAATTTATGGGTATTACAAGATGGAGGTAGGAACCACGTTTGGATGTTGCGTCCTGACCATACACCGGCCAATCCAAAAGTAGAACTATTCATGATTACACCCATTGGTTCGGAACCAACAGGAATGACTTTCACTCCTGACTACAAATACATGTTCATTTCAATTCAAGAACCTAATGCCCTTAGCTTACAACAAAAAGATGTAGCAGGTAATTCTGTATTCTTTAACAAAAGCCACGCATTGGTAGTTGCAAGAAAAGAAATGTTCAAACCACAGACTTTGGTTACCCCCGTAATTTCCGGTCCAACAAGTGTATTACCTAACTCAACGCAAAATTATATGATTAGCAATCCAACTGTGAATCCTTACAAGTGGACAGTGACCAATGGTAATTTGCTATCTGGGAATGGAACAAAATCTATCTCTGTAAAATGGGCAACTACAGATGGATCAGTTAAGGTAATCGAAAATCAAAATGTATATTGTCAGAGCCCTGAAAAGGTTGCATCCGTAATCATTCAGACGTCCAAAACTGACCCATTGATTGAAAAAGCGGGAATTACTATAAATCCAAACCCAACATCTGGAATATTCAATATTAAAATAGCATCAGATGCCCAGGTTTCTGTATTGGATTATACAGGCAAAGTATTGGTTAATCTCAATTGTCAATCCAATCAAGAACAACAGGTAAACTTATCCGACTTCAGTCAGGGTGTTTATTATGTTGTTGTAACCAAAGGAAACGAGAAGCAGACCGTAAAAATTGTGAAATACTAACCTCTTGAGGTGGTTTTTCAACATAACCACAACGAGTTTTTTTCAGGTAATTAACATTTAATAAAAAAGCCCCAATAATTTGGGGCTTTTTTATTAAATACAATTCAACCTAGCCGAAAACAATTAAATTACTATAAAATAACAATACAGAAATAAATAATAACATGCAATTGATTTTATTACAACATTCAAATCGAAAACTTGTGGCATGAAAAGACCTATACTAATCTTGGCACTAATTGGTTTATATTCAGCCGCCCAAGCCCAATCGACTAAATTTGAAGTACAAATTAAGAAAACAGGTACGACTGACGGAGTAGATGAATCCTCTGACGATGCGGAACAGCAAAATAATGTAATGGATAAATTGTTTGACGATGATTTAGACATGGGTTGGGAAGGCGATGACTTTAACATTGTGGCAACGGGATTCCGTTTTACAGGGGTTACTATCCCGAAAGGAGCTAAAATTGATTCTGCCTACATCATATTTTTTTCGCATGAAGAGGAAAAAGATACAGCCATGAATACCATTTTTGGAGAGGCTTCCGATGATGCAAAAACCTTTAGCATGGAAGAGTTGTTTTTGACACGTCCAAAGACTCAAGCCACTTACAAATGGGAAGTAACCGAATTTTGGCCAATATGGAAGAAATTTAGAACTCCAGATATTACCGCTGTAATTCAAGAAATTGTAGACCGTCAAGGTTGGAAAAGTGGTAATTCCCTAGCCATCATGATTTCAGGTAAGGACCAAGGAGCTTCTGCTAAAGATAACGCGAGAGATGTAATGTCATTTGAGAATGAAGAAGACCCTGCAGACGGTGGCGATGGCAAAAACCATCCTGAGCGCGTGCCTAAATTGGTGGTTTATTATACCGCAGCTACAAATAAAACGGAAGGCCATAAAGAAGTTGGATTCCACGTTTATCCCAATCCAATGGATGCTTCTTTTTCAATTACCCGTCAAATGGATGAAAACACAACCGTAAAGATTTACAATTACACGGGCGTAGTTGTATCGGAATTTGCTTCTTCCAACACTTCATTTGATGTACATCATTTACCAGCAGGTTTCTACACTGTGGAAGCAACTAAAAATGGATTTACATCCTCACAAAAAATCATTATCCAATAAATTTACCAAAATGATTACCACCAAAATGGTGAAAAGAGGCCAAAATCTGGTCACTTCTTTATTAATGACAATCTCTATTTTATACTTTCCCATCAAACTAAATGCGCAAAATGATACGGGAAGGATGAAATCAGTTACTATTTTAGGACGATTTGAAGAACAACAAAAAGCCCTGGAATACATGAAGAATGCCGATAATATTCTGAATGTAATCTCAAGTCAACAAATTAAACTGTTTCCAGATATAAACGCTGCAGAAGCCATTCAAAGAATTTCTGGAATTACACTTCAACGAGACCATGGAGAAGGCAGATTCGTACAACTTAGAGGCACACCCCCTCAATTGACGAATTTTAATATTAATGGGGAACAAATTCCTTCGCCAGAAGGCGATGTCCGCTTCGTTGGCTTAGATGTTATAGCAGCCGATCAGATTGAAAGAATTGAAGTTACCAAAGCACTCACCGCGGATATGGATGGAGATGGAATTGGAGGAACAGTAAATGTCGTTACCAAAACAGCCAAAGAAACCACGCCGAAAATTTCCATTGCGGTAAACGGTGGATATAATAACATCAGAAATAACCGTAATAACTTTATGGGAATGTTCTCTTTCTCCCAAAGAATAGGAAATCACGGATTTGTATTTGGCGCCAATCGCTACCAAAATATCCAAGGATCCCACAATATGGAGTTTAACTATACCAAACGTCCTACCCAACAAGATAACGTTTTTCAACCTGTATATAATGATATCGAATTACGATACTACGAAATTCAGAGAGATCGAACCGGCTTAAATGCATCCTATACCTATTATATTCGTGAAAATTCGGAAATTTCAATTCGCGCCATGTTCAACTCTTTTACCGATGATGAACAACGCCACCGATTGGTTTATGAATTTGGTGGTGGCACTATTATTAATCCAACCAAAACAAGGGAAGCAACTCTATTGCGGGATCTCAGAAATCGAACCAAAACTCAAGAAATTAACACCATCAATTTAGATGGAAAACATAATTGGGAAAGATGGAAAATCGATTACGGCATAGCTCTATCTCACGCTACAGAAGATGTACCCAATCAATTTGAAATCGGCTTTACCAGTCCTAACCTTTCATTTTCTATAGATCGTTCAGAACCTAATTGGCCCAAATTCAAATTTGCCTCCTCCAGAGATTCTAGTTATAGTTTGGATTATCAACTTTATAAATTCGACGGACTTCAGACCAGTAATTCGATAACAACTTCAAATAATCGAGTAATAAAGTTCAATGTAACTCACTATTTGAATAAAAACGAGAAACGTAATGAAGAAACTTACTTCAAAACTGGGGCAAAATGGCGACATAAAACCAAAAGTCGCGATGTAAATGGCTACTCATATGATGTTTATTGGAGTCAATTTGCCCCTGGCACAAGACAGATTTACACACAAATTGGTCCCAAACTGAGTTTGGCTACCGTGGGGGATGATTTAACTGTAACCAACTTATTGAATCGCGGTTATGATATGGGAAATTCACCATCCGTAGAAAAATCGAGTGAATTTTTCAAATTCTATTACCAAAACTTCAAACTCAACGAATCAGATACCAAAGATGAATTGTATTCTAGCGACTATTCTGCCACAGAAGATATCTATGCCGGTTACCTTATGTTCAAACACCAAAAAAGAAATTGGTCTGTTCAACTAGGTTTAAGATCAGAATTTACTGACGTAGATTATAATGGTTATTTCTTCAAAACCTATAAAGGACGATTCTTTGATACCTTAGAAAAACTGAATTCATCGAGGAATTACTTCAAATTGCTACCCATGATGCATTTGAAATATACTTTGAACCGACAAACCAACTTACGTTTTGCCTTTACAAAAACCTATTCAAGACCCAATTTTGAAGATATACTACCTTATAAAAAGGAACAAGAAGGTGGACTCGGTGATGAAATTAAATTTGGAAATCCGAATCTGAGATTCCCTGATGCGCTAAATTTCGATTTACTTTTTGAACATTATATGCCACAAAAAGGATTATTACAAGGTGGCATTTTTTACAAATATATCGATCAATTCGTTTTTCTGTATAAACGATTCGTGCATCTCGACTCCAACTTCAGTACAGCCGGACTAAAAGAAGTTACCATGGCACAGAACGGACTTTTTGCTCATGTTTATGGTGCTGAAATCACGTACAATAATAAATTCCATTTCCTACCAGGTATATGGCGAAACTTAGGTATTTATTCAAACTATACATACACTGCCTCTGAAGCCTTTATTAACGAAAGGGTAACCGTGGAAAAATTAGATGAAGTGTTTATTTACGGTAGCAGTGGTCTTGGATTTGTTTACACAAACAACAATCAGGAAAAACTTACACTACCCGGCCAAGCTAAACATTCTGTTAACTTAGGTTTGTTCTATGATTCTAAAAAACTTTTTATCCAAGCAATTTTAAATTATCACGACGATTTTCTTAATGAACTCGGACAAGAAAACACATTTGATACCTATTACGGAGCTGCAACCCGAATCGATCTAACAGCAGACTACCGTTTTAAACAAGGCTGGAATATGTTTCTTCAGGCGAATAACCTTACCAATACCCCTTTAACTATGTATCTTGGATCTCCTGACTTACTAAAACAGAAAGAATACTACAGCTGGTGGTTCCGGTTCGGTATCAGACACCAATGGTAACTCTTAAATAATGAAAAATTCAATTCTATATTTTATCACAGCTATTACCATCTGTAGTTGTGCCACTGTAAAACCCATAATTAAAACAGAATCTCTACCGAATGATCCAGATGATGTTGCTATATGGGTAAACAAAACAGACAAGCCATCAAGCATTGTATTTATCAATGATAAAAATGAAAATGGTGGATTATATGCATTTAATTTGAATGGAAAACTAATCGATTCCATAAAGCCAATATTATTAAAAAAACCTAACAATGTAGATATTTGGCAATCAAAGTCGTCTAACATCCCGAGCTATATATTTATAACAGAAAGAACTACACAAAATTTGATTGTTGCATCGTTTAACCATTACCAGTTCAATAAAATCGATTCTTTTAAACTCTTTGACTTCGATACCACGGAAAATATAGATTTTAAATCCCCAATGGGTATTGCAATTGATAAACGGGATCGAATCGATAGTATCAACATTTATGTGAGTAGAAAAAATGGACCTAAAATCGGTTATATCGCTCATTATGCGTATTTCCCCTACCCAAAATCTAATATGCCTAAAATTAAATTGGTACGACTAATCGGAGAATTCAGTGGAATCAAAGAAATTGAATCTTTAGCAGTAGATACCCTTTATAACCGAATTTTATACAGCGATGAAAATTATAGCCTTAGATATGTTTCTACCCTACTAGATTCCAATGATAAGGGCACTATTGGACTGGGAAAATTTAAAAGAGATATCGAGGGAATCGCACTAAGTCCTCCCATCGAAAATTATAAAAATGGATTAATTTGGGTTTCCGATCAACAAAGGCAATCGCTTAATTTATTTGACCGAAAAACACGGGAATATTTGGGTAAAATTAAGGTAACGGCAACAGAAACAGATGGTATTGATTTTGCTGAATTGCCTTTATTTATGAATTCTCGGGGAACTATTTTTATGATGAACGATAAACAACATAATTTTCATTATTACGACATGGAAGATTTATTAAAGGCACTTACCCCGTAATTCCTTTAATGCAATTCATGGTGTTTCACCGTATTTCAATAGTTCGATTCCTGTTTGGAATCGAACTTATGCTTGTGACCGAGAAATAATTTTTGTGACCAGAAAAAATAATTTCTAAAAGTTCTCCACGAGTATCCAAACACAAACGAAAAATTAAATTTTCTCAAAACGAGCAAAATCAATGGCTCCCGAAGGTAAACTCAAAGTTAAATATTTAAATTATAATTTTGTTACACGGACTAGAACAATCGTAAATTGACCCCTCAAAAACACAAAATTCAACCGATTTCAACGCCCATAATGCAATCACAATAATTCATTGGCCAAATTCGCCAACTCACTGCGTTCGCCTTTTTCTAAAGTGATGTGCGCATACAGCGGCTGACCCTTTAATCGATCAATCATGAACGAAAGTCCATTGGATTGCGAATCTAAATATGGCGTATCGATTTGATTAATGTCACCCGTGAAAATGATTTTCGTCCCTTCCCCAGCGCGGGTAATAATCGTTTTTACTTCTAACGGTGTGAGGTTTTGAGCCTCGTCGACAATAAAAATAATATTCGCCAAACTTCTGCCCCTGATATATGCCAAAGGAGTCACCATTAGCTTTTCATTATCTACGAGTTCCTTGACTTTTTGATATTCTTTTGAATTTTCTGAGTATTGATTCTGAATCACTTTTAAATTATCCCAAAGCGGCTCCATGTAAGGGTTGATCTTCGCTTTAATATCGCCCGGAAGAAATCCGATATCCTTATTATTCAATGGAACGATGGGTCTAGCTAGGTAAATCTGTCGAAAATTGCTTCTCTGCTCAAGTGCCGCCGCCAAAGCAATCAGCGTTTTCCCCGTACCTGCAACGCCTTGAATGGTGACCAATTTGATATTGTTATTAAATAGCGCATGCATTGCAAAAGTTTGCTCGGCATTCCTGGGCTTGATACCATATGCATGTCGCTTCTCTACCCTTTCTAAATTTTTTGTTTCCGGATTGAAATAGGCCAAAGTACTACTGCGATGATTTTTGATGATAAAATAATGATTGTTATATGGCGATGATTTCATCACCTCGGAATAGTGAACCGATTCCATTTGATGAATTTTATCTATCATTTCAGATTCCTCTAGATCTAGCTGAGTAATACCGCGATACAACCCCTCTAAATTTTGAATTTTCCCCGTTTCATAATCCTCAGCTTGAAGGTTCAACGACCTTGCTTTAAGTCGCAGATTGACATCCTTGGTAACTAGAATCACGGGCCTGTCTGAGTACTCTTGTTTGATAAATAGGGCGGCATTCAGGATTAAGTGATCTGCCTTTCTATCTCCAAATATTTTAACTGCATTTTGCTCCTCGGTTCCAGATTCCTGCATAACCACGGTAAAGCAACTGGGCGTTTCTGGCGACAATTGAATCCATTGATTGAGTGAGTTGCCCTCAGAAAGTTTGTCTACAAAACGAATAAATTGTCTTGCCTCAAAATTGATCGTATCGTTCCCTTTCTTGAAAGAATCTAGTTCTTCTAACACGCTAATGGGAATGGCAACATCATGTTCCTCAAATTGATTCACCGCTTGGTGATCGTGTAAGATAACGGAGGTATCTAAAATGAAAATCTTCCTAATTTGAACCGGGTTTAACACTTTATTTTTCTTTGCCATCTAGCGCAAGTAAGAGCCCTTGTATTAATTAAATATTAATTCCATGCAAAAACATACCTAAAAAATAAATGAAAATTCACAGGCGGCAGTTAGTAAAAAAACAATGAAATCGAACTTTTGAAAAGCAAATCAATCATCGTTGTATATGTTGAACTTGAAAAGTCTAGTCTCAGGAATTAATTTATCGAAAAGAGAAAAATGGCTATTAACCATTCTATTCCCGATACCAGGATGGACCATCTTTGTTGCAATTTTTGCGCTGTACAAAGTGATAAAACGCAAAATCCGTCGTTGAATCTGCGTGAATAAACAATTTGGGATTTCACTCAATTGAGTGATTTTTCAAAAGCCTTGAGCAACTACACCTCTTCGTTGAGAAGTTTCCACCCTCTGTTCAAGACATATTTGAGCCAAGCACCTGCAGTTAGCGATGTCAGGATCGCCAAAAGCACCAGTGTGACAAAGAAATTTTCATTGATTATTCCTAAATCCAATGCCAATGTAGCAAGGACAATACAAGGACCGCCCCTATCATTCAGAACCACAGCGAGATTAATACCAGAGAGCCAATCGTATTTTAGAAAGCGCGCAGTTGATAAAACAGCAATCGTTTGAACACTTATTGCAAAGATTACAAAGACGGTAAAAAACATCCAATCAAAATGATGAATCAAATCAAGTTTGATCCCAACTACTGCAAAATAAACGGGTATAAATAACGCCATGGAAAACCTTTTAACGTGAAGTTTGGACTCTTGAAATCTTGGGGTTTTTATATAGTTAACAACAATGCCAGCCAAGAATGCTCCAAAGACCAAATTGACATTTAAAAGGCTTGCTACAACTATGAATATAAGTAATATTAACGCGATAATCGGTGTTTCTGTCCCTTCAGGAACCAAATATCCTTTCGTCTTTCCATCAAGTAACTTTATCGCTTTGGGAATCGCTTTTAAGGCAATAACGAAAAATAATATAGAAATTAAAACGTGAAGAGAGATATCAGTTAATGACAACGTTTGGCTGGATACTAATCCCGTTGCAATAGAAACAAAGACCCAAAGAATTATATCGTGTATAGTTGCAATTGCTAAAGTAATTTTAGCGAAAGCTGTCTGCATTATGCCCAGATCCATAAAGATTTTTGAAATAACCGGAATTGATGTTATCGCAAGGGCGACAGTAATCACGAGCTTTAAAGATAAAATATTATTTGCCGGCCCTATTATATTTTCTAGGTCAAAAAAGTAAGTCGAAATCCAACCAAAAATAATGGTACTACAGTGGTGCCAATGACTAGCGCTAAAATCACTTTCTCGTCGCGCTTCTCAAACTTTCTCTGAATCTCAAACCCCGAACAAAACATCAATAATACGAGTCCAAGCCAATAAATCATCGCCAATAAATCGCCTTGTGCCAAAAAGATATCTTGATATAACTTAGGTGCAAAATGTCCAAAGAACGTGGGCCCCAACAAAAGTCCACCGAAAATTTCTCCCACAACATTTGGCATTTTTAATTTACTAAAGATGAACCCAAACACATGCGCAAATAACACCAAAAGCAATAGAGCGATAAAAAAATTCGTTAATTCGATGGGTGCAATAGTAATAGCCATGGCTCGTGAAATTTAAAGGAAAATAAGAAACTACGTATTGATGTCATCTATCACCAACAAAGTGATAATCATTATTTTGGTTCTCATTAGACGAACTTACACCCTTTTTCATTACAACTTTACGGAATACCGCAAGTCGGATAAGATAGTTTTACGGATTAGCGCAATTCAATAGATTCCCACTGAGTTCATGGCGCTGAAAAAACGCCATCAAGAGTCAGAACCGTTCCAGGTATCATTATCAAACTAGGGATAACAGGCGCTTAAAGTAACGATTGGTTCACGCAATCATAAATTAAAATTTACATTAACATCACAAAGGGTGGATAGTTTCGTGATTGAGAAACTATGAAAAATCTATTCAAACTGTTGGGTATCGTCGCCTTATTTTTCTTGGCCGGACCCGCTTCAACCCACACGGCAAAAAGCCAATCTCTGGTAATATCCGAAATCTTTGTTAACCCCGCTGGCACAGATTCATGCAAAGAATTTGTTGAACTCGTAGCTACGAAATCTATCAACTTCGCCAACACCCCCTACTCAGTAATCGTTTGTAATAACGGAACTGCCACGGTTAGAGGTTGG
>Ga0102878_1000570_pt1 | contig 14918 bp, 8 predicted proteins | sample Colrivmet1548A02_FD_78447 | JGI IMG/M metagenome (GOLD analysis project Ga0102878, IMG submission 78447) | Estuarine microbial communities from the Columbia River estuary - metaG 1548A-02 | ecosystem: Environmental > Aquatic > Marine > Intertidal zone > Estuary | place: USA: Columbia River...
CTCAATTACGTCAATCATCATTGACCCCTTGAAACTGGTATCGGTCGCTGATGGTATCTGGCTATTTCCCGGATTATATTGTTGATTCGCGATGCGTGCTACATTGATTGCCGAAGTGGGATCGTTTGGTTTGGTTGGGACAGTGGCGAAATCAAAATTGTCGGAAAGATTGGCTGTTCGGACAGATTTGCTCTTTTCTCGAATCGCATCCGCGGAGTAGCCGGCCGCCGCAAGGAACATTTCGTACACCTCAGTGGATCGTGGTGATTCACTGGTTTCTGGAATTGCGTATTGAATTTGAACCAAAGGCAAATAAACAGTGGGGTCTACAATGATTTGGGTGGGTTTGATGTTCCCCACGGAGATCGCGTGCTCGCCATCGCAGAATCCCAAAGGTATTTCGATTTGATGCGCCTCGCCATTGGTGACATAGTTGACCCTGATTTTAAATCCCGGTTGGAAATATTGCTGGTATGCGTTTTCTTGATTTCCGCCCAATTGAGATTTTCTTTCGGGTTTTTGGGTGCCAATTGATGCGGTGATGGAATAGTTTATGTTCGGTGGCAAGGAGGACGAGTCCTGCAAGTCTGATGAAATCGCTTTTAACCCAATGCTGAGGTTGGCTTTTCTGATGTCAGACTTATACCAAACATTGAAGAAAGGTTTCATGTCCATGCCCGTCACCTCTTCTATGATTTGTCGCCAATCATCCACTTCAGCGCTCTTAAATGCAAAGGTTTCTAGGTATCGCTTCATCGAAGTTCGAAACGCAGCGTCGCCAATAAACTGCCTCAAAAGATGTAAAATGCAGGCCCCTTTTTGGTATCGAACCCCATCAAATTGCTGGTTGATGTCAAAATAGTGATGGTTCAGTAGCGGGTTGTAATTACTTAGATAGTAAATGCTCTTCTCCGTGCTGTAAAGCCATTCATTCGCATTGCTTGCGCCGTATTTGTGTTCACGCCAGAGGTATTCGCCGTAGGTGGCAAAGCTCTCGTTCAGGGTGAGGTCCGACCAGTTTTCGGCGGTTACGTAATCCCCAAACCACTGATGAAAAAGCTCATGCGATACGTAATCTTCGTAGGTATCGTCGACGTGATCGTATTTGTCGTGCTGCAACTGCTCCATATGCACCGTTGCCGATGTATTTTCCATGGCGCCGCTCACAAAATCTCTCACCACAACCTGACTGTATTTGTCCCACGGATATTTTACTCCGGTGTATTGGCTGAAAAATTGAATCATTTCCGGCGTGTTGCCAAAAATCATTTTCGCATCGTCTTTGAATTGGGGCTCAACCAAATATTCGATGGGCAAGGTCTCTTTTTTTCTCAAGTTCGGGTCGATGGGCCAAGGCAAGGAATCTTTTACGCGGACCCAGTTTCCTACCGCTAGCATCGTTAAATACGGGGCATGGGGCTTGTTTTGAACCCAGACATCTGTTCGCGAATGTGAGCCGTTGTTTCCATACATGTCAACCGATGACTTCAACTCTCCGTTGCTCAAACTCTGCATATTCCCGGGAAAAGTGATGCTGATTCTCTGCGTATGTTTTTGGTTGGGCGCGTCCAAAGTGGGGAACCAATGACAATTGCTTTGGGGTTCGCCTTGCGTCCACATTTGTGTGGGTTTGGTAGGGTTTTTTCCTTCCGCGTTGATGAAATACATCCCAATATCATCCGAAATGGCTTCGTTTTCCGTGTTTATCCAAGTGGTGTCCTTTTTGCCAGGCGTGGCGCTGTACTGAATTCGAATGGAAACCGGCTGGTTTGCGATGATGGTTTCGTTGAAATATACCACCAGCTTTTTATTTTGTCGATAATTGAATGTAAGTCGGGTTGGCGGCGGGATAAACACGTTTGATCCATTAACGCCGCCCTTACTCTCCTCGATATGCGTCAACACTTCATAGATTTCCATGTTTACCGCATCCAAAACCAAGCTGTCCTGACTATAAAAATGGGGTTTGAGGGTCAGCGTTGCGTATCCATCGATGGAGGAAGAATCAAAATGAACATTCAATGCCAAATCGGTATGTATCAAATCCCACACCTTTTCCGCACTGGTTTGAAACGGCCAATTATAGAACGGATTGTTGTCGTCCACGGCAACGGGTACGACTTCAGAATCACTGTGTTTTTTGCGGTAAATCAGATTGCTTACACAGGATTGCAACAAAAAAATACCCGCGATGATTGACAAAAATAGCCCGTAAGGTTTGCGTTGGCTTGTTGTTGGATTCATGATTGGTGGATTTTACTTAAAGGGCTGAGAGGGCCGATTTGAATAATTGCCAAGCAGTCTCAGCTTGCGCGTTTAGCATGGTTTGTCCGTTGAGGGTGATTGCGCCCCGTTCTTCGCATTTTTGCATGAAGGTAGTTTGGCTGGGGTTATAAATCAAATCAATTACGACGTGCGATGGATTTAATTGGTTGAAAGGGAATTCAATATGCGCTTCGATGTTAGGCCACATGCCAACGGGTGTTGTCTGGACTATCAGGGTGTTGGGCGGAATTTGGTAGGCATCGAATGGCGTGTTAGTTTCTACAATTCTACCCCGATGGACTGTGAAATTCGATATGTTTTGTTGGTTTAGGATATGTCGTACCGCCTTCGCGCTGCCTCCGTTTCCTAGTATTATGGCTTGAGTGAACGCTGAATCCGAAATAATTTCCAGCGATTTCGCAAATCCATCCACATCCGTATTGTATCCGTGGAGTTCGATTTTTTGGTCGATCTTGTTGCGGGAAATTACCACGGTATTGACGGCCTGTATCGCTTTGGCTTCGTCGGAAATTGTTGTTAGATATGTAATTACAGAGGTTTTATGCGGTACAGTAACATTGAATCCAATCAAAGGAACATCGACATTTGCTTGCTGCTGAATCCAAACATCGAAATGGTCTAAAGTAGGCAAATCGAACAGTTCGTATGAGGCGTTGGAAAGTCCCTCGCGATCAAATTTTTCCCGAAAGATCTCCGGTGATTTGGAGTGGGAAACAGGGTGGCCAATCAATCCCAAACGAAAAGCTTTGGTAGACGTCATGGCGTAAAACAGGGTTGTTGAGCGATGGATTTAATTATTTGCTTTTCAACTTTGCTTTCACGGCATTGAAAAGAATTGGTAAAATCGATATGCCAATGATGCCGAAAACTACCGTTTCAAAGTGGTCATGCACCCAAGGAATAGATCCCAACAAATAGCCCAAAGTGGTGATGCTTGTCACCCAAAGTACCGCTCCGGCGATGCAATAACCGATGAACTTTTTGTATGTCATTGAGCCAAGTCCGGCTGCAAAAGGCGCAAAAGTCCTCACGATGGGTACAAAGCGCGCCATAATGAGGGTATAGCCACCATGTTTTTCATAGAAGGCTTCGGTTTGCTCCAGGTATTCACGCTTTAGCAGTTTCCATTTGAGGTCGAATACCCGCACCCCAATTTTTGACCCAACGAAATAATTGGTATTGTCGCCCAGCAACGCAGCCAAAATCAACAAAGGGATCAGTACAAAAATATTGAGGGGGTGTCCATCCATCGCGGCAATGGAGCCAGCGGCAAATAGAAGAGAATCTCCGGGGAGCAGGGGCATGACAACCAGTCCGGTTTCAACAAAAACGATAGCAAAAAGGATGAGGTAGGTGAGGTTTTTGTATTCGCCCACTAGAAATTGCAATTTTTCATCGAGGTGTAAGAGCCATTCTTTGGCGAAATCGAGGAGGGAGAGGATGGTCATATCGACTACAATTTTACGACATCGGTTTGAGGGGATTGATATTTGATTTTGTATATTTGTGTTTTATGCAAAAAATTGTTGTGAATCTTGGGTTAAAGCGCATCAGCCTTTGGGTTTTGATGATGGTTTGTGCAGGCATTGCGATTTCGGCTTGCGGTTCGCCCAAAGGACACGTGAAGGCAAAAAATACCGGCTGTAATTGCGGTTTTTGATCATACGTATTGATGATGAACGATTTAAATTGTTGAAAGTTCAACAAAATTGATCGTGAACGATGCATCTTTCTTGGTGTATTGTTGGGTTAATATGGCTCTTGATGCCTAATTTTGCGCAAAATTTAACAATGACAACGCAATCTACATACGTTCCTTACAAGGTAAAAGACATCTCATTGGCAGAATGGGGTAGGAAAGAAATTAAAATGGCCGAGGCTGAAATGCCTGGTTTGATGGCACTTCGCGCTGAGTTTGGTGCGTCTAAGCCATTGGCTGGAGCTCGCATCGCGGGTTGTTTGCACATGACAATTCAGACAGCGGTTTTGATCGAAACATTGGCTGAGTTGGGTGCTGAGGTAACTTGGAGCTCATGTAACATTTTCTCAACGCAGGATCACGCTGCCGCAGCAATTGCTGCTGCAGGTATTTCTGTTTACGCTTGGAAAGGTCAGAACGAAGAGGAATTTGATTGGTGTATCGAACAGACTTTGCATTTTGGTGCTGAGCAAAACCCATTGAATATGATTTTGGACGATGGTGGTGATTTGACCAACATGGTTTTTGATCGTTACCCTGAGTTGATTTCGGGTATCAAAGGATTGAGCGAAGAGACTACCACGGGTGTTCACCGTTTGTATGAGCGCATGGCGAAAGGCACTTTGCATATCCCAGCGATCAACGTAAACGATAGCGTAACCAAGAGCAAGTTCGATAACAAATACGGTTGCAAAGAGAGTTTGGTAGATGCAATTCGCAGGGCTACTGATATTATGATGGCCGGTAAAGTGGCTGTTGTTTGTGGTTATGGTGATGTAGGAAAAGGTTCTGCCGATTCTTTGCGTGGTGCAGGTGCACGTGTGATGGTGACAGAAATCGATCCGATTTGTGCATTGCAAGCGGCGATGGATGGGTATCATGTGGTACACATCGACAAGGCGATCCCTCAGGCGAACATCGTAGTAACGGCTACAGGTAACTGTAACATCGTATCAGCGAAGCATTTTGAGTCGATGAAGGACAAGACCATCGTTTGTAACATTGGTCACTTCGACAACGAAATCGATATGGCTTGGTTGAACAAGAACCACGGCGATACAAAGTATACGATTAAGCCTCAGGTGGATGTTTACAACTTGAACGGCAACGAAATCATCGTATTGGCTGAAGGTCGTTTGGTAAATTTGGGTTGCGCAATGGGTCACCCTAGTTTTGTGATGAGTAATAGCTTCACCAACCAAACTTTGGCTCAGTTGGAATTGTGGATCAACCACGCCAGCTACAAAAATGAGGTTTATGTGTTGCCAAAGCATTTGGACGAGAAGGTTGCTAAGTTGCACTTGGCTCATATCGGCGCTGAATTGACAGAATTAACTGTTGAACAGGCGGATTACATTGGTGTGAATGTGAACGGTCCTTACAAGAAGGATACTTACAGATATTGATTTAGGAGATGTCCTTGTAAAATCCGGGGACGTTTTTTTATGATAGGAATAACGAAAAAAGGGGGCGCAGCCCCCTTTTTTCGTTATTTTTGAGTTGTTAATTGAGTAAAATTAGCCGAATTGCCGGAAATCAAATCAAGTGGGTGGTGGATTGATTGCTTTAAATTGGAATGGATGCGGAAGAGCGGTTGTCGGGAGCGAATTGTGTTCATTACGAATTTTAGGTCGACCTACAAGGAATCCAATTTTTCACTGAACTAGGTGTACTAGCCCCTTGTATTGAGTTTAGTCCGGGTTTCGTAAATCCTTTGAATAATGATTTTGATATGACTGTATGTAATGGTACATTTGATTAACATTGATCTTAGATATTATCTATGCCTAGGTTTTTATTGTTTTTTACTTTATTTATTTTTTGTCTTCCGTTAAAAGGGGTGGACGAGACTTACACGGCGGGTGGTTGGGTTACCGTTAAGTCTGTGTCGTCAGGTAAATACGAGGTTGTTTGCAATCTTTTATACAATGTGAGTGGTTATAAAAACCAGTACGGTATTCCAACTCATGCACAATTGGCAGCCGGTGATACTAATGTTTTTTTAAGGGTATATGATTCAAGTGGTAATTATTACAATCTAACTTCAAAATATGTAAGAGGATACTATTACACACAAAAGGACACTAACAACACACAAGTATCGCCTGGCGTCTTTGGTGAATTTTTTATCAATAAATACTATCGTCTTATTTTTAAATGCACTTTGGATTTGAATAATTCAATTGTAAAATCCTCTATTAACGTAAATTCCACGTATCTGGATTTTACGTGCGATTTCACGGGTGAAACTTGGTGTAAGTTGGATAATTGGAATATGAATTCATTAGGATGTGTAAGCCCAACAAGCACAACCCGAGTGTATTTGAAAAACCTTCCCTCATCTGTGAACACTTTGGAACCCAGCCATGTGGCATTTACAAAAATCATGGATTATTCGGCAAAAAATTATTACGCAACAAACTATTATAATCCAGGTTTTTATGTGCCTTATGGTGATTCAATCAAAGTTGAAATGATTGAACCTCAAACTTCCATTAAAAATATTAAATCAATCAAATACAATACTGGAATTTCCGGTTCAGCGCCTTTTTATACATATTGTAAAGATAGTTCCAATACTTGTGCGGCATCACCCAATGCTAATCCACCGCAAGGATTTTATTTTAACTCATTAACATCAGACATGGTGTTTAGTATTTTTAAATATTCTCAACAATCGAGTCAATTTGCTATTCGAGGGCATCATTACCACAAAGACATAAATGGACGTTGGCAATATATGGGATATACAACACTTGCTCAAAACATGACGACAAATCATGTATTTGGTCTAAATCTCTCTAATCCGTACATTAATGGGACAATATTCCCAACCTTTTCACTGCCAACGAATATGGATCTGTGCGAGGGCGATTCTCAATCAATTAGCATCAAAACCCAAGTCACAAAAGCAATACATAAATACACCGCTTCATTGGATGGGAATTTTCCTAATGCTTCCATTTCCACTGATTACAGTTCAGGGAATTCAACTCCCACGTTTCGTATTAAAGTAGTTGCAAAAATGGGCGACTATTCTTCTGTGCCGGGTGTTGTGACTTTGCGTTTGCATGCGGATTCCAATTGGGTTTTCGGCGAAGCAGCTCGCTCTGTGCCAGTTTATGTTCACCAGCCTCTAAAACCAGAAATTGTTGTAACTGCGAATGGTTGTAATAACCTCAAGGGTGTGCTAAAAACGGTAAATTCTGATGTGGCTGTCAAGATTACATGGACAGTTCATGAAGGTTCATTGTCGGCGCCAGCAATTTATACCACGAATTCCACGGACCTGCTTTATTCAGGCCTCCTGCCAAAAAAATACTATGTAAAGTGCTTTGTGATGCCGTTTGCATCAACCTGCAAATGCACCGGTAAAACGGTCATCGATTCGCTCGATATGAATGCCCTCTGGCCGGGCTTGGATTTCGGACTGAATCGCAACACGGTTTGTCTTAAGGATTCTTCCAAAGTATACTTCGCGAGCAACGTCAAGAACTTCAAATCGAAAGTGTATTACAACTGGGAGGTGAACGGACAAGCCCTTTTTGGACTCAAAGACACCCTTTCCATGAACTTCACGGGCGCCACAACACTGAAACTAACCCTGCGCGATGACTCTGGTTGCATGTCGTCCAAGACCTTTGTTTTGCCCGTTGATACGATTTACAGTCTGCAGCAAGCGAGCAGTTTGTCGAATTGCGGTCCTGATACGTTGACGTTGGCGGCGACATCCACCTTTTCCAGCAATTATTGGATGGGTCAATATTCGGTGATTGATGGGGATGGGAATACGATTTACACTGCGCGCGACAGTGTTTTCAAATACTATTACAAAGACGCGCGGTATTATGTTTTGTCGGAATTTAGTTCCAACAACGGCTGCTACACATCATTCAAAACGGATATAAACATCGACACAACACAACTGCGATTCAAGTCGATGCCTAAGCAATTGTGCAAGGGAATGAAGACGCTTTCTCTATCTGACATCGGCGCTTCACCAACCGGTGGGTTATGGTCACACAGCCAAGGAAATGGCAACAGCATCAGCCTCGATAAATTTGCAAACTATCCCGGTCGTGTTTGGCTGACGTACATCTATGACAACACCGCCACGAAATGCTTATACGGACGGACCGATTCATTTTGGGTGACGGATACCGTGAAAACGGCCTTGGGCAGCGTGAATGGCATTTGCAAGGAGGCCAAGTTGTGGGATGCGGACAAGGAATTTAAATCTTCGGGTGTTGGTACTTGGTATTCACCCTATACCGGATTGGCGCTTGATACTACTGGTAAAATTAACCCCCGAAACTCAAACAGCGGAAGTTATTCCGTGTATGAGTATTCCAGAAACAGTCAAGGTTGTGATTATCAAAGCGAAGGACAGATCACCATTGCTCCAGCGGTTCTGAATCTAAGCGGAATGATGAGTCAAACCGTGGGCAAACCGCCATTAAAGGTTAACTTCCAAGGACAGAATAGCATCGCGGGAACCACCGAATACAAATGGATTTTTGGGGACACTAAACAATCACCGAAGGACACGGCTTGGGGCGCATTGGCTAGCTACACCTACAACGATACCGGCAGATACAACCCAAGGATGATTGGCGTGGTGGGTGGTTGCCGAGATACCATCGCACTCAACACCATAACGGTGGGATTGTTGGGCGTGAAAACCCTCGGTGATAATTTGTCGGTCCGGCTTTACCCCAATCCAACTGGCACAGGGAGCGAGGTGGTGCTAAGTATCGAAGGAAATAGCAAATCGCGAAATATCGTCGTTTATAATTCTGTGGGCAGTAAAGTGTCCTCGCATCGCATCGAAAAAGGAGAAAATCAGATTGTGTTGAAAGCCTTAACCTCGGGAATCTACTTTATTGAGATAGAAGGTACAGGAAATCAAATCAAGTGGGTGGTGGAGTGATTTGTGAGTTAAACGAATAATTAAACCATTACATTTATTAAGCTCAAGTAAAAGAAATTAGAAGACACCCAATAAGATGAACCGAAATAAAATCTGTAAAGTCATATTCGGCACATTGCTCCTATTCATTTCTTCTCACAGTTATGGGCAGCAAGATAATTTATGGATATTGTCAACCCAGAACTCTCTGCTTTTTAATGTGGGCAAGGTTGAGGTTAAAACCGATTATAGATTTGGTCCATCCGATAGAGCTAAATCTAGTATTTGCGATAGTAGTGGCAATCTTAAACTATACACGAATGGCGATAGTTTGTACAATTCCAAGAATGAAATGATTGAGAATGGTAGCAATATTGGAGGTCATGGTAGAGGGAATGTTAAAATATTGGAAATGCCCAATTCACCCAATAAATATTTGATAGTGTGTGCGGATGTCCCAATGGGTGGTGCAGCAGTAAAATCAAGAGGTCTTACATACAGCATCGTAGAATATAGTGCTAAGAACCCCGCAGGCATCGTCTCCAAAAAAATGGTTCCAATTTTACCTGGAAAAGACATTGAATTTTCGATCATAAAAATGACGAATGATTCGGTTTATTGGCTAGCGGCTAGGACCTTGAAAAGCAGCTTTGATAGCGTATATATATTCAAAATCGATGGAACAGGTGTCAAGTGGCATTTGAATCAAAAAGTAAGAATTTTAGATAGCGATTGCAAACTGACGTATCCTAAGTGTGGTCCTTTAAATCAAACCAGCAACAGAATTAAATTTTCTCCATTGGGAAATTTTCTCGTAGTTAATTCTGAATACCGGGGATACAATATTTTTGGTTTCGATGTCAAAAAGGGAGAGTTGATAGCCTCTCATCAAATATTAGATTCCTCTGTAAATTCAAACTTTGAATTTAGTCCAAATGAGAAATATTTTTACTGTCGCCATAATTATTCCGGTTTGATGCAATATGAATTTGCTGATTTTTTGGTAAATGATTCTATTCATCAGGTGACGGGACGAAAAATATTAAACGGGAATTTCGGTGGAGACATTCAACTGGGTATTAATGGGAAAATTTATCTCACGAAAACACGCGATTATTTAATTGGTTGCATTGCCTATCCCAATGAGAAATTCGAATCCATTGAATTTACAGATTCCGCCATTAAATTATTGCTAGTTAACGACTATTTGTCAAGCAATACATATTATAATGGCTTGCTAAAATCGCGTCCAGATTTGTATTCAAATATTTCACACGGTTTGTCAAACAATCCAATTACTGGAAGTTATGTTGGGGCAGCAAGTCTGATATTTCGATTACCCCAAATAGTTCCAAACACTTTGTCTTCTTATATTGAACAATTGCCCATTTGTCACAAAGATTCAATATTCTTTTATGCCCGTCATCAGCGCTGTCAAGATTCAATACATTGGTATGTGAATTCCACTTTGGTACAGCACGACGAATCAAATTTTTTAAAATGTAAATCATTAAAATCGGGGAAATACAAAGTGACAGCAGTAGTATTCGAAAACGGCACTATTGATTCAATTTCAGGCAATTTCAATTCGCCGTACTTTGTCAATTTAAGTGGGAAAACAAGTACTTTGGTGGGGAAACTGCCTCTAACGGTGAATTTTCAAGGACAGAACGGCATCACGGGCAATACCGAATACAAATGGATTTTTGGGGACACTAAACAATCGCCGAAGGATACCGCTTGGGGCGCATTGGTGAGTTACACCTACAACGATACCGGCAGATACAACCCAAGGATGATTGGCGTGGTTGGCAGTTGCCGAGATACCATAGCACTCAACACCATCACTGTGGGATTGTTGGGCGTGAAAACCCTCGGTGATAATTTGACGGTCCGGCTTTACCCCAATCCAACGGGCACAGGGAGCGAGGTGGTGCTAAGTATGGAAGGTAACAGCAAATCTAGGAGCATTACGGTTTACAACTCTGTGGGAAGCAAAGTGTCCTCGCATAGCATCGAAAAAGGAGAAAATCGGATTGTGTTGAAAGCCTTAACCTCGGGAATCTACTTCATTGAGATAGAAGGCGCCGGAAATCAAATCAAGTGGGTAGTGGAGTAAATACTAACCACCCCGCATACAACGCCTCACCCCGCGCTGATGTCTATCAACCCACAATCATGCGGAAGAACATTATCATCTTAATTTGCCTCTTGCTCGGATTCGCTAGCGCCGCCGATGCACAATACTATTTCAACGCCCCCAACGCCTCGGCTTATAACCCCATTAACAACCGCTATCTTATCACCAACCAAGGCAGTGGCGAAGTCCTTCAAATGGATGGCGCAGGCAACAAAACCCTATTCGCCAAAAACCTAAAATCGCCCCGAAACATCGCCTTTCATAAACTCCCCATCGGATACGCAGTGCTCGTCCTCGACTCCAGTCGAATGGTTATCTACGATACCGTTGGCAACATCATCGGCACCGAAACCATTAATGGCATCCGTCAAATCCAAGACTGCGCCTACGACTCCATCGCCCAAGTCCTTTATACCACCGATCGCCTTCGTGGCTGTATCTATAAAACTACCTTCGCCGCGGCATCGCCCCACACGCCCCATACATCGATCTGGGTCAGCAACATTACCAAGCCCTCCGCTATCATCTGGCAAAAGAGCAAAAACCGACTGCTGCTCGTTCAAGATACCACCAATACGAAAATTCTGGCTGTGTCGATCAGCGATTCCACTGTGCAAACCCTCAGATCAACCAATATCAAAAATGCGATGGGACTGGCCGAGGACGCGCAAGGCAACCTCTACATTGCATCGGTGGGCGACAAATACATCTATCAACTCAATAAGTACTATAGCGGCAACCCCAAAGTGCTTCTTGGCGAACCCAAACCCGGCGATATCACCATCGTAAGTGAGCGCAACGAATGGGTCTACACTTGCGTCGTTTGTGGCAAAGTTTTCGTGGCCGATATCCACCTGTTTGGTCCGGATAGCGAAATCGTAGGATGCGCTGGCGATAGTGTCACCACGTACAAAAACCCCTTCATTAAAAACATCGGGACGTTTGATAAAGGCAATGAATTTGTCCTTGAACTGAGCGATGACAAAGGCAATTTCGATAAAGGGTATGAGTTAAACCGCATCACCGACACTCTAATTCCGGCGATGATCAAAGGCGTACTTCCCAGCAATATTAGCGCGGGCATGGGTTATCGACTGAGATGGAGCAGCACCAAACCCGCAATCAATGGGGCTATCCAAATGACGCAAATTCTGGAAGCGCCTAGCTTGCTAATTTCCAATAAGGGTCTTGTTCGATACGATTGTGATGGCAAGGGGATTCGACTCAAAGCCCAGGATTCGGCAGTACAGACCGACTACACCTGGCGCGTCAATGGTGCCGTGATAGTTGATTCAACGCAATTTCTCACTGTAAAAGGGAAAAGTCAAAGTACCCAGTTTGTACATCTGGCTGCCAAACAATCGGTTACCGGTTGCACGGCGCATGATTCGGTTAGGATCGTGTTTGCCACATCGCCGCAGGTGGGATCGCAATGGCCCGTGATCTCGGTCTGCTTCAATGATTCGGTGACACTGGGCGATACATCGAGCAGCAGCATTCATCAATTCTCTTGGAAAAATGGTCGCGGATGGAGCAGTCAATGGATGAAGCCGCATTACTTGGCTGTCCGAGCCGATACATTTCACTGCACTATTACCTCAACCCAAGGCTGTGTGGCCCAGGTTTCACAAGTGTTGAATGTTACTTTTTATGATTCTGTGCGATGGGTGAGGCAAAGTGATACGCTACTGGAAGTGGCCTCAAAGTGGGGTGATACGCTATATTGGTTTTATAATGGGAAATTGCTTCGCGCCGATAAACAAGTTCAGCAAATTCGTCCCGACAGCGGATGGTACAACGTATGTACGGGTCTCAAAAAACGGGGAGGGCAGGTCGGCTGCGTGCATTGCATCGAGAGTTTTTATGTCAAGGCGAAGCCGGTTTCGGGGATTCAAGCTTTCGGACAGACAGATCTGCGAATTTATCCCAATCCTTCGGGCGTGGGTAGTGATGTGATTTTGAGCATTCAAGGCAATGGTAAATCCAATGGTACATCCCGAAGTATCGTCGTTTACAATTCCGTGGGCAGCAAAGTGTCGACGTATCGCATTGAAAACGGACAACAGCAAATTTGCCTAGTCGCACCCTCTGCAGGGATCTACTTCATTGCGGTGGAGGGTTCTGGGAAGTTGTTGAAGTGGTTGGTGGAGTAGATGCAAAGTACTGATTTTTTGCAAATCTGAAATACTGGTGATTCAAGCGATTGATGGGTTGCGGTTGCTCAAAGGGCGCGCCAATGAAAAGGCTGTCGGCGATTTGGCTGTTGGTCGTTGGCCAGGCTTTGATTTCCTCGGGCGACATGATTTTTGCGGTGTGGGTTTCGTTCAGTCCGATCCATTTTGAGGCGATGGCTGTTTCGTAGCTCAACCCCCACAGCGAACCTTTTTGAGAAAGCGCATTTGCAATTTTCGCAACAGTGTCGTTTGTGTTTGCCCCTTGTTCTTCAGCGGGTTGCTGAATCAGCAGTTTTGCATGGGGTTGCACCTTTACCAAATCGAATAGGAGTCGTTTTCTTTCGGCGTAGTTTGGCAGGTGTTTCTGTATGCCTAGCATCATCGAAAAGGCCAAAAACCACAAGGCAATGCTGATGAGCTGCTGGGTTCGGGGTTGCGCCTTGGTTTGGTTCTGGGCATACGCCCCCGGTTGTTCGTCGATTTGATTCATCGATGCGAGGACTGATTTTTCCGAGTTCCACTGATAAATACCTATCGAGAGCATGCCGATGACCGCAATGGGGTAGAAGAATTTCTCCATGTTGATATGGGCATCGCCTTGGGAATAAATCAAAACGGCGGCTAGGGTATCGACCACAAAAATCGCAAAGTAAATGGAAGTGGAGAGGCGCGAAGATTTTAGTAATCCAACGATAAAACAGGCGATGGCAGTTGCGGCGGGAATGAAAAACCATGCGGCGTGAAGGAGGTAGTTTACGCTAAACAGGTTCGCAAATTGCGTGAAATTCCGTACATTGCTTAATGTGCTGTAGAGCTGCGCATCGTAAGGGTTGCTTGGGGCGATGAGTTGCTTGGCGATGAATAATCCGGTGAGAGCAATCGCAAGGGATAGGGTTTGTTTTAAGTCCAATTTTCGCCATCCAAATAAAACTAAAATGGGGAGGAATAAAACGCCGGCGGGGTGTGATAGCCAAATAATTGTGATCGACAAAAAGAGTAACAGGGGCAGTCGTTTCGCGTCCAAAACAATCCATTGAATGGCTGTAATGAAGGCCAGTGCGCTGAGTCCGATTTCGCTATAACCAATAAAAAACGCTTCGCTGCCGCCGCAAAAAAATACCAAAAAATACAGCCATCGCAAGGGGCTTTTATCGGTGAGTGACCATGCCAACCAAGCCATTAATGGCAGGATGATGTTTACGCTTTGCATCACCCAAGTGAGCGGTGCGCCCAAATGTGAAAGCAACTGACCTGGCCAAACCAAAAGTTCACAAGCGATGCGATCGTAAAATAGACTTTGGTGATTTAAAATTCTAAAAAGGGTATAGGCGCTATCTGTGTGTAGCCACCTTTCCGGTCCAAGATAGACAACAACAAACAGGTAAATCGGCCAAAGGAATCCTTCTCCTTGTTTGCCAATCCATCGTTGCGTCCAGGTCATGTGCGGGTTATTCTGCAACCGTTTCAGTTTCTTCAGCAACCAAAACAGTACTCAAGATTTCGGGTTCATCGTCTTTTTCCACGATGAGGTTGTCTATGATAAATTCCTGACGCTCCGGGGTGTTCTTACCCATGTAGTAATTGAGCAATTTTTCGATGTTCGATTCCTGGCTCAAGATTACCGGTTCGATGCGAATATCGGGTCCAATAAACCCAGCAAATTCATCCGGCGAAATTTCACCCAGTCCCTTAAATCGTGTAATTTCTGGC
>Ga0102878_1000608_pt1 | contig 14522 bp, 9 predicted proteins | sample Colrivmet1548A02_FD_78447 | JGI IMG/M metagenome (GOLD analysis project Ga0102878, IMG submission 78447) | Estuarine microbial communities from the Columbia River estuary - metaG 1548A-02 | ecosystem: Environmental > Aquatic > Marine > Intertidal zone > Estuary | place: USA: Columbia River...
AGCGAATCAATGACCCAGATGTAGCCCTCCATAGTAGAAGTGGCGGTATTGCGCGGACTGATCTTGATTTTAGAAATCATGTAGCCATTTTCCTCGTATTTTTCTTCAAGTTTGTACTTGTAAGCCACAATACCTGGTGCTGAGATGGGCGAGCTAACAGGTGTCTGGTGCAAATCATCTAGGTGTAATAGGTTTTCAAAAAAATTGAAATTGGACTTTACTGTAGTGGTGTAATACAATTGAGAGACATCGCCAAACGCTTTGTAAGCATTGCGAATTTCTTTGACTTGATTGGGCGGAGCAAAAGATCGGTGCAACTCTACCTCGACGAGTTGCAATTTAGAAAGCCATTCAGGTTCTTTTTTTTGCTGTTCGGTAGGGTCTTGGTCTGTTCGGGTATTTTGGTTTTTTTCTTTGGCTGTGTTTTCGCGTTGCTCGGTTGCCTTGATATACACATCTACCTCGTGTGGATATGCCCATTGATTGAGTTGTTCGCGGTGCTCCACAACTTTCATGATTTTGTCGCGCCCAACGTTTGATTTTTTGGCAGTCACCCTCACATCTTGGACTTCTGACAGCTTCATCGGGAACAATTGGATGTCTTTTTTGGACTCGGCATCGCGCATCCCGAGATAGGCTTCTCGATCTTGGTAGCCATCAGCTGTAAAAACCAAATAGTATTCGCCGGGATTGAGATACATTTCGTAATAGCCATTGGCATCGGCTACTGTGCGCATTTCTGCTGCATTTTTGACGAAAATTTCTGCGCCGGCGAGTGGTAAGTTGGCTTCATTGGTGATCAGACCACTCAAGCGTTTTTGTCCAAACCCAAACCCCGAGCAAAAAATAAAGAGGAAAATAAGAGCAGTTCTCACGTCAAAAAGACCAATAAATTGGCAAAAGGTTACACATTGTCATCCTTTTTATCCCGGGCCATTTCTTCCAGATGGCGTTGCATGCGCTTCATCATCCATTTCTTTGTAAAGTACATCAGTAAGGCCATGACGGGTACAACATAATATGCGAGCCAAGTTTCAGGACCTTCTGTAATGATTTTAAAGGTAATCACTATAAAGCTGAGGCCTGCAATGAGGAGCCAAAAATAACCTGAGAATTGGTTGTAACGGCTAATGAAATCTTTTTGTGCCATTTATTGAATAGTTTGGTTTTTATCTATTTGCCAAGAGCCGACGGGCTCTAGTAAAACGTACGAGCTGAAATCTTGTTTGGTGCGGATGCCCTTTCCAAAAAGTTTGCCTTTTGGAGAGCGAACAATCACAGCAGAGCGGGTATAAATACTGCTGTCTCTTTGGTTCCAAAATAAGGCTTCGGTCTCGAGTGTTTGTTGTTTTTTGTGGTTGTACAAACGTACTGAATCTTTGACCATAAGCGCCCCCGTGCTGTAGTTGATTTCACCGTATAGGGCACTTAAAGTAGAAACAATGGCTCCAGTTTCATTGAAAAAATAAACTTTCAAGCTGTCTTTGATTTTGGTAATTTGTTTTTGACCTCGGTAGGTTTCGGCAAGTGCGGCATGGATTTCTACTCTTGCATAGCCGTCATCGGCATAGGTCAGGATCAGGTTTTTGGTGCTTTCTGTAGGGGAGTCGGCCTCAAAGCTGATGCGCTGCACAACTGCGACGTCGTTCTCGCAAGCAAAGCCAACCAGCAAGCACAGGAGAAAAAAGCAGCTGCGATGAAGCCAGCTAAGCATTAGTCGAGTTGGCGTTTGCGGAACCACTTTTCGAAATTAGACGGTGCCATGATGAGGCTCACTCGCGCACCGATAAATTGTTCTTTCCAAACACCTGTGGCAATGGTGCGCTGTCCGAGGGTCAGGCCCACGTTGAGTGAAGACAAAGAAACCTGTGCCAAAAGTGGCAATCCGAAACCAAAGGTAACACCTTGTTCTTGGTACTGCAGACCGCTGTTGGTATAAGGCAAGCTTTGTTGGTAATAGCCCACTCTGTAGGTTAATTTTTCAAATGCTTTGAGTGTAGCAATGTTCTCTACTACCTTAAATTCTGGTTGGTATTGCATACCAAAGCTCATGCGCTCATAATTTTTTTGATCAAAGCCCGTCAAGAGGTTTTGATTTTGGGTAAGTGCGCCAAAAACGCTGTAGCTTGCAAATAACTGCAATTGCGGGTGCAATTCGCGCGTCTGACGTTTGTAGGTTGGGAGCTTCCAGGCGTAGTTGAAACCGAGTTGCATGCTTTGCGCCAATTGTGCAGAAAAGGATTGACTGCTGTTGAGAATGGTGTCGTAGCTATTCGGTGCGCCAATCGTTGCAGAGCTGTAGAGTTCGCGTTGGTAAGTGCCGCCAATGGTGAGATTGGGCTGAAACACTGTACTGAGGCCAACTGCGTGTTTCTTGCCAAGTTGTTGCCAGAAATAAGTGCCAACTTCTGTATGAAACGAGCGAATCAGTAATGAATTGCGTTCGAGCCCTCCTGCTGACGACGATCCCGTTAACAAAACCGAACTGCGTTCATTGATAAGTGTTCCGAAAAGGTAGGAAGCGTTGGCGCCAATAGCAAGTTTGGTCTTGGGTTTTTCGATGAGGCCAAAAGAATATCCGGCATAAAGGTCTTGGATGGCGCCTGTACCCGAATAGTTGTAGCGGATTGAATCGAGTCCGGTGAATTGTGTTTCGTTGATTTGGTATCCCCTTGCACTAAAGGGTCTGAGTCCAAATGAAAGCCCCATCTGTTTGCGAATTTTGAAGCCGAGGGTGAATTGCTCAACCATTGGCGTAGCGGCAAATTGTTGAGCAGTTGCATTGCTGTACCAAGATTGTCGGGAATGGATGCTGACGGTGTAGAGTGTAGCGCCTTTGCTGAGTCGGTTATAGCTAGCTGGATTATAGTGATTGAGCATGCTGGAATCAAACACATTGATGGCATTTTTGCCGAGTGCATCAAAAATACCATGGCCTTTTGCGCTCATCTCGCCAAGCCCGTAAAAGCTTGCAGGTTCAGCAGTGATAGACTGCGCCTTACAAATAAAGCAAAAACTTGCGAAAAGGAGGAGGGCGAATAGTTTATTCATTGGCTTGATAAAGGGCAAGAATGCCTTCTAGGGTTAAATTTTCGTGTACAAAGATGCCATTTTTTTGGCCCAAATCAAAATGTCTTGTATCTCCACCCGTGAGTACAACCACGAGTTCTGGATACCTTTCTCTATAAGCACTCATGAGACCTTCAATCTCCTTTTGCCAACCTAAATAGGTGCCAATTTCAAGACATTCTGTGCTGTTTTTCCCGATGAGCTCCTGTGTTTGTTTGCCCTCTACTTCTGGTAATTTGGCCGTAAAATGAGCCATTGCTTTAGCGCGCATTTGAAGTCCCGGGCTAATTGAACCTCCGATGTAGTGGTTCTGAGCATCTAAAAAATCGAATTTGATACAAGTGCCAAGGTCAATGGCGAGGCGAGGTAAACCGCTATTTTGCCGAGCAAGCGCCGCCGCATTACACAAGCGGTCTATCCCTAAAGTATGGGGACTCTGATAGGCCATTTGAAAAGGAAGCGAGATCATGGATGTAATTTCAAAAGTGCGGTCAAAATGAGCGCAAAGTAAGTTGCGCAAAGACTCATCAATGACAGACGAAAAGGCAATGGGGATGTTACGCTGTAAGTTGGAAAATGGAAAGTCTTGTCGTGAAAAGCGTTCAACCTTCTGAAATACACCATCTTGAACGAGTGCTAGTTTGAGCAGGGTATTGCCAGCATCTAATAAATAAACTTCCTTTTGCGCACTCATGTTCAAAATTAAGGAGCTTTTTTGAACTTTTTTGGTTTTTAGCTTGTGTAAAACAGCAAAAAAGTGTTAAATTTGCATCCACCAACGGCTGGTACCTTAGCTCAGTTGGTAGAGCAAAGGACTGAAAATCCTTGTGTCCCTGGTTCGATTCCTGGAGGTACCACTACAAAAACCCCGAAGTTCGCTTTGGGGTTTTTTGTTTTGCAAAAAGTAGTTTTTGATCAGTCCTCGCTGCGCTCCCAAATAATTTACCTATTCCATTTCGCCATCCCAAACAATAGGTTCTTTTGGAATCGTAATTTGGCCTCTAGTCATCACAAAGACTTCAGCGAAGCGCTTTTTCTTTTCTGGGCTCCAGGTTGCCATTATTTTGGCATATTCCGCGGTAAATTGTTCAATTTGAGCTAATGTCGAGTCAGCGTCGTTCATCGCCGCTTTTGGTACAGAATTTTGTCCAAAGCAAAGTGAAGAAAGTAGGAGACAAATAAAAGTGTCTTGAGATCAAGTTTATTTTTAATCACTAGCTATAGTTTTTATAGTTCATAGCAATTAATGCGCTAAATTGATTTGGTTACATGTTTAAGTTTTACAAGGATTAAAGTTTAATAATTCCTTTTGCGATTTTCTTTCCTTTGAAAACACATTGTAACCAATAGGTGCCATGCGCAAGCCCAATCGTTTCTAAACTAAATGGCGATGCAGGTTGGCTCAGTTCCATAAGTTTTCTGCCGGTTGCATCAAAAAGCATAAAAGTAAATGCTTCATCCTGAGGAATGTTGTGTGTTATTACTGGGTTATTCACCGATGGATTGGGTATGATATTGACCTGAATTTCTCCCTCTGTAACATAAATTAAAGCAGATGACTTAGCTATACATCCCAATGAATCAGTCACAATCAAGTTCACTGTATAATTACCCGGCGAAGCATATACGTGGTTGACTTGTTCTCCCTCACCCGTAAGGGTTTGATCGCCAAAACTCCATGCATATTGACTAGTAGGACCATTTAAACTAGAAAATGTGTAGTTAACATCGCCAGAAAGGTGTGTTTGCAAGAAGGTAGAATCGGGTATGGACAAAGCCACTTGCATTGGAAATGATGCAAAGCAGCCATACATATCATTGAGTTCTAAGGTATATAAACCAGCCGAGTCGAGCACAATCGCTGGGGTTTCAGGCCCTGGTTTCCAATTGTACGAATAAGCAGGATCGTACGGCGCTTCATATATTGTCTTCAGGCAAACTAAGGTGTCTTCCGGAATTAAAATGGTTGGAAGAGCAGCGCCAAAAGGTGCTAAGGTCGAATCCATCCATGCCAAGCGATCCTCCAAAAAGTTTTTCATATTGGTGATTTGATTGGAATAGGTGGAGTTACCTAAGGTTTGCCACACCGCAAAATTGCGAGTCGCAGGCCCTTGCAAAAGCAACCCAGATAAGCTATCCACGAAACCAAAAAAATTAGCCGTTTTGAATTCATCCTGACGCAAGGTTAGCCATCTACAAGCCAATTCGTGGCGATAAATGCTATCCGTATATAACTTCGACCACCAAAACGGAAAGGGCCAATATGGGTGCGTATTTTCCCATACCCAGCCAGAAGTAGGATCACTGTCCATGGCGCGATCATAATCCCATGGCGGACCAATACACAACTTACCGCCGTCAGTATCTTTCTCCTTGTACATGTAGGTGCTGCGCCCATAACTGTCGTAATTCATGCTGAATTCGTTCACGATGAGAAAATCAATAAACGTACTGACATCAATCCAATTCCGATAACCGAGCGTCCCATTCATAAAACTGGTGGCATTTAAGGCATTCTCGAAGGAATCCACATACGTTTTGATATAATTAGCTTGCACGGTTGTTATGGAATCAGCTTTGGGGTAAACGTATTTAAACTCAACGGGGTTCGAAGTAGTAGCACTATTTATGGGAGCATAAATAGAATTCCAACTTCCAGGATCGCCGTTGATGTTCATTTCTATGATGTAACCACCTGTTAGATCACTTCCCGTTAAATCAATGGAAGATAATTTGGCGATATCTAAGCGATTTTTATCTCGCTTTACTTTCTCGGTTAAGGTGTAAACTCCAATGTACGTTCCATCTAAAAAGATTTCACACAATTTAGTTCTAGGTGCATAACGCCCCATGCGCCGAGCAAATTCGTAGGTAACTGTATTAATCAGCAAGGAGTTATCCAAGTACTCCGCTTTAAATATCCAATCGTTTTCTGAAGGAAGTCCCAATAGTGTCGTGTCTATTTTAGTTCCATTTGCATCAATCAAATCGAAATCATAGTTTTTCTTTGGATACATCGGACCTGTAAATCCCTGAAGCTCAGTCATTATATCCCCTTCGTAAGCAAAATTGGTTTGGTTAACATAATTCAACTGACCTAGACCATTGTCAATAATTTCCATGTGAACCGGGACTTTTACGTCATTATTGATGGGATTACCCAATGAAGTGAGTTTGATAATTGGTAGCACACTAGACAGCGGGCCATCGTATGAAATCACAAATGGAATACCACTAGAACAGGGATTATTTCCATTTAAGCCAACTCTAATTATGTAGGTCTCACCAGCAGTTAAGGTAGCGTCTAAATCCGCTTGTAAACCGCAATTATTATTATCATCGTTGAAGTACAAAGAACCTGCTCCACTTCCCGCAAAGTCTACGCTGGCACAATCACCATACACCCATATTTTCGTGTCACAGGTACTTAGGTTACAGGTACTAATGGAATAGATTCCAGTAGAATCAGGGATAAATGAATAAAAAGTATTGGCCTGAGAGGCGAGCATTGAACCCAATGTGGTGGGCAAGGGATTCTCACAAATACTTCCCTGCGGACAATTAAAGGAATGCGTAGCGATAGTTTGAAATGCGCCACCTGTAGTCATTTGGACCCCATTCCAAAAAATACTGTACGATCCATTTCCGTATCCACAGCAAATACCATCACCATAACTATCGTAAATTTCAAATCGAACACATGATGATGAATCCAAACAAACAGTATCAGAATTAGTCGTTCCAATCGCGACTTGTATATTATTTGCAATCAAGCTCCAGCTTGTTTCTCCCGGATACGTATCAGGAATAATGTTGATGACTACCGGCCATTGCCCTGAAGCACATTGAGCCAATGAAATCGTATAAACCATACAAAAAGTCCAAGCAAAGAGTAAACATTTCATCAGTTTCATAAGCTAACACCTTGAAACGAAGTTAGTCAAAATAAATTCATTCTTACCTTTGAGTGGGAGTTCGAAAGATACATTCCTTTGCGACAGCAAAAAGAATCGCAGGAAGGCCTTAAATTGCAGAGTTTTTAACCCTTTAAAGTAATGTATAAAGTCCTGGAGGTACCACATAAATAACGCACCATGTAACCAAACCCACAAAATTTCTTTTGAAAGGAGTACACTTTAATCCCTCTCCTATGAAAAAGTTATTTGCCCTCGCCTCAGTTTCCCTTTTGTTTTTAGCCCATATTTTTAAGGCACTTCATTGGCCGGGTGCAGACCAATTGTTCATTTTGACTTTAGCACTGTTCCTTCCACTTTTTTATGTGCTTGATTTCATCGGTGAATGGAAGTCTGGGGTCTCGAAATTGAGGGCTTTGCTATATTTTTTCGGTGTTTTGACACTCTCCCAAGGTTTGTTTTTTAAGCTCATGCATTGGCCAGGGGGTGATCAACTGCTCTTGATTTCATTGGGGCTTATTATACCAGGTTATTTGGTATTAAAGGCGATCCTTGAACCAAAGTCCAATAAGCTTGCAAATTTCAGCGTTTTACTCTTTATTTCGTTGTGCTGGACGAGTTTATTTCTGCTGTTGCATTTTCCTGGTAATGAGGGCTTTTTTGCAATTACGCTCTTTTTGACCATGCTTGTCATCCTTTATGAACTTGTTAAAAAGGAAGGTCAGCCTATTTTTCAATTGGTGAAACACAGACATTTGGTCAATGCAAGCGGCATCATTACGTTTTTACTCCTGATGAATGCCAATAGAATGCCAATTCGTGTGCTGGAAACTGAAATGACACGTCATTTGACGCTACAAGAGCAAATTGACAATGAAATTGCATTGGGTTCTTCACTCATCTCTACGCGCAATCAAAAATTAACAGTTCAACTTGAAGAGCAAACTGCAGACTTACTCAGACAAATTGACGACGTCAAGTTTGAGCTCATCTCCCAAGTTAACGGAAGAACCTGTTTGGGAAGCGCTCGTCCGTTGGATAAAATGGCAGTGCTTTGGTCCAAAAAAACAAAAGGTCAAGTAGGGATTGCGACACTCAACTTAGCGGCACTTGAGCAAAAAATGGCAATTGATGCCACAATGCACCAAATGATTGGTAGTGATTTCAAAGTACTAGACCAACGCGGCGCGGGGGTTAAAATCTGGAGCAGTTGGCAGAAGTATCAAAGAAATGTATTGGCCATGGTGCAGCGCCAAAACACTGCAGATTCCGTAGCGCAACGAAACACTGCACTTGCCTTGCAATCGATCATTCGCCGATGGGACGCCAAAGAATATGCCGATTACCACGAACTACGCAACATCCATTGGGTCTCCAGAACTTTTGACCACGCCACACTCGTTCAAGCGCTTATTAGACTTTCCGAACTGCAATATGAAGTTGTTCGTTACAGGACGCTAGCTTTGAGCTAATATTCAATCACTCCACATCCACCAAATGGATGAACCCATGTTTGTCTATGAGGGTGCCGCCGAGCATTTCGCCGCGCAGGCGATAGAAGAAGACGCCGTCGGTGTGGAGTTGTCCGTTGAAGTCGTAGCCGTCCCAGACGGCGATGCCGGTTTGGTCTTTGAGTTCGAAAACGAGGTTGCCCCAGCGGTTCAGGATTTGAATGTCGTAGCTTTTGAAAGATGGATAAGGAAGGGTGACGATATCATTGTAACCATCTCCGTTGGGCGTAAAGACATTCGGTACCCAAATATCCGGATCTGAAACAAAGATGGTAATGAGTGCGGTGTCTATGCAACCCAAATTATCAGTGATCACCAACCCAATTTGTTGGGGCCCGCCTTGCGAGAAAGCAATGCTTTGGGCTGTGTTTTGAAAATAAAGATTGCTGCTGTCAGGGAATATCCAGGTCCAGGTGGCGATCGGATTAAGGCTTGTGCTGGCGTCTGTCAAATTGACAACCTGATTGATATTCGCATAAACCGGCGACGCATTAATTTGAGCGTTCATGCCACTGACACTCGCTGTTAACGGGTCGAGTAAATACAAGATTTGGCAACCAGCGGTATCGTATACCGTTACACTCGGGTTGTAAGTGCCGGTGTTGGGGTAAAAATACGGGAAAGACAAACTGTCGGCTACCCAAACACCATTGCCTAAGTTCCAGCTCACGGAGTCAATGTTTGACGGGTTTTGAATGGTGAAAAGCGCTCCTTGCGCACAAATAGTATTGTCTTGAATCCAAATTGGGGTGCCGAGTGGCCCGCCTATGGAGACATAATTAGCGACGGTGGTATCGTCGGTGCAGCCAAATTCATCGGTTACGCTCATGGACAGCGTAAAGGTGCCGCTGGTCACTAATGTGTTATCGGGGTTTTGTAAAATAGAGTTATTGCCGTTTCCAAAAGACCAGTTCCAATTGGTGATTGTTCCCATACTGCTGGAGGCGTCCGTGAAGTCGCAGAATAGCGGTGGGCAGCTGTAGTTGCCATTTACGTCAATGGCGGCACCAGAGAAGGAATAAGTGGGTGCAGCGTGTGGTTGAGATACATAAATAGTTTGTAAGGTGGTATCGTTGCAGCCATTGCCGTCCGTAACAATCAAACTTAAAAGATGCGTTGAAAATAAACCGTTGTTGTTGGAGGGAAGATCAAGAATACACAAACTATCGCTACCAATATTATTCCCATTGACTGACCAAGCGTATTGCAAAGCAGCTTCACCAGTACTTAAACTCGCAATTACACTGCTGTCTAAGACGCAAATAACCGTATCGGCGCTTATAAGTGCTGTTGGTTTGGTTAAGGTAATTTGAACCGAAACAGGATTGGAAACACAACCATTGATATCTGTTGCGGTCAAGGTTGCGGTATAAACGCCATTGCCAACAAAAGTATGGTTAATGGCTTGATTGACATTTGTGGTGGTGACACTGGTATTGTTGTCAGAGAAAGTGGTATTGAAGGTTGCCAGCGGTAAGCCATTGACAATGCTGTAGCTCGTATTCGTAAAGCTCACTGGAAAGGGCGAACAACCAGCATAGGATGGCGCTAAAAGGCCCGCAACAGGTTTGTTGGCTACGAGAATAGTTTGGCTAGAGGTTGAGGAGCAGCCCACTGAATTGAAAACCAATAGATTGATGTTGTAGGTGCCGCTTGCCGGGTAGACATAATTGACATTGGGTCCGTTATTGATTTGCTGCCCGTTGCCAAATGTATAAATCCAGGTGTTGACAGGATGCGCAGACCAAGTAGTGCTCTGATTGAACAAACCAATGGCATCGCCTTTACAGATGGTATCATCAGGTAAAAGAAACGCTGATTGCAACTGAGAAATGGTAATGGCTAGCGTGATGCTATCCGAACAACCCGTCGTATAATTATGTACCACCTGCTCAATTTGATAAGTCCCGTAGTTGGCAAAAGCGTGCGACGTATTTCCACCATTGGGTAAATCGAGTTGGGAATTATTGAAGTATGTATTGGGCGAGTTGTCATTCCATTCGTAATGTAGGGCAACGCTATCTGAATCTTCACCTTCAATGGCTGTATTCTGAAACTGAAAGGTAACAGGCAAACTCGTTGGGTTGCAGACTAAATAGTTATTGGGATTGAACTGCGCAATTGGGGCAAGAACGTACAGCACCGAATCTAGTTCTAAGGAATCGATACAGCCCCTGAAGTTAACGTAAAGCGTGACGTCAACCCAGCCGGTATCTTGTGAAAACTGGAAGGTAGGGTCGTCTTGTGTACTGATGCCTTGAGAGAAATCCCAGAGATAGGAAATCTCAGAGCTATCGTAAGGAACCGAGATATAAAATTCAGATTCGAATTCGACATCTGTATTGGCACAAGTGATGTTGGGATCCCAACTGAAATCTACGGAATCGATAGACCCAACAGTAACATATGGCGTTTTGATTATGGTGTCTGTACAACCCGAAGCGGTGGTGATGATGAGCGAAACATTGTAAAGCCCCACGCCATAGGTTTGTGGTGGAGGGACCTGCCCACTGTAAGTTTGTCCGTTGCCAAAGTTCCATTGCCAAGAGACAATTGGGTTACTTGGTGTGTAGGAAGTATCGATGAACTGTACAGTAAAAGGTGCACAGCCGCCTGTGTCGAGCGCATAGAAACCAGCTTCTACAGGTGTAATTTCGATGTAATCTTGGAGTGTTTTGGTACCTGAACAACCCGCGCTCGAGGTGAAAGTGAGGCTGACATCAAATAGACCACTTGTCTGATATAAGTGAGCTGGTGGGTTAGGGCCTGTATAGGTTTGCCCATCTCCAAAATTCCAGACGTAGGTGCCGGCGAGGTTGGTAGTATTGAAAAACTGAATGCTTCCCGGCGCACAGTTGGCGGTGGGGTTTGCATAAAAAGAGGGGATGGTATTGGCTTGCACCACAATTTGTTGGGTGGTGCTTCCCGAACACCCAGAGTTGGTGTTTTGGGAAGTTAAGGAAACCGTATATGTTCCGGGAGAATTATAAGTAACATTCGGATTTTCGGCATTGCTTTGTCCCGCACTGCCAAAATTCCAACTCCAGGCGTTTGCGCCGGCAGTGGAGTTGTCTTGAAAAGCAATAGGTTGGCCCACGCAGCCCACGGCTGGGGCGGTAATACCTGCCTGAAAGTTGGATACAACAATTGGTTGGGTGAGGGAATTGACACAACCTGTGTTGTTGTTGGTTACGGTCAGGACAACCTGAAAAGTTCCTTGGCTGTTATAGGTAATACTCGGCGGGGTATATTGGCTGGACGTTTGTGAATTTCCGAAGTTCCAAGCCTGCGAAAAATTAGCACCTTGTGACGACGAATTGCTGAAACTCAAGGTAAGCGGAATGGTACAGCCCAAGCCATTGGCGCTAAAATTGACATTTGGCAGTGGATTAACGGTGATGTAAGCCGGTTTGATTTCTGCATCGGCAACACCATTCGCATTGGTGGCTACAAGTGTGATGGTAAATGTTCCGGCCGTGCTAAATGCGTGGGTAGCGTTGGTGGTTGTGGCAGCGTTACCATCGCCAAAATCCCATTGATAAGAACTCAGGGCTGGGCCACCGTTGGCACTAGAAGTATTGGTGAAATTGACGTTTTGTCCTACGCAAACCGTGAGCGGATTTGCCGTGAAGTTGGCAATCGGGCTTTGGGCATATAGATACGAAGCTAAGCAGCTGATGCTGACCAGCAAGATACGTAGGTAGGTCATCGTGAATCTTTAACGTTATACAAACGTTAAAAGTTGCTTTTATAGGTTGCCACTGCGCAAATTTTCGGGGAATTTGGCTTCCATGGCCGGGAAGAATACATGGCCAAGAATGAGCGGGTTGAATACAAAATATTGGCAGCGCACCAGTTCTCCGTCGGGGAGTTGACACCAAAAGCTGTTCATGTCCATATTGACTAAATCTCCGAACTCATTGCGCTGTTCCTCTTTGCTTTTGATGCGGAACATTTTCAAGGCAATTTTTTCGTGTCTGGTCTTGACCTCCAAAATACAGAAAGCTGTACTTTTTTTGACGCTATCTACTTGTTTGTCTGATAGGGTAAAGTTTTTTTGTTCGAAGTGAATTTTTTGAAAACCTTGTAGGTACCTGAAAACATTGGTGGTATCCAGACTCGCGAGCGGCTGTCCGTTTTGTGTCAGGCGAAATCGGTTGCCTTTATTGATCAATTCAAAATTGCGGTAAGCCTCGCCGTGGAATTTTGTTTTGACACTTAAGATATCTTCCATTTGTAAAGCCATGATCTCGGTGCAGGCCCACTGGCGCGGATCGGCAAAAAAGCGCGGGTCAATCAAGCCGTTCATACCGGCGAGTTTCATCATGACAGGGCTGGCGCTTTTGCCATCTTCAGCAGTTTCGAGCAACATAATTTGACCGTAGTGATCAGGCGTTGCAGGGCCTAAATACCAGGTTTTGGTCCATTCGTCGTCTTGAAAAATTTCTACTTTGATGTGGGACGTAGACATGAGCTCCGTAAAGCGTTTTTCAGATTTTTTAGGCAAATAACCTTTGAATTCAATTTTGTTGAGCGCTTCTAAAATAAGCGAAACATTGGTTTTCGAGACGCAGGCTCCTTTGAGGTCAGTCCAGGAATCGTCTTTTTTGACCAAGGTAAATTGTTGTCCAAAGGCATCTGTAATCACAATCTTTGAAATGCTCGTGGTGTCTTCAATTTTGAAATTAAAGGCGCGTGCGTCAGAAGCATTTTGGCCATCTTGAAGGTCTAGCGCCCACCAAGTAAGTCCGCCTAAGAGGACAATAAAAATAACGAGGACAAGTCCTTTTTTCTTCATGTGAGTGGGTATTAGCGGGTGTATCTTTTTTGACGGATCCAGTTCATGATCAATGCCAGTGCCAAGATGAGCAATAATGGAACGAGCATGTTCATGCTTTTGTAAAACAACGAGGAGCTTTTGATTTTCTCTTTATCGATTTCTTTGATATCGATTTGGCGGCTGCGGATATCTAGTACGGAGTTGTCGCCCATCATGTAGTCGACCATGTTTTGGAAAAGTTCTTGATTGCCAAAAATGATAGGGATGCGTCTTTGGGCAAGTTCCGCATCGACCTTAAGTTCATTGATGCCGATGGGTCGGTAGAGGTAGCTATTGATTTTTTTAGGGTCGAGAATAGAATCATAGCTATTGCGGATGAAAGTCCCATTTCCAACTACTAAAATTTTAGTTTCTTGCTCGCTTTCCTCGAGGTAATTCGCATCTTTGCTTTCTGCAAATTCGGCCACTATGCGGTTCTTGAAGTGAGATTGATAAAAACCTTCGGATAATCCAGCCACACAAAGTTTGTTGATGTCGTCTTCGGGGTTTTCTACGAGCTTTGGATTTTTTCCGTAATTGAGTGGTAGTGCCAAATTGATCAAGGGCTGTAAGCCGCTCGGGATCGCGTTGCTCGAACTTGTAAGAATCGGGGTAAGTTGGGCTTTTGGCACTTGTACAAACTCGATTTCATTGGCGTATTTGAGCGAAATAGGGTCGACGTTGCGCGTCATGGGATGCAAACTCGGTGTGGCGAGCATATGGTAAAACCAAGGTAAAAATGCCGTTTCAGCAAACGGGACAATTTTTGGAGCACAGTTGGCATCTAGCACATAATTTTCTTTGATTTTGATGCCGTAATCGAAAAGCAAGCGGTCGAGCAAGAGGTTTTTGCGCGTGGTGTGGGTCATGCCCGTCGTATTGAGGGTGTCTTCGTTGAGGGAAAGGGTATTCATGAAGCAAAGCAGTTTGCCTCCGCGCATCACAAACTGGTCAATCAGGTATAAATCTTTTTGAGAAAAGGGTGTTTGCGGATCTGCGATGATCAGGCCATCGACATCTTTGAGTGCGGCGATGCTGTCGTTGAGCGCTATATCCTTGATTTGGTAATAAGGAGAAATGAGTGCGCGGGCGCGCATAGTCTCAGCGGGGTTGAGTTCTCCGTGGCCCTGCAAGAATGCAATAGTTGGTTTACTTGTTTGGGTCAGGCGGCGCATGGCTGAAAGCAGGTTATATTCGAGGTTATTGAGC
>Ga0102878_1000661_pt1 | contig 13954 bp, 9 predicted proteins | sample Colrivmet1548A02_FD_78447 | JGI IMG/M metagenome (GOLD analysis project Ga0102878, IMG submission 78447) | Estuarine microbial communities from the Columbia River estuary - metaG 1548A-02 | ecosystem: Environmental > Aquatic > Marine > Intertidal zone > Estuary | place: USA: Columbia River...
ACCGACCACTTGGCCCACTTGGTTTTTCTGCTCCGCACGGCCGTAACTGAACTTGCGTACACCCAGGTAATCAGGCAAGTTATCAGCCGAAACGACCACAGTGGGCGTCATCGTTTTGAGCAACAACCCCTTCACAACCTTGCGGCAGATTTTAGAAATCTCACGCTCAAGCGAGCGCACGCCGGCCTCACGGGTGTAGTACCGCACGACATCGCGCAACGCGTCTTCGCGTACTTCCAACTCGCCTTCTTTCAGACCGTTGTTGGTCAGTTGTTTTGGCAACAGATACTTCAGCGCAATGTGTGTTTTTTCGTCTTCGGTGTAACCACTCAAACGAATCACTTCCATCCGGTCCAGCAGCGCTGCTGGGATGTTCATGGAGTTAGAGGTCGCCACGAACATCACGTCGCTCAGGTCGAAATCAACCTCAACGTAGTGATCGCTGAAGGTGTGGTTTTGCTCGGGGTCGAGTACCTCAAGCAACGCGCTTGATGGATCACCACGGAAGTCGGTTCCCAGCTTGTCGATTTCGTCAAGCAAGAACAAGGGGTTACGTGTACCCGTTTTGCTGAGGTTTTGTAGCACCTTACCGGGCAGTGCGCCAATGTAAGTGCGGCGGTGGCCACGAATCTCGGCTTCATCACGTACACCACCCAAAGCCATGCGCACGTACTTGCGACCCGTCGCTTTGGCGATGGACTGACCCAGCGACGTTTTACCCACGCCAGGAGGCCCCACCAAACACAGGATCGGCGCCTTCACCTTGTCAACACGCTGCTGCACCGCGAGGTATTCCAAGATGCGTTCCTTGACCTTCTCAAGCCCAAAGTGATCGGCATTGAGGGTGTCATCGGCCAACGCCAAATCGTGTTTGATCTTGGTCTTTTTGCTCCAAGGCAAACCCAGCAATACCTCAAGGTAGTTGCGCACAACCGATGCCTCGGCGGACATGGGCGACATGAGCTTGAGCTTCTTCAGCTCTGCCTCTGCCTTGGTACGCGCCTCTTTGGGCATACGCGCCAACTTGATCTTCTTTTCGATTTCTTCAATGTCGGCACCGTCTTCGCCCTCACCCAGTTCTTTCTGGATGGCTTTGACTTGCTCGTTTAAGTAGAAATCGCGCTGGTTCTTTTCCATTTGGCGCTTCACGCGACCGCGGATCCGCTTGTCGACGTTGAGCACCTCAACTTCAGACTCAATCTGACCGAACAACCGCTCCAGGCGCTCGCGAATGGGTACCAGTGCGAGCACCGATTGCTTGTCATCAAGCTTCAGGGGCAAGTGCGCTGCGATGGTGTCAGCCAAACGGCCGGGCTCATCAATGCTGGCGATCGACGTCAGAATTTCGGATGGAATCTTTTTGTTCAATTTGACATATTGGTCAAATTGTTGCATCAGTGCGCGGCGCAGCGCCTCGATCTCAGTCTCGTCATCTTCGATGCGTTCATCTGCAACCGCGACGGGCAGCAACGTGGCAGTGAAGTGCTCTTCGCCATCTACGATGCGTTCAACATGCGCGCGCTGAAAGCCCTCGACCAACACCTTCACCGTGCCATCGGGTAGTTTGAGCATCTGCAGAATGCTGGCCACACAGCCCATCTCGAACATGTCGCCGGCACTGGGTTCATCTTTGGCGGCAGCCTTCTGGGCCACCAACATGATGCGGCGATCGGCCGCCATCGCGGTCTCTAGGGCTTTGATACTTTTGGCGCGTCCCACAAACAGGGGGATGACCATGTGCGGAAACACCACCACGTCACGCAGGGGTAACAGTGGCAAATCAATCGATGAGGACGGTAACAATTCTTGTCCAGACATGGCGTAACCTTTTACTTCTAATTAGGCCTTTTTGGCCTCTTCGCGATAGACCAACAAAGGCGCCTTGCCGTCATCAATGGTGGTCTCATCGACCACAACAGATGACACGTTATTTAGGCTGGGTAACTCAAACATGGTGTCGATCAAGGCTTGCTCAAGGATTGAGCGCAAGCCGCGCGCACCCGTTTTACGCTTCAGCGCCTTTTTGGCGATCGCACGTAACGCACTGGGTCGCACATCAAGCTCGGCACCTTCAAGTGACAACAGTTTCGTAAACTGTTTCACCACCGCATTCTTAGGCTGGGTGAGGATGTCGATCAGCGCGTCTTCTTCCAGTTCATCAAGCGTTGCCACGACCGGCAAACGACCGACCAGCTCAGGGATGATGCCAAACTTCACCAAATCCTCAGGCTCGACCTCTCGGAAGGCCTCAGTCAGGGTACGGCTTTGCTTGGACCGCACCGCCGCGCCAAAACCGATGCCAGAGGCCGCAGTGCGGTTTTCGATAACCTTTTCGAGACCCGCAAATGCGCCACCGCAGATGAACAAGATGTTCGTGGTATCGACCTGTAGAAAATCTTGGTTGGGGTGCTTACGGCCGCCTTGGGGCGGGATCGATGCAACCGTGCCTTCGATCAGCTTCAGCAAGGCTTGCTGTACGCCTTCGCCTGACACATCACGCGTGATAGACGGGTTGTCAGATTTCCGAGAAATCTTGTCGATTTCATCGATGTAAACAATACCGCGCTGCGCCTTTTGAATATCGTATTCGCAGGTTTGCAGCAGTTTGACCACGATGTTCTCGACGTCCTCGCCCACATAACCGGCCTCGGTCAGGGTGGTAGCATCCGCCATCACAAACGGGACGTTCAGCATGCGCGCCAAGGTTTGCGCCAACAAGGTCTTACCCGAGCCGGTGGGGCCGATCAGCAAAATGTTGCTTTTGACCAGCTCGACATCTTCTTTTTTGGCAGTCTCTTTGTGGCGCAGGCGCTTGTAATGGTTGTACACCGCCACCGCCAAAGCGCGCTTGGCACGCTCTTGCCCAATCACGTAGTTGTCTAGGTTGCCCTTCAGCTCCACCGGGGTGGGTAAGGCATCGGCTTCGGCTTTGCCCAGCTCGGTGTTGGGTAGCTCATCGCGAACGATGTCATTGCACAGATCAATGCATTCATCGCAAATGAAAACAGAGGGACCCGCGATCAGCTTTTTGACCTCGTGCTGGCTCTTACCGCAAAACGAGCAGTAGAGGTTTTTCTCTGATCCTGCGTCTTTTTTATCCGCCATGGTCTTACTCTGCTATTGATGAAAATCTGCACTCAATGATAACCCCTCATAGGTGCCATGGACACCCATGCAATCGGGCCATTAAGCGCCTTCAACCTTGGCTGCGCTCTCGCGTGTGGTGATGACTTTATCGACCAAACCATAGGCAGCCGCTTCGTCGGCAGACATGAAGTAGTCGCGCTCGGTATCACGCTCAATTTTGTCCAGTGGTTGACCGGTGCGCTCAGCCAAAATGCCATTCAGGACACCGCGCAAACGCAAAATTTCACGGGCATGGATTTCGATGTCGGTTGCTTGACCCTGCGCACCACCCAGTGGCTGGTGAATCATCACGCGGGAGTTGGGCAATGAGAAGCGCTTACCTTTGGCACCAGCTGCCAACAAGAAAGCACCCATACTGGCAGCCATACCGGTACACAGCGTTGATACATCGGGTTTGATGAAGTTCATGGTGTCAAAGATCGCCATGCCGGCACTCACAGAACCACCGGGTGAATTGATGTAAAAGTGGATGTCCTTGTCGGGGTTCTCGCTCTCGAGAAACAACAACTGAGCCACTACCAAGTTGGCGGATTGGTCGTTTACCGGCCCCACCAAAAAGACGACACGCTCTTTCAACAGGCGCGAATAAATGTCGTAGCTGCGTTCACCGCGGCCCGACTGCTCGATCACCATGGGGACCATACCCAAAGCTTGTGTATCCAAAGCGCTCATTGCGACTTCTCCAAAGGTTGTGTCTCTAAAAATGACACTTTAACGAATTTCTAGCACCTTCTTTACATGAGGGCGATAGGACCAAAAACAAGGTGGGTCTACAAACAACAAAAGGGCCTCACAGCCCTTTTGTTGATGAGCTCAGAGGCTCGGCTGCATTTAATTACTGCTGCGCCATCAGTTCATCAAAGTCGACCGCTTTTTCGGTCACTTTAGCCTTTGACAGAATGAACTCAGTCACGTTGTTTTCAATCACAACTGCCTCGACCTCTGCCATGCGCTGCTGGTCACCGGTGTACCACTTCACCACGTCAGCGGGACGCTCGTAGGCGGCAGCCATCTCGTCGATGTGGGCTTCGATTTGGTCACGGGTCGCGTTGAGGTTCTCAGCACGCACCAGCTCAGCAACCACCAAGCCCAAACGAACACGGCGCTCCGCTTGCGGGCGGAAGATGTCATCGGGGATTGGGGCTTTTTCGGCATCCTTGATACCGCGCTGCTTCAGGTCGGCGCGAGCGGCAGCAACCATACGGTCCAATTCGGCTTGCACGGGAGCCTTGGGCAAGTCCAGCTCGGCTTTTGCAACCATGGCATCCATCGCAGCAGCCTTGTTGCGGGCCTGCAAGCGGCTCTTCACCTCACGCTCGAGGTTTTTACGGATGTCGGCGCGCAGGGCTTCAACGGTCGGCTCAGTCACGCCCAACGTCTTGACGAACTCTTCGTTGACTTCGGGCAGATTGGCGGCTTCGATTTTATGCACGGTAACCAGGAAGTCAGCAGTTTTACCTGCCACATCCTTACCGTGGTAGTCCTCGGGGAACGCCAGGGGGAATGTTTTGCTCTCGCCAGACTTCATGCCGCGGCACGCGTCTTCGAACTCTTTCAACATCTGGCCATCGCCAACGATGAATTGGAAGCCATCAGCTTTACCGCCTTCAAAAGGCACGCCGTCGATGGAACCTGCGAAGTCAATCGTGACACGGTCACCGTCTACAGCCGCCTCGGCAGCGGGGCGCTGCGCGAAGGTACGGCGCTGTTTGCGAAGAATGTCCACGGTTTTGTCGATGGCTTCTTCAGTCACGGCAGCAGTGAGCTTCTCGACTTCAACGGTCGTCAGATCGGCCAGCTTCACTTCGGGATAGACCTCGAAGATCGCTTCAAACGCCATTTCGCCGTCGGCAGCTGAATCTTTTTGATTAATCTGGGGAGCGCCAGCAACCTGCAACTTGGCCTCGGTGGCAACCGCCGCGAAAGCCTCGCCCACTTTGTCGTTCATGACTTCGTACTGCACTGACGCGCCGTACATTTGAGCGACCACCTTGGCGGGCACTTTGCCGGGACGGAAACCGTCCACTTTCACTTGACGAGCCAAGCGCTTGAGACGGTTCTCTACTTCGGTCTCAATCGCGCTCACGGGCAAAGTCAGAGTGACTTTACGCTCGAGCTTCTCCAGTGTCTCCACATTCACAGCCATCACAAACTCCTGCTAAGCGGCCCCGCATGGCCCGACCCGATGTCCGGCTCAGACGAGGCTCAAAAACTGATTGGATCGCATTGGGCGGGGATTCGCTAAGGTCACAACGACAGCACCCAATACGCGTGGTTTCTAACGGGAACCCGGGTAAAGCCGAGCTCCTGCAAAGCTTTCCATTGTATCAATATCCCAGCCCTCAAAATTAGGGGAAGCAATGAGGGGGACTTGGTGCAAGCTTGCCACCGTTTAGTTCTTTCGTATTGGTTTGAGGCCCGGGGGCCCTACCCGAAAGAGGGGGTGGTGCGACTGACTGGACTCGAACCAGCACACTCTTAACGAGCGAGAGGACCTAAACCTCTTGCGTCTACCAATTTCGCCACAGTCGCAACGACACGCTACCGCTATTGTAATCGCGAGAAAGGGGCGTTTTGCGCATCGGCGACAATACGGCCATGCGCTCGAACCAGACTGGGGTGGACCACTATGAAAACTTCCCCGTGGCAAGTTGGCTTTGCCCGGCAAGCCTGCGTGCCCCTATTCGCGCCATTTACTACTTCGCACGCGCTGCTGACGACGTCGCCGATGAGGGCGATGACCGCGCCGATCAGCGGCTAGCCAAGTTAGCGCAACTTCAAGACGACCTGCAGCGGGTCGCAGCTGGCGAAAAGGCGACGACGCCCTACGCTGCAGTGGTCGAGCCGTTAAGGCCTTACCTCGCCGCCGGTCTACCGAAGGGCCTGCTAGAGGACTTGCTCAGTGCCTTCATGCAAGACGTGACCTACACCGCCCAAAACCAGCGTTACCAGAACTGGCCTGATTTGTTGGACTACTGTCAACGCTCTGCCAACCCGATTGGGCGCTTGCTTTTGCACTTGTACGACGTCAACAAGCCACCGGCACTGATTGCCAGTGACGCCGTCTGCTCGGCCTTGCAACTCATTAACTTTTGGCAAGACTTACCGCAGGACATCCCACGCGGTCGTTTTTATATTCCAGTCTCCGTGCTGGCACAGCATGGTCTCCCGCCACAAACCCAACTTGATCGCGTACCACCCGACATCGGCAAAGCCGTGGTGCGCACCCTGGTCGACCATGCCCGAACCCTCATGCAGGCGGGCATCCCAGTGGTCAAAGCGGTCAAAGGCAGAGGCGGCTGGGAATTAGCCGTTGTCATTGAAGGGGGTTTACAGGTCCTACGTAAAATAGACCGGCGCGGCTTTGACGCGGCCCACAAGCGCGTCAAACTCAATGCCCTCGATGGTGTTGAGGTGGTGTGTCGTGCGCTCATTCTTAAGTGCCTCAGTTGGTTCCGATAGGCACGCCATATTTTCTGTCAACATAAATAAAGCCTTTACTATGCGCCGTACGTTCGCCCCTATTCGACTGGTTGCGCTTGCCTTGCCCATGTTGTCAATGGCCTTGGCATTGCCAACAACCGCGACTGCACAAAGCAGTGTTGCCGTCAAAACGGCCTTATTCAAAGACATTGCCAGCTACCCTGAGCAGAATATGCCGGCGCAAGTCGTCGCAGCCAACCAAGTCCTGATTGCGGCGCAAATTTCAGGCGTTGTGCAAACTTGGCGCGTCGATGCGGGCGCCAGAGTCAACCGTGGCACGACCTTGGCACAACTCGACCCACGCGACATGAGCCTGGTTTTGGCTCAAGCGCAAGCGGCCCAGAAAGCGGCGCAAGCCCGCCTGGATCTTGCCAAGCAACAACTGGCCCGCGCGAAGGAATTAGTCAAGCAAGGCTTCTACTCCAGCGAAGCCCTCAACCAGCGTGAAACTGAAGTCGCGCTGCTCGATGCCGACCTGAGCGCCCGCACCGCAGCGGTGGCAAGCGCGAAGCACACCCTCACAAAAACGAATATCACGGCGCCCTTCAATGCCGTCGTGGTGCAGCGCATGGCCCAGGTGGGCAACACCGTTGCGCCTGGCACCCCACTTTTTGAGCTTGTAGATACAGCCCCCCCAGAAATCACCACTGACCTCTCGGTTGCGCAAGCCAACAGCCTGAAGCGGGCGACCAATATTCGGTGGGTCACCCCGGGTCAAACAGCCACCCAAAGCGTCGCGCTGCTGCGCGTCATTGCCACCGTTGACAGCCGCACCCGTAATCAAACGGCGCGCTTGAAGTTCACGCGATACGGCAAGACCGCACCCCTGCCCGGCGCAAACGGCAGCCTCCGTTGGAAGGACAGCCAGCCCCACCTGTCGCCCAGTGCCTTGGTCCGTCGTGGAGCGCACATGGGCTTCTTCACCATCGCCGATGGGCGCGCCGTCTTTAACCCTTTGCCCAACGCACAGGAAAGCCGGCCTGCCCCCATTGACCTCGCGCCTGAAACCGCCATCATCATCCAAGGCCAAGCGCAATTGCAGGACGGTCAAGCGGTGACGGCACTATGAGCTTTTATCGCCGCCTCATTGCCAACCACCCCTCGGCCAACATCGCCTTTGTGGTGGTGATCCTGCTGGGCATCTTGAGCTACAGTTCGATGCCCCGCGAGCAAGACCCCGAGATCAACTTCAACTGGGTCAACATCACCACTGACCTACCGGGTGCCACGGCCGAGGAGGTCGAGCGCCTTGTGACCAACCCACTCGAAGACGCGGTGCGCGGCGTTGCCGACATTCGGTTCGTGCAATCCAACTCGCGACCCGCCGTGTCCAGCTTGTTGGTGCGCTTCCGCGAACTATCGGATGCCGCATTCGATAAGCGCATCACCGACCTGCGCCGCGAAGTCCAAAACAAGGCGGCGAGCGAACTCCCTGATGCGGCCAGCGAACCGCGCGTCATGGAGATGACCACCTCCAACGGTTTCCCGACCGCCTCTATTTTGTTGCAAGGGCAAGCGGATGATGAAAACCTGCGCCTCAACGCGCGCCGCATTAAGGAAGAAATCGAGCGAATCAGCGGCGTCGACCGGGTCTCTGCCAATGGCCTGCGGACGCCTGAACTGAGAGTCATCCCCGATGCCCAGGCCCTTGCCGCACGTGGCCTCAACGCTGCCGATGTTGCCGATAGTCTGCGGTCGCTGTGGCGTGACACATCGGCCGGCACCATCCGCACCACCGATGGCAGCTGGTCAGTGAGCGTCAACGGTGTTACCACCGATGCCGAAGTCATAGCTGCGTGGCCCGTGCTGTCGGGCACGCGTCCTGGTGTGTCAGCGCGACTGGAAGATGTGGCCCGCATCGAGCAAAGCCGTGGCAAAGCGGTGCAATACGCCAGCAGCAATGGTTTGCCCGCCGTATCGATGGCGGTTACCAAAAAGTCAGGTACCAACACTTTGGCCTTGGTTGACCGTCTTGATGCGTACGTCCAGCAAAAGAACCCCAGCCTCGCCGAGCAAGGCCTCAGCCTGACCCTGAGCGACGATCAAACCATCCCCACCAAACGCGCCATCGGCATCATGGAAACCAACGCCCTGTTGGGTGCCATCATGGTGTTGGCTGTCTGCTGGTTGTTCTTGGGTTTAAAGGTCGGTCTGCTGATCGCGCTGGGCATCCCGTTTTCGTTGTTGGGTACCTTCGCCATCCTCAACGGCATTGACAACACCGTCAACGTCTCGGTCCTTTTGGGCGTTGTAATTGCTCTGGGTATGTTGGTCGACGATGCGGTGGTCGTGGCCGAGTCAATCTATTACCGCATACAGCGCGGACAAGACACCATGCAAGCGTGTATTGACGGCGTCTCCGAGGTCGCCACGCCCGTCGTGGCCTCAGTCGCGACCACCATGGCGGCGTTCTTGCCGCTCATGCTGTTGCCCGGTATTTTGGGCAAGTTCTTGTTTGTGATTCCCTTCGTCGTCACCATTGCGTTGGCTATTTCGTTGGTCGAAGCCTTTTGGATGATGCCCGTCCACATCGCCAGCCTGAACCCCGCCAAAGCCAGTCTTGAGAAGGAAGATTGGCGCAAACGCCTGAATCGCAAAATCCGCTTGCGCTACGGCAAAGCCTTGGCCTACGCCCTGCGTCGCCCCAAGCGGTTGGCGTTAGTCAGCCTCATGGTCGTGGTGTCTGCCGGCGCGCTATTGGCTAGCGGCGTGGTGCGGGTACAGTTCTTCGCGTTCGATCCTATTCGCATCTTCTACGTTAACGTGGACATGCCTTCCAACGCCTCGTTGGACGAAACCATCAGCGCCGTCAACCAACTGGAAGCCCGCGTGCGTGAGCGGGTCAATGGCGTGGGCGATGGACTTGAAGCCCGTGCCATCACCGGTCTCGCTGGCGTCAAGTTCACGGATACAGCGCCCGTCTACGGCGACTCATATGGGCAGATCATGGTGGCGCTCAACCCGCTCGGCCCACAGTCGCGTTCGGTCGAAGCCATCATCGCTGGTATGCGTGAGGCCGTCGAAACAGCGCCCAGCGCAGGTAAAAAAACATTCACAACGCTGTCGGGTGGTCCACCAGCGGGTAAAGCCGTGGCCGTCAAAGTGCGCGGCGATGACTTTGATGAAATTCAACGCGCCGCCGAAGCCCTCAAGGCCATGGCGCGTGACATTCCGGGCATATCGGATGTGCAAGACGATAACTTGCCGGGCAAGCCACAGTTCACGCTGCGTGCCATCCCTGATGCACTGCGCGATAACCACGTGAACGCCGCGTTGCTTGCACGGTTGGTCCGGATCAGTATTGACGGCGAGCTCGTCGCCTTCACCCGAGACGCGGGCGACAAAGTTGAGCTGCGGGTCATCGCCAACCGCAACGGCAGCGACGCTGACCTGCGCAGCATCGACACCGTACTCGATACGCCCATCGCCCTGCCCAACGGCTCGGTCACCCGATTGGGCGCGCTGGTTGAGACCGACATGAAGCCCTCGCGCGGCATCATCAAGCACTACAACTTCAAGCGTACCGTTACCGTCGAGGCCAACCTTGATAAAACCATCACTGACACCGCGGTTGCCAACCAAATTCTCAAAGATGGCTGGGCCACCATTGCCGACCAATACCCAGCAATCAGCCTCGATTTCTCCGGCGAACTGGAGGACATCGAGGAAAGCCTGAACGCCATGAAAGTGCTGTTCCTGCTGGGTATCGGCATCATGTTCTTGATCTTGGCGGCGCAATTCTCCAGCTATTTCCAACCGCTAATGATCCTCATGACCGTACCACTCGCCTTCACCGGCGTGGCTTTTGGCTTGGCTATCTCGGGTAACCCACTGTCGCTGTACACCATGTACGGTGTGATCGCGCTAACCGGTATTGCCGTCAACTCGGCTATTGTGCTGATTGATGCGGCCAACGAGCGCAAGCGTGCCGGTTTCACCACCACCCACGCCATCGTGCAAGCGGCACGCCGCCGCGTCATGCCTATACTCATCACCAGTACCACCACCATTGGTGGCCTGTTCTCGTTGGCGTTCGGTATCGGTGGCAAGAGCCTCTTGTGGGGGCCTGTGGCAGCCAGTATTGTGTGGGGATTGGCATTCTCAACCGTCCTCACGCTGTTCGTGGTCCCGTTGCTGTACCTGACGTTCATGCGTGATCGCAAGTCCAAAACACCTCAGCCGGCATGACCCCACAAGCCTACGTTCAACAAAAAGCTGCCGCTTCGGGCAGCAGCTTTTACTACGCGTTCTTGTTTTTGCCACCGCCAAAGCGATCGGCCATCACGGCGTTCTACGCCTTCTGCCGCGAAATAGATGATGTTGTGGATGAGGTCACCGACCCCTCGGTGGCCCAAGCCAAACTGGGCTGGTGGCGGACCGAGGTGGCTCGCCTCATGCAAGGTGCACCCACCCACCCGGCGATGCAGGCGCTTGAGCCGCATCTCAGCAACTACCGCATCACGCCCGAACACCTCAACGCCATCATTGATGGCTGCGAGATGGACCTGACCCAAAACCGCTACCTCGACTACGCTAACCTGCAAACATACTGCCACTTGGTCGCCGGTGTCGTGGGCGAAGTCGCCGCACGTATTTTTGGTCAGAGTCAGCCTGAAACCACCGCCTACGCACACGCCATGGGCCAGGCCTTTCAGCTCACCAACATCATTCGCGACGTTGGCGAAGATGCCATGCGCGGTCGCATCTATCTACCCATCAACGAGCTGCAACAGTTTGACGTTAAGGCGCACGAAATCTTGAATCGCCAAATGTCTGATCGCTTCCATGCGCTCATGCGCTTTCAAGCCGAACGCGCGCACGGCCTCTACGATCAGGCCCTTACCCTGCTGCCATTGGGCGACTACCGCTCACAAAAGCCTGGCCTCATGATGGCCAACATCTACCGCAGCTTGTTGCGCGAGATTGAGCGTGACGGCTTTACCGTTCTCGACCGCCGCACCAGCCTCACGCCTTTGCGCAAGCTCTGGCTGGCCTGGAAAACACAAGCCTTCGGTTGGGTGGCATGACCGCTCACGCCAGACATACCGCCGTCATTGGTGCCGGTTGGGCGGGCTGTGCCGCCGCCATTCGCGCCATTGATCAAGGCGATCAAGTCACCCTGTTTGAGGTCAGTCAGCAGGTCGGTGGTCGTGCGCGAGCGCTTGAGGGCGCGCCGGGTTTCGACAACGGTCAACACATCCTGATAGGCGCATACACCGCCACACTGCAACTCATGCAGCGCGTGGGCATCGACCCCAGCGCCCTGCTGGTGCGTGCCCCGCTCGACCTACGCGATTGGCTGCAACGCGGTTTCGCCATGCCTGCACGGTCCGACTTGAGTCCTGCGCGTGCGGCGGCGTGGGGCATCTGGCAATCACCATGGCGATCCAGTAGTCGTTTGCGTACGCTTTGGCGCATGGCGCAGTGGCAGTGGCGTGGTTTTCAATGTGAGCCCCACCAAACCGTTACCGACCTGTGCCAAGGTTTGCCCACTGAGGTCATGCAAGGGCTCATCGATCCGCTGTGCATCAGCGCACTCAACCTACCGCCATCGCAAGCCAGCGGTGCGGTGTTTTTAAGGGTCCTGCGTGACGCCGTAATGAGTGCGCCGGGTAGCAGCGATAGCCTCATCCCGCGTGTTGACTTGGGCGCCTTGCTACCTGCGCCTGCAATCGCTTACCTGCGTCAGCGCGGCGCACACATCAAGTTGGCACACACCGTGACAGCGGTTCAACGCAATGTCGTTTCAAACAAGTGGCACATCAATACACAGCAGTCAAACCTGTACCCCGACGCATTTGAACGCGTGGTGATTGCCACCCCTGCCCCCGTGGCGGCACGTTTGGTTGCCGGCATCGCACCCGAATGGGCCGAAACCGCTGCCGCCTTGCAGCACACGGCCATCGCCACGGTCTATGCGCGCATCGAAGGAGGCTTGCCGCGCCCCATGGTGGCGACGCCCAGCGACAACCCGGATGCTGCACAGTTTTTCTTTGACCGAGGCGCACTATTGGGCGCCTCACAAGCCGGGGTGGTTGCCGGTGTCGTGAGCCATGCAGTCGGCAGCCGCGAGTCCATTACCGACGCCGTCATGGCCCAACTCAACGCCCATTTACTCGCTACTGCACCGCGCGCTCAATGGCTGCAAACCGTGATCGAAAAACGCGCCTGCTTTGCCTGCACCCCCAATGTAAAACGCCCTTCGCCAAAGATCAGCGAAGGGCTTTTAGCCTGCGGCGATTATGTGCAAGGCCCCTACCCCTCAACACTTGAGGGGGCGGTGCGAAGCGCCGAAGTGGTTTAGATCACAGAGATCGCGTCCTCTTGAGGGGGAACCATGGCACCAATGATGTCTGACATCGTGATGATGCCCATCAACTTACCCTTTGAGTTCACGACATTAGCGGTCTCTTTGCCCTCGGCACTCATGATGCGCGCAGCCTCTTCGATCACCAAGCTCGCGTCGACGGTTGGTCCGTCAACACCCTCGCCGGGGGTCATCAAAGTCTTGCAGCGAATCACGCGGCCGCGGTTCACATCACGCACAAAGCTGGAGATGTAATCATCCGCCGGCTTTAGTACGATCTGCTGCGCCGTGCCCTGCTGAATCAATTGGCCATCACGCAAAATCGCCACTTGGTCGCCCAAGCGCAAGGCTTCGTCGAGGTCATGGGTAATGAACACAATCGTCTTGCCCAACTCTTGTTGCAGGTCCAACAGCACCGACTGCATGTCGGTACGAATCAGGGGATCCAGCGCCGAGAAGGCCTCGTCCATCAACAAAATCGGGGCGTCATTTGCCAATGCGCGGGCCAATCCCACACGCTGCTGCATACCACCCGACAGTTGATTGGGGTAGCTGCCTTCGTAGCCACCCAAACCCACACGCTCAATCCAACGCATGGATTCAGTGTGACGCTTTTTGCGCGAAACACCCTTGATCTCAAGACCAAACTCGGTGTTCTGAAGCACCGTGTAATGCGGCATCAAGGCAAACTTTTGAAACACCATCGCGGTCTGCGCTCGGCGGAACGCGCGGAGTTGGGTTTCGTTCATTTGCACCACATCTTCGTTACCCACCAGCACCTCACCTGCGGTGGGGTCAATGAGGCGGTTGATGTGACGAATGAGGGTACTTTTGCCAGAACCTGACAACCCCATCACCACTTGAATACCACCGGGTTTGATGTCCAAATTGATATCACGCAAACCCAGCACGTGGCCATGGGTGTCGCGCAACTCGTCTTTCGTCATGCCGCCCTTCACATCCTCTAAAAAACGCTCTGGCGTAGGGCCAAAAATCTTGTAGAGGTTGCGAATTTGA
>Ga0102878_1000674_pt1 | contig 13794 bp, 14 predicted proteins | sample Colrivmet1548A02_FD_78447 | JGI IMG/M metagenome (GOLD analysis project Ga0102878, IMG submission 78447) | Estuarine microbial communities from the Columbia River estuary - metaG 1548A-02 | ecosystem: Environmental > Aquatic > Marine > Intertidal zone > Estuary | place: USA: Columbia River...
CATGGCGTCAAAGTGTACCCTTCCCTGGACGAATCGCGCGTCCGCGACGGCGCCGCCAAGGCCCTGCGTCAGACCGTGCAGAGCTACCGCGGGCGGGCCGCGGCGGCCTGGCAGGCGGGGGCCGACGGCGTGTACGTCTTCAACTCTTTCGACCCCCGCAGCGCGATCTGGAGGGAGCTGGGGGACATGGGCACCTTGGGCGGCCTCGACAAGGACTACTTCGCCAGCGTGCGCGGAGCCGGCGTGGCGGCGGGCAACAGCCTGCCCTACGCCGACTACGTGCAGACCGCACATCTCAACCCCGGCAAACCCATCGTCCTGAAGCCGGGAGAAACGGCGAGGACGGCCTTTTACGCCAACGAGACCGACATGAAAGGGAAGAAGGCCCGCCTTCATGTCCAGACCAAGAATCCGGCCGGCCCGGCAGGGCCTGAGGTGAAGATCAACGGCCGCATGCTCGACCAACCCAAGGCCGAGACCGGAAACTGGCTGAGCTACGAACTGCAGGCGCAAGACCTGCACGCCGGACGCAACGAAGTGGAAATCACGCCCATCAGGGGATCCAAGCCGGATGCTTGGACGGACCTGCGTTGCAGCGTGCGGGCTCGATGACAAGGGGTCAGGCCGTGACGAGCCAACTTCTCTTTGACCAGATGTCCGGCCCTTGCCCACGCGTCACCGTGCCAGCGTGTCCCCTCGTCGCTGACCTCTGAGTCAGCGACACTATCCCTTCAACTGCGCGAAGCGGACGTGCAGAAGAGCCCGGCCTTTGGCCGAGAAGATGCAGGAGTCTTTGGTCGGGGAGAACTGGACGCTGTCGCACTTGGCGAGCTGGGCGCGCTGGACGGCGTAAGCGCGGAGCAGGAGCACCGAGCGGACATGCTGCAGGATATCCTCATCGGACTTCGCGAGGAACTCCGGCAGATTCTCGACCTCGATCACCAGACCAGGAAGGCGCTTCGACATGCGTATAACCCAAAGAGGGGGAATTAGGCCCGTAAAGGAGGAAGAGAGGCGGAGTTGAGGGCTGCGTGGAGGACAGCATTGAGGGCTGAATGGAGGGCTGAATTGAAACCCGGATGACTGAGTCGATGACGGAAAGAGATAGGGCCAGAGCTAGGGCTGGGGCTAGGGCTAGTTCATTCTCGGGTCACAGGTCTCGGCCATCGGGTACCAGGTTCAGTTCTTCAGCACCAGGTTCGGGTTCGGGATTTTCTCCGCCATCGCCCTGCTTCTGTCTCCCTTGTCCACCAGTGGGCTTCCCTGAGCCTCCGAGCCCCTGGTCAACTGAGCCTCGTCGTTTTTCACCAACCGCCAATCGCTTCCTCCTGGCATAGTCACTTCTGCTCAGAACTTCTCACGACTTCATCTCAGGAGGCCGCTCGCCACTTGCCTGCCGGCTACGCGGCGCGAGAAATCACGGCCTTCCATGTGGCGATTCCTGGTCACCCCTCATTTCGAAAGGGCGAAGCGCCGCTACGACAAGAAGCGGCCGGATGAACTCGCCGCCGTGTTGCGCAACCTGGCTCGACTGCGCGAACTGCTCGACGGTTTGCCGCACTGCCGGACGGCCCAAGCCGGCTATCTGCATCATGAGCCGGAAGGAGTCTGGGCTATCGATCAGAAAGGGCCGAGCCGCACCAAACTCCAAGAGACCCGGCTCTACGTCTTCCCGGTGGAAGAAACTCGGGCCTTGCACATTATAACTTTAGGGAATAAAAATTCCCAAGCCGCCGATCTTCAGGTGGCCCTCGAATACGTCCGCGCCCTCGAACCTCCCTTCCAGCCATGACCCCTTCACGTCGCCGTCTGGCCGCCAGGCCGGCCCCCCGGACCTACGCCAAGGTCGAAGATCTCATCAAAGGCGAAGGCCTGAGCGAGCAAGTGCAGCGCGCCTACGCCCAGCTCGTGCAGGACACCTGCGTCACCGATGGCCTGACGCGCCTGCGTCGCGGGGCCAAACTCACGCAGGCCGACATCGCGAAACGTCTGGGCGTGACCCAAGCGGCGGTCTCCAAGATCGAATCCGGTCGGGACGAGACCCTGACCCTCGCCATCATCAGCGCTTACGCCACGGGCACGCGCCAGCGGATCAACCTCAGCTTCGGCAAGCCCCTCACGCACGTGGAGGCCGTGAAGCAGCACGCTTTCGGGCTCCGCCATCATCTGGAAGCCCTGGCTTCGCTGGCCCACAAGGACGAAGCCATCGCCAAGGACATCGCTGGCTTCTTCCACGAAGCCTCTCTGAACATCGACCAGATCGTCGCCCACTGCCGCGAGCGTCTACCGAAGAACCCCAAGGTCGAAGTCCGCATGCAGACGCAGGTCGAGCCAAGCATCGAGGTATCGAGGTAGGGTCGAGACCGCTTCACGACATAGCCGCCTCGAGGTAGGGGCACGATTTATCGTGCACTCCGCAGCAGGAGGGCGCGCGGGCCGCACGCCCCTACCTTGGGATGCCGCTCACAGATCGAAGGCCACGCGGGACTGCCCGTCCAGGCATTGGTCGACGACTTGCTTGCAGCGGAGGAACTCGGCTTCGAGCGGAAGCCCTGCGATCTTGCGGCCGAGCGCAGGGGCGCTGAAGTCCGCGCCATGCGGTCCGCGTGGGCCATAGTTCGCCGAAGGGAACTTCTTCCGCATCGCGGCGACGAAAGCCTGCATGCCGCCCGGAGGCGCCTCCATGAAAAGATTCTCCGTCCCCGACGAGAGGGTGAACTCCAGCGGAGTGTCTTCCGTGTGAACCTCCAGCTGGTAGAGGCGGTTGTTCGTGATGAAGCTCAGCTGCACCCCGCCGCCCTCATCCGCCGAACGCATCAGTTCCGTCGGATAGAGCTTCCGCACCACGGCGGCCAGTTCCTCGGGGAGATCGGGCGGACTCATGGCTGGGGCTTGCGTTGGGACATCGTGTAACAGGCCGGCGTGCCGGAGTTGACGATGAAGCGAAGGGTGCCGAGCTGATCCATCATATCGACGAGCCTGCTCGAGGGGGTTTCGAGGCAGGGGCCCTCTTTCTGATAGGCGCACAGCTTCTGGTAATCCGTATAGGCCAGCAGACCATAGGTACCGTCCACCAGCTTCTCGCGGCATTGAAGGACGAGCATCTTATTGCCTGGATCGGGCCGGGGGGCCGTCGGATCGGTCTCGTCCGCATAATCGCCGAGCACGAACAAGCGAGTATCTCCATCGATGAGCTCCCGCAGCAGCAGGCTGTCGACGTGCGGTGTCTCGCAACGGTAGGCGAACTCCACGAGCAGGGAAAGCCGCGTCGGCGGCGTCTCCTTCTCGCCGTAAGGCACGTGCGGAAGCGGCTTCGCCTCCCGGAAGGAAGCCGACGGATCAAGCGGCTGGCCGGCTTCGCAGCGGGCGTAGATTTCAGCGCCACGACGGGCGGCCAGGTCGAGATTCTCGGCGGACATCTCCTTCACCAGCGGGTCGATACGGTCGAGTGCCGTCCGGTAACCATAGGCGGCGGCGACTGCCATCCAGGCGCACGTCTCGACCGGATTCTTCGGGATTTCGTCCGAGTCATCGAACAGGTCGCCGACGTTGAAAAGGGCTTCCGGCTCCTTCTTGGCGGCGCCGGACAGATACCACTTCATCGCCAGACGATGGTTCTTCGGCACGCCTTCGCCATAATAGTAGCGGACGCCCATGCTCGATTGGGCATGGGCGTGACCGAGATCGGCCGCGCGCAGCAGCCAGTCGACGGCGCGGGGCAGGTCCTGCGGTACCTCGCGGCCCTTGCGATAACGCTGGGCCAGATGATACATCGCGTCGGGATCGCCGGCTTCGGCGCCGACCAGTAATTCGGGTACCTTGGCCTCGTACCACTTCATCGGCTCTTCCATCGGAGTCCTATTTCTTGATCAGCCAATAAATCCAGCCCCAGAAGAGACCCTTGATCGGAGCAAGGATCAGGCCAGCGCCGATGGCGGTGGCCAGGCCTGATTCGCCCGCATTGAGGTAGCCCAGCACGCAACCGATGAGGAACAGGACCCAGGTGGCGCGCCACCAACAGGCCCAGTAGGTGACTTTAGGGGCGTTATCCATGCGCGCATCCTGTCCGGATCACTACTGTTGGCAATATGCTTCTATTAGAATGTTTACACCGACCTTCGGTGCCACAGTCTGTGGACATGGATCCCCGCACCGGCAGTTTCGGCGAAAGCAGGCAACCCAAGCGCCCGGCCGGCGCGAAGACCGGGGCCAAGACCGGCAAGCTGAAGTCCGTGACTTTGTCCGTCGAGTGGGGCTACGAGATCCACAGCATCACCATCGGGCCGCGCAACTGGGCGAAGATTCAGGCCGGCAAGGAATGGGGCACCGCCGGGGAGACCTACGAGTACGAAGGCGAGCGTTTTGGCTGCTACTGGAGTTTCAACTGCCGCGGAGAACCCGGCTCACTCATCGTCAGCTACGGCAATGACGGAGGCGAGGGCTACTGCGGTGAGTGGGCGGACGTCGATATCACCGAACATTGCGCCTGAGCGATGCGCCTCACGCTTTTGCCGATGGATAAGGGGTCAGGCCGCTCCCTGCTGGCCGTCGCGACTAGATTCATGGGTTTTGGCCGGATTTAGTCTCACCCATGCCCATGGAGCGGCCTGACCCCGTTGGCTGAGTGGTTCGTATCAGGGAATATCTACGGTCGATGGACTCGTCCTTGCTTGAACGATGCGCGCATGGCCCGGCGTCGCCGTCTCATCTCCAACCAAGGCGCTTACCACGTCTACAATCGCTCCGAGCTCGGCCAGCCGATCTTCGAAACCGATGCCGCCAAACAAGTCTTCCTGGAAACCATCCTCGCCACCGCCCGACGCTTCGCCTGGCAGCTTCACGCCTTCGCGATCATGACCAACCACTTCCATCTGGTCCTGACCACTCCCCGGGGCAACCTAAGCGAAGGCATGCACGCCCTCCAATCGGCCTTCGCAAACAAGCACAAAGCCTTCCGAGGTTCTGTCGGCCACGTCTTCCAGTCACGTTTCGGATGCGCGCATTATCCGGCCGGCCCTTTGGCCGCCCGCAAGATCGACTACGTCCACCTCAACCCGGTCCGGGCCGGTATCGTCACTCTCGAGGGGCTTCGTGACTACCGCTGGACGAGCTACCGAACCCTGCGTCGGCCTGACCAAAGAGGCGACCTTACCCTAGGTCTGGCCCTCAGCAGCATGCACGGGCTCAGGGATGATCCTGCAGGCTGGGATGCCTACGAGGAAAGGCTCCGCTTCGTCCTCGCGACCGAGGAACGCCCGGCGACCGAAGAAGAACTATTCGGACTGGTGCGCAAAGAAAAGGCGGGGAGGCGGGCGGCGGAGACCTCCGTGCCAGCCCTCGTCGGGAAAAGCCGTGAACTCCTACTCACAGAGGAGCACGCCCGCTGGGAAGAGGCCTTTCAGACTGCGCTCTCCGCCCTGGGGCAGACCGAGGATCGATTGATGGCGCCGCCCAAGGCGCAGGCATGGAAAGTCGCCTTGGCCAGACAAGTGCGTGACGCCCACGGAGTAAGCACCTCATGGCTGGCGGGAAGGATGAGGTTCGGCTCGCCGTCTTACCTCCGGAAACTCCTCTGCTCGGACTAAGGGGTCAGGCCGCTCCTCACTTCACGCGCTCCTAAATTCGCGTCCTTCAGCCACTTTTAGTCGCGTGACTTCACGGGGAGCGGCCTGACCCCGTGTTCGGCCTCCCCGGTGATGATCCAGCCCTAACGAAGGAAGCGGGCGCACCCGGCGGGGATGGGAATCATGGCTTAAGGAGATTGTCGTTACTTAGTAATTCTGGATTCGAAGAACTTACGGGTTTCTTCGTCCATGAAGTAGACGTAGCAGCCCTTCATGCCACGGGTGAGTAGAACACGATAGGTGTTTTTGATGAGATCGACAAACTTGTCCTTGGAACGCTTGACCATGGAATCGCAGGATTCCTCTTTGACGCCTACCCAGCCCAGGTCGGAGCGGTAAATGAGGTCCTTGCCGATGATAACTCCGATGTAATCAAATTCGAAACCTTGGGCGGTATAAACACAGCCAACCTGGCCAATCCCGTTGGGATCGTAAGCCCATAGAGCAGCTGGAGGGATTCCTTTAGCAAGACGTCCTGCACCTGGCTTTGCATCCCATGGGCGCTTCCACTCCCCGACCACGACATCATCGAGCAAGTTGCCAGAAGAGTCAGGGTCGGACCATTTCCAGCAGAACCCGGCCGACATGCGTGCCGTAGCCTTCTCCTCGACCTTCGCGTGGATTGCTCTCTCGAGCTCTTCGGGGCTTCCGAAAATCTTGAACTCGTAGGGGTTCGAAGCCTCCCAGAAAGGGTTAGCCGTCACTTCGATGGCAAGCGTGTGATTTACCCAATTAATGAAGGCATCTGACCCGTTGCATCTGAACTGCGCCGTTAAATCGCACTCATACAGGCGAATGCCGTGGGTTTTAGCGAACTCTGCAATCAACGCAGAGGAGCCAATCTCATCAGGTCTCACAATCTGTCGGTCATCGATAAAGAACACCGCAACCTTTGACGCATCAAACAACTCCTCGAGCTGGCTCTTTTTCGAGCGCTTATCCTTCTTCGTATACATGTTGTTACTGGTCTTACGGATGCGATGCGCCTCATCACACACCATGACATCGATAGCCCCGGCTTCCGCGGCCATATAGCTGTTGAAGAACTTCACCTGTTGGGCGCCACGCGTTCCGAGAATCTTTCGGATAGTTTCCGTGAACGCTTTAGAGCCGGTAACGTAATGGGTGTTATGCCCGAGCCTCGAAAGTTCCCCCATCACATTGAGTGCTATGACGGACTTTCCTGTGCCAGGGCCTCCGCGGATAATGACCGCGGCCTTCTCGCCCGTCTTAGCCGACCGCTTTACCTCTGCCACGATTCGGTTGTAAGCAATGATTTGCTCGTCCAGCAGGACATATCGCGAATCCTCTTTTACTACACGATGAATCTCATCGAGAAGCTTCTTGCTGGGCTTCGCCTTACTCTGGACGACTTCGTCGATGACGGATCCGTCGTCACCCACGGGTATCAAGCCGTTCAAATACTCGACCAATTTATCGACATCGTCTTTGCTGAATACGGGATTCTTAGCGACTACCGCCTTGAACTTCTCCTCGAATAGCGGATCCTCCTTCTCGAGCGAGTAATTGTGCAAATACGAGCACGCGCTGAGGCGGATCGACGTTTCGCCCTCATGAAGAGCAACGAGCTGATCGGATAGGTACTGCCGGTAGTTGCCCACCTGGACAGACGGGTGAAGAACATCGCGCTCACGCTGCCCGACGAAAGTAACGACCTTGTCTCCATCGCCTGGTTCTGTCTTCTCCCACTGCTTAAGTTCCACGATTACGGCCTCCTTCTTTTTATCTACCGATAGACCGGTGATCAAGAAATCGAGGCGCTTGGATGAGCCCGGAAGCTGATATTCGATGCCGACTCCATGATTCTTAAGCCCCGATTCGCTTACGACCAAAGCCATAGCACGAAGGGAGTTCTGCCAGGAACGGCGCTCCGGCTCAGAAGGGCCATATCCCATCTGCCGCTTGAACGAGGAAACGAGCGTATCCACGATGGCATTCTTGGTCGTCTCGCTCACGAACTCCTTGGATGTTCCTTGATAAAGCAGCATCCCGAAATACTCTTATCGCCAATATAAACCGCAAACTATTTAAGAAATCTATGTCTGACATCAGCGCTCTCCAAAAAGAAGCCCTTGCCTTCCGTGATGCCAGAGACTGGGCTCAGTTTCATAACGCCAAGGACCTGGCAGCCGGATTATCTATCGAGGCAAGTGAGCTGCTCGAATGCTTCCTCTGGAAGGACGCCAAGTCGGCCGATCCGGCCAAGATTCGCGAAGAGCTCGCCGATGTCTTGGTCTATGCGCTCCTGCTCGCACACGAGGCCAAAATCGATATCCCCTCCGCAGTCCGCTCCAAACTAGCTCAGAACGCCCTCAAGTACCCGGTCGAAAAGGCCAGAGGCCGCGCCGACAAGTACGACCAGCTCTGACTACTTGTCCATTGAAGTGGGTAGGTGTTGTCCAAAGTAACCGATGACGAGTTTTGCCCGAGCCTCGTCCCAGATGAAGTGGATAGACATGCATACATTGGGGTAGCCGCCGCCCATGGTGATATGTTCGGCGAAGAGGGTTGGCTTAGCATTATAAATGAATCGATAGCTATCGCCATGGTAGCGAACGACCGTATCCGAGACCTCCGGGCGGTAGAGCTTGCCTAGCGCGGAGTCCTTAGCGAGCGCCGCGAGTCGATGAATTGGGATGTTCTTGCCCGCCCGCTTCGCCGCGAAGGCGGCCAAGTGTGTCAGTGCTTTATCGAGCTTGCCGTCATGCTCATACAAACACTCCTCAGCATGCACCAAGGCCGCGGGCAGAACCTCGATATGCTTTGAGAACTCAGTAAGGCCGAGGTGCGCCTTAAGGACATCGACCGCCTTGGTGAAATCCTTCTTCTCGATGACCGCAGCGCCACCGTGCTTGTCGACCGACTTAAGCTTACGCTTGGCAACCAATCCGCCCATTAAGGCGGAGACCTTGTCGCGGAGCGGATTGGGGACTGTAACGGATACCCGGGAGCCGTCCTTAGTTTTGGCGAAGCGGATCCTGGCGACGCCGCTGATACCGATGAAATCCAAGTCGATGCCTTCGCCGTTGAGAGCCACGCCACCTTTTAACTCCAGCACCTTAGTGCGCACGAAGTGACGCACAGTCTGAAATGCCTCAGACGGCGACTGATTACAGATGTATTCCCATGTATCCATGGAGGGGTCTCAATAGCCTAGCTTGAACCCTAGCCCTGTGAAGCGGTTTCGCATATAAATGTATAACATAGTTATAAAATATGGGGCCACTGCTTGGCCCCCCTGGAGTCTCTGGATCAGATCCTCGCTTACTTGCGAGGGTCGTTGCCGGGGCCGGCGATTAGAGCCCCCTGACTTCCTGCCAGTCGCTGAAGACGTGAACCGGGTCGCAGAGACTGCGCATAGACGAGAGTCCGCAATTGCCGCTCGAGACGAGGAGGCCATGGACGCGGAGTCCGTGCTTCTTCTTAGCCTCTTCGAGGGTATGCTGGGTTTCGCCTGGTACGTCGAATTCTCCATCCGAAACCATGATGATGTCCGCTCGCTTCCACTTGGCGCCTTCCAGCTTCCGGGTCGCGGCGCTGATCGGACCTGAGACGTCCGTTCCGCCTTGGAAGGACATGCACAGGAACTCGCAAAGGCTCTGGATTCCGGCGGGGCTGAGATCCAGGTCATGTTCGGCGACGTCCCCATAGCCACTGAAGGCATACAGCAGACAGTCCCTCCCCTCGGCGTGGGCGAGCCGCATGGCCTCTAGGGTGATTGCCTTGGCCACCGTCTCGGGAATCCCGTGCATGGAGCCGGAAGTATCCAGGCAGACGATGATGGGGCCGCGCTCGAGCTTCTTGCGGACGACCTGCTCCTCTTCCACCCACTCCTCCGTGAGCTTGCGGCGCTGGGCGATCCCTTTGACCTGATAACAGGCCAGGGAGCGTTCGATGAACTTGGCCTTCCATAGCTTGCGGAAGACCGGGTGGAGATAAAGCGACCCCTCCATCGGCAGCATCCTCGGGATATCGTCCGACTTGTGGATACCGTCGGTATGGGTACGCGCGTCCGGGGCGTCGACCCAATGAAGCTCCTCCCGGACGCGCGAGACCTTCGCCATGATGCGCTCCTCCGGTCCCAGTTCCTTGACGGAGGACTTAGCTCGACCCAGAGCCTTCGCGATCTCGGCGATCTGCGGGAGAGACTTGAGGAGCTTGTTCATCTGCTCGACCTTCGCCCAGCCCACGTGTTTAAGCAGGCCCCTGGAAAGATCCCAACCGAACGAGGCTTCAGCCTGCAGCTGACCAAACACTTCCGACACGGAGGCCCAGCCGGAAAGTTGTTCGCCCCATGCCTTCTCCATTCTAGCAGAAGCCCACGCGCCCAGATGTTGCTCCAGGCCGGCCCGGATTTCAGCCGCCTTTTCCTGAGACTCCTGGACGCTCACAGGAACAGGCTTCACCTTCGTGTGCTCGGCCGTTTCATCTTCGGTCTTCGCAGCCTCTTCTTCTGCCTTTGCTGCGAGCTCACGCCTTTCCTGCTCGGCGTTAAGCCAAGCCTCGAGCTCATCGGCGATCCTGTTCTCCCAGTCGCATCGAAGCCCATCTGCGATCTGCAGAAGATTCTCCACGACGGCATCGGCGACATCCTTGTTGCCCTTTGTGAAACGGAGAAGCCCCTGGGGGAAGGAATCGCGGATGGCGGTACCAATAGGCCCCGCCGGCCAGGCGTTGGCCTCCGAAGTCATCAAACCCTTCAGGAGCGCGTCTCTCCAGGCGGCAGCCCCTTCGATGGTCTGCCGAAGTCCGTCGACGCGGCAGGACGCTGCCGCCGAGATCAGGCTTTCCGGCAGTCGGCTCAGCAGGTTCGTGCTGTCCAAGTCTAGGGTCTGAAGCGAAGTGCTCATGCCTTCGGGTCGGTGAGCTTTTCAACGTCGCTGGTGGTCAGCATCTTATCGTAGCCCGTGATCAGCTCCTGCAGCGTGCCCTGAAACTTCTCGAGCTCGTGAAGATTGGCCTTAAGGCCGGCGACGTGGCTCTCCTGGTAATCCTTCGGCGTCCAGGGCGACAACTCCAGCGACTCCGTTAGCTTATCAATCTGGCCCGCAATCTCCACGCCCTTGGCCTTGAGCCGCACAAGGAGCGAAGAGGTGCTAGCCTTGAACCGCTCGCGCTGGTCTATGGTGTAAACCCCATCTTCGAGCTTAGGCTTGTGAGTAATTTTGGTGAAATTACCGGAGTAGAGGTTGTTGAAATGGTCGCTCACCTTTACCCAGTTGTTAGCGACCATGATCATCTCGCCCTGGTTATAGTGATTCTGGTTTTGGTGACCTTCCATCAGCTTCTTCTTGATTTCGACCGCGGTATAGAGCTGGCCGCCGTTATCATCGGTGGAGCTGTAGGCGTACCCTTCGACGTGGGCATTGGTCGTCTCCAGCCCTCGGCTATTGACGTAAATCAGGTTGCCTTGGCTATCCTTCTTCTGGATCTGGGCTTTACTAAGGTAGGCCTTCTTCTCGGCGTCGACGAGAGCGCGCAGGCCGGCCAGGTTGTGTTGCTGCTTGTCGACCCGGCTGTCGAGCCACTCGGCCAGCTTCTCGGCCTGATCGGTGGTGAAATCGTCCCAAGCGCAGTGGCGGACCACCCAGGCGTCAGAGAGGCTGGTCGTCTCGCGGCCGGAAGTGGCCGCGGCGACCTGAAGCATCCGCTTGATCTTACCCAGGCGGCGATCTGAGATCTTAATGCCCTTTCCGTGGCACCATTCCCGGAGGTCGACCAAGAGCTGGATGACCGGCTCCTCGACAGGCAAGGCCTTGGCGAGCTTTGCTGCCTCCTCAAGGTCGGCCTTGGTCAGGCGTAGCTCAGCCTTCGGGGCCTCGTACTCGAAACTTTCCGTCAGGAACTGGGCGAGCTGCTCTTCGTCCCGCAGGCGGTCGACGCGCATGCGGATGATAAAGCGGTCGTAAAGGGCCTCGAGTTCGGCCTCCTTGGGCATCTCGTTGCTGGCGCCGACGACGCAGCGGAGCGGCACCTTCACGCGCTCGTTGCCGGTGTCGAACTCACGCTCGTTGAGGATCGTAAGCATCGAGTTCAGGATGGCGCTGTTGGCCTTGAAGGTCTCGTCGATGAAGGCGACGCCGGCTCCAGGCATGTAGCGGTCGTAGACGCGGCGGAAGATATCCTTCTCCAGGCCCTTGAGGGAGACGGGGCCGAAGACCTCCTCCGGCATGCTGAACTTGGTCAGCAAGCACTCGAAGTAGCGGACGTCGTCGGCGAAGCAGTCCTTCAGCCGGCGGGCGAGGAGGCTTTTGGCGGTGCCGGGCGGTCCGAAGAGGATGGCGTTCTCGCCGGCCATCGCGGCGAGGAGGAGCATGCGGGCGTGGTCGCGGCGGCCGATGAGGCCGCCTTCGAGGTGGGCTCCGAGCTTCTTGAGTTTCTCGTGGATCTTCATGTGGGTGGAATTATTTGGAGTTCTTGCCGCGGCCCTGGTTGGCCGGGTTCTGGGGGTTCATCTGGTAGCCGCGGTTCCCCTGGGCCTTGTCGTAGGCCTTGTTGGTCCCGTTGCTGCCCTTGTTGGCGTTCTGCTGGTTGGCGGAGTTATTGATAGGTTTCGTCATGGCAGAGCGGACCGTGCCTGCGGCGATTGGCGCCACAAGTCGTATGCGATTTCCACCCCTTCTCTACGATTTCACGAACCGGCCATGAACTATTTTAGCCCAATAAATACCGCATCAAAACACGTTTCATGAATCAGGCCCGCAAGCCTTGGTCTTCGCACATTATGGCTCATGGGATAGAAGTTTCGGCTACAGATGCTGAGGCGCCGACCTCCCAAACAGAACCGGCCCGAGCACTACGTGCCCGGGCCGGAGAAGCTTGCCTGACCGCGTGAGCGGCTTCGGCCTTCTTTTTGATCACCGCGCACTGAGTGCGCATATTTAGAACAACTTGGGATCAGCTTGTATCCTTAGTCCTCAGGCGGTGGGTAATCTTCGAAACCTTCGTTTTCAGACCAGAGGCCCAGTGTCTGGGCGTCCAGCCATTGCTCGAAGGCTGCTTCCGAAAACCCGCCCTCTTCGCGAGGAACTGGTTTGTCCATGTGTATGTATGAGAACGGCCCTTTGAGGGGCGCAGAGGGACAATATGCCCGAAGTGCATTACTGAGTCAACCAGGGCAACTTCAGGGGCGCTCCCAGCAAGCACCTCTCCAGCCCATCAGGCCGCCCAGGAATGGGCGGCCGGGGCGGCGCAGGCTCGGCGGTTGAGGTCGTCAGCCTTGTTGAGCTCGGCGATGATCTCGTGGGCCTGGTCCTGGGGCTGGGTGGCGAAGAGCATGGTAGGCTCCTTGAGGGGGTCGCACCCGTACATGAGCCCGATCGAGGCTCCCATCTCCACCCCGCGCTCGGCCAGGTGTTCCCGGCCTTCCCGGGTGACCACATAGACCTCGCCCGAACCCAGGACCCAGCGCTTCGCAAGAAAGTGGGCGTGGGACTTGTCGTCGCGCGGCTTCCCGACGAGGAAGATCGGGGCCTTGCGGGAGGTATCCTTGATGCGGATCAGCAGGGCTTCGACCTTCTCGGCAGAACTCACCGGCGCGTAACCAGACGCCTTGGCTCGGGTGAGGTAGCCCATCACAGAGGCCCAAGGGAACAGGCGCTGAGCGATGTCCATACGGCTATCGCAGACCCCCATGCGCGACGAAACCTCGATCTGGACGTGCCCATCCCCCATCGGTCGAGCCTTCACCTCATGATGGATACCGACGTCCGTTGCCACGATGCTCCAGACGTTCTCGGCATCCGGGGAGGGGTGCGTGCAAGTGAAATTCGAGAACTTGTTAAGCGAGTGGGCAATCGACATAATCACCGACTGGGCGTTACGCAGGCCGCCTTCCTTCTTGTAAGAGCGCAGGCACTCCGACGAGCGCAGCTCACCACAGTCCGGTCGAACCCAGCGACGGTAGGCGAGGTCGTACCAAGGCGAGACCGGCGACGGGCAGTAGACGTTGCGGACCGGGCGGGCGCCGACGGCGTTGGGTTGCTTGAGGCGGAGGGCAAGCTGCTCGCGGGCGGGATCGGAGCCGTGGACAAGGATGACGTCGACATCGCTGTCCTTGGGCTTGGAGCCATGGACGTACTCGACCAGGGCCTTACCGTCCGCATGGCCCGAGTAGTACAGGGAGAGGTTCTCGACGTGCATGCGCACC
>Ga0102878_1000699_pt1 | contig 13493 bp, 8 predicted proteins | sample Colrivmet1548A02_FD_78447 | JGI IMG/M metagenome (GOLD analysis project Ga0102878, IMG submission 78447) | Estuarine microbial communities from the Columbia River estuary - metaG 1548A-02 | ecosystem: Environmental > Aquatic > Marine > Intertidal zone > Estuary | place: USA: Columbia River...
CAGGTATTAAAAAATGGGGTGACAAAACGGTACTTAAGCTGGTGCTCGGAAATGAAAATGCCTATTACACTTCGGCGGTGATCACGAATAATGCGCAATGGAATAGGTTACGACTGGCAAGTGTATTCTCTAAACAACTTAAGAAAATATCGCTATCAGCTCATCAGCAAGTATTGAACAATGCCCAAAAAATATACTACACCGGAGGTTTGAGCGGTAAGTTTAAGGCTTCAGAGGCCCGGCAAATCGGGTTTAGTCTGAATAAAGTAGTTAGACTCCCCACTCTGAACGAGCTGTTTTGGTATCAACCGGGCTATGCCTTAGGTAATCCTGATTTAAAACCAGAGAAAGGATACAAAGCAGATTTGGAGTTACGATTTAATCCTTATGCACTAAGCATTAAATTAAATCCATTTTTGGGGGTTTTTCAAAACTGGATAAACTGGAGTGGTTATCCTGAAATTAAACCTGAAAATATTCAATCGGTCATAAGCAGGGGATTCGTTTTAAACGTAACGTATCGCAAGGTAATACATCGCAGTACCTTTGCCTTAATGTCTAACGTGAATTGGACCAAGGCAACATATTACTTTAATAATAAGACTGACGCAAGACACGGTATGCAAATACTATTTACGCCTCAGCTTACATCTAACCTAATGTTGAGTTTCCAGCGATCTAACTTCGGATTACACATCAATGAGCAATTTGTAAGTGCTACTTTCTACACAAGCGATAATTCGGCAAGTCTTGATCCCTATTTCTTGACAGAAGCAGGTGGATATTACCAATTGCACCAGTGGAGAATAGGATTGCTCACCTCCAATATGCTCAATACGCCGTATTACACGCAGCCAAGAACGCCGTTGCCAGGTAGAACGCTTAAAATAAACATCAATTATACAATACCCCTAAAATCATGGAAAGAAAAATATTAGCCTTACTTGCACTTATTGCAACCTCGTTCACTTTTGCGCAGTTTCCCCATACGCGTGTGTATTCTACGTTTGATAATTTGCCTTTAACCCAGTCAGATACCTTTAATAATGGTGCCGACAGAAGTGGTGGCTTTACCCATTATGGTCGTTTTTTTAATAATGAATATGATACGACTTGGGCCAGCTGGAGTGGTTGGGCGTTGAGTAATAGAATAGATGCTACCACTGCCGGTTATGAAAATCAATTTAGCGCGATTCCAGGTCATGGCGTTAGTTATACCTCTAATTATATGATATCTACTGGAAACGGAGCCTACATCAAATTAGACTCTGCGGGGGAGATTTCTGGAGCTTATTTCACCAATACTACCTATGCCTATTACGATATGAAAAATGGTAGTGGCTTTAGTAAACAATTTGGGGGAGTTTCAGGCAATGACGCAGACTACTTTAAACTCATAATTAAAGGCTTTTTGTCTGGAAGTGAAGTGAGTTCAGTGGATTTTTATCTTGCAGATTTTAGAAATGCAGATAATTCAAAAGATTATATAATTGATGATTGGACGTATGTTGATTTTAATAATGATGGCCTCAACGACGTTTTAGTAGATAGTATATCGTTTAGTTATGAGAGTTCTGACGTAGGTCAATTTGGTATGAACACGCCTGCTTATTTTGGGATGGATGATTTTAATAGTATTTCAGATTTTTATGCGGATGGTATAGATTTTCCGACACTGCCTGAGGATACGTATGATAATGGTGCAGATGGTGCCGGAGGATTTAAGGTAAGTCATTTGTACTATCCTAATACCTATAATGCCGATTGGCAATCATGGGAAGGTTGGAGTATAAGTACCCAATATGACGATACTACTGCAGGATATGAAAATCAATATTCATCTGTAACGCCGATAATGTATTCTACAGGGAATTGGATAAACCATAATTTCCATTTTGTGAATAGTGGGATTACTAATGAAATAAGAACGCCTTACAAACTTAATGGGTTTGAAGAAAATATTTATGGTCTTACAAGAATACCCACCGCAGTTCAGTTTGGAATTACCAATGCTACCTATGCTTATTTGGATATGTTAAACGGAAGTTCCTTCAGTAAAAAGTTTGGAGGTTTGGATGGCAATGATCCTGATTATTTTAGGCTTTTAATCAATAGCGTAAATAACAAAAATGAAGTGGTGTTTCAGGATACCGTTTATCTAGCAGATTTCAGATTTTCGGATAACACTAAGGACTTTATTTTAAAAGAGTGGGAATATGCAGAAATTAGACCGTGTGATAAGATTACGTTTGAATTACAATCAAGCGACGTTGGTTTCTTTGGTATGAATACGCCAGCATATTTCTGTATGCAACTATGGCAACACATTGTTGGAATAGAAAATAGGGAGGAAAAAGCGAACGTCCAACTTTATCCTAATCCAGTGTTGAGTGACATGAGCATAATGGCGGACGATAGAATAGAAACTGTTGCCGTTTTTAGCTTGGATGGAAAACAATTAGATCTAGCAAGTAGTCAAATCTCTACTAAACGTGTTGATAAAAATACCCAAAACCTTGTTCCTGGTATTTACGTTGTGCGCGTGCAAACAGAAAAAGGAATAACCACTAAGAAATTTATAAAACAATGAGAATCATTACACTAGCATTTCTATTCTCTGGTACATTGGGTTTTGCGCAATTTGATCCTGCTGGAGGTGAGGCCGGTAGTAGGTCTGTGCACAAAGATGCCAATAGCATTGTTGCTTGGGCAAGTGGAGCTGTGCTACAACTCGGTTATCTTCAAGTAAATGACACCGCGCTGGGCAAACCAACGGTAGGTGATGTATCAAGTGCGTTGGGTCCTTTTAATGGAGATATAGTAAGCTTGGGTGATGGCGGTGTGATTACACTTTCGTTTGATAATCCGATACTAAATAATGAAGGATTTGATTTTGCTGTTTTTGAAAATGGTTTTAAAGTAGGTTTGAGTTACTACTTAGAGTTAGCCCATGTTGAAGTGAGCGAAGACGGCGTAAATTTTATTCGTTTTCCTAGTGAGAGCCTTACCGATACGGGTTTCCAAACCGATAATTTCGGCTATATAGAATCTGAAAAAATCTATAACCTAGCTGGCAAGCATCAAGCGCCTTATGGCACCTTATTCGATTTGCAAGAAGTTGGATTAAACCAAATAAATTATGTAAGACTGATTGATGTAATAGGCAGTGTAAACGATAGTTTTGGCACGCGAGATAGTAAAGGCAGACTTATAAATGATCCGTTTCCTTCCCCGTTTCCAAGCTGTGGATTTGATTTGGATGCCGTAGCAGTGGTCAACGGAACGCTACTAAAACGAGAAGAACTGAGGCTAAATCAAGTTAAGATATATCCCAGTTTAGCCTACTGCAATGAATCTATAAAAATAAAGAATTTAGAAGGTTTTACAGCCTATGTTTACAATGAACAAGGTGATTTGATAAACGAAACGCAATCATCTGAAGTATCGTTTGCCCAAGCAGGTCTGTATCTTATACAGGTAAAGGTAGGACAGAAAACATTCACCCAAAAGGTAGTGGTTAGGTAAGATATGATCGCACAACTAATCGTTAAAAATTGCCTTAAAGTACTATTAATATCCGGGATAGCGTGGTTGCCAAGCTGTAAAGATAAAACGCCAGATCCTGTTCTTATTATTAGAGATACTACTGCCAATAGCCGAGAAGTACTCATTGCAAATCAAGGAAATTTTGGTTGGGGGGAAGGAACGGTTTCATTGTATGAAGCATATAGCAAAACGGTACAAAACGATATCTATAAAAGCATTAACAAAGAGTCACTAGGGAACGTATTCCAGTCTGTGAGTCGTGTTGGTGAAAATTACTATTTTGTTATCAATAATTCTGGGAAAATAGTGGTTACAGACATCAACTTTACCAAAAAAGTGGAGATAAACGGGTTTAACTCTCCTAGGTATTTGTACGAAGTGCAGCCAGGTAAAGCCTACGTTACGGATTTATACGCCAAGGCGATAGCTGTTGTGAATTTAACCACGAATACCATTACGGGTAGTATTCCTACGGGTACGTTTACAGACAAAGGGGTTCTTAGGGATGGCATTTTTTGGTGTACAGCTCCAGATGCAGACAAGATTTATGGTATAAATGTGCTCACAGATGAGTTAGTGGATAGTTTTTCTACGGGTGTAAACCCAGATGGAATCGTAGTTGACAAGAATAATTACATTAGAATACTGTGCAAAGGAGGAGGAGCAACCAATGCCTTGCCTATACTAATGTCATTTACGGAGGCTAATGGACAAAAATATCCGGTAGGTTATACATTAAGTCCAATTCCCACAGGTTTGGTTTATAACTCAAATCTAGATATACTTTATTTTTGCACCGAAAAAGGTATTTGGAGAGGTACAGGTGATGTGCAAACAGGCACTGCTCAATTATGGATAGAAGCCAAGGGAGCAATCTTTTATGCGATAGGTATTGATCCTAAAAACGGGGATATTTATGTGTCAGATGTAAAAGATTTTGTTTCGAAAAGTACCGTTAAACGGTATTCATCCGATGGTATTCTTTTGGACGAGTTTATCGTTGGAATTATCGCAGGCGATTTCTTTTTTCCGTAGGTTTATCTCGGTACGATTATCTTCGCAGCTGTGTTAAAGTTTAAAGACATTTTTAAATTAGCCCGTCCTTACCGATTACAACTGCAACTTTTCTTTGGTTTCAATGTATTTGCGGCTCTTTTTAATGTAGTGAGCATTGGTGTTATTATCCCTTTCTTAAAGGTTATTTTTAAGGACAATATTAATGACCTTACACCGGTAGAACTTACGTCCAACACAGAAACATGGCTTGCCTATTTTGATTATCAAACCAGTGTGAAAATTGCAGAATGGGGTCAGTCTCAAACGCTTATTTATTTTTCAATAGGGTTGGTATTGGCTTTTTTGCTCAAGAATTTATTTGTCTATCTTTCGTTTTACAACCTCGCCTTTATTCGAAGTGCGGTGGTTCGTGATATTAGAGAACGGCTTTATAACCACATACTTAGATTACCCATCGGTTATTTTAACAAAGAAAAAAGAGGCGACACACTTTCGCGTTTTACCAATGATGTAAAAGAAGTAGAATGGAGTTTATTAGGCGTTATTGAGCTCTATTTTAAACATCCGATAGCGATTCTTATACCGCTTGTTACCATGTTTATTATGAGTTATCAGCTTACCCTTTTTGTGCTTATTGTATTGCCTGTAAGTGGCTATTTGATTAGCAGAATTGGTAAAAAGCTCAAAGCAGCTGCGCAGGCAGGACAAGAAAAACTGGCCGATGTACTCTCGCATTTAGAAGAAAGCTTACACGGCATTAAAATCATCAAAGCCTTTGGTGCTATCAAAGAAAAAGAGAGCGGGTTTAAAAAACAAAATGACGATCACTTTCGCTTGATGGTAAAGGTAAACAGAAAAGAATTGTTGGCGTCTCCCTTAAGTGAGTTTATGAGCAGTATTGTAATTGCGAGTTTATTGATATACACCGGAACGCTTATCTTAAATAAGGATTCAGCTCTTACAGGCTCGTTTCTAATTGCCTATATTGCCATTTTTAGTCAACTTATTCCTCCCGCTAAAGGGGTTACAGAAGCTTTTTTTAGACTCAAAAAAGGAGCAGCTTCTTTGGATAGAATCAATGACGTGTTGATGGCTGAAACCGAAAAAGATACCAACGGTGTACCTGCTCTCTTATTTTCAAATGAGATAAAGCTTAGTAACGTAAATTTCGGGTATGGTGACTGTCCTTTGGTGCTTAAAGATATCAATCTTACCATTAAAAAAGGGGAGAGGGTAGCCTTGGTGGGTTCAAGTGGCGGAGGTAAATCTACCTTAGCCGATTTAATTCCAAGGTTTTATGAGCTCAAAAGTGGTTCAATTACCATCGATGGGCAAGATATTGCGGCAATGGACCTAAAATCATTGCGCAAGATGATGGGCATAGTAACACAAGATGCCATTCTTTTTAACGACACAGCGGCCAATAATATCAAAATGGGCGATCCGTATATAAGCGGTGATCAATTAATGAATGCAGCTAAAGTAGCCAATGCACATCAATTTATCCGTGAAATGCCCGATAGTTATAACACCAACTTGGGCGAAAAAGGCAGTAACTTGAGCGGTGGCCAACGTCAGCGAATGAGTATAGCGCGTGCCGTGGTTTCTGAACCTCCTATTTTGATCTTGGATGAAGCAACCAGTGCCCTAGACACCGAAAGTGAGAAAATGGTTCAAGAAGCATTAGAACAAGTGATGCAAAATCGCACAAGCATTGTGATAGCGCACAGGCTTAGTACCATACAAAGTGCAAATAAAATAGTGGTCCTAGACAAAGGTCAAATCACTGAACAAGGTACACATGCAGAACTAATGGCAAGAGGTGGTATTTATAAAAAATTGGTGGATTTGCAGACGTTTGATTGATGTTTGCTAATGCCTTTTTAGTAATATGCCTTTTGTGTAACACGTAATTATTTAACACAATTGTATGAACACGCCTCAGAGGCGTGTTCATACAATGAGGCATGTTCCTACAATGGCGCAAAATCATTTTTATTAGAGGTTTAGAATAAATTCAATTACTCATTGCAATTGAAAATTGACATTGCTATTTAAAATCATAAATTTGCCCCAATAATAAAAACCAATTATGAGTCACAACATCAAACCAGGAGTTGCCACAGGAGACGAGGTACAAGCCATCTTTCAACACGCTAAAGCAAATAATTACGCATTGCCAGCCGTGAACGTAACGAGCAGCAGTACCGTAAATGCCGTAATGGAAACCGCCGCAAAATTAAATGCACCGGTTATCATTCAGTTTAGCAATGGTGGAGCTCAGTTTTTTGCAGGTAAAGGTTTGAGTAACGCCAATGAGCAATCTGCTATATTAGGTGGTATATCTGGCGCTAAACACATTCATGAGTTGGCAAAAGCATACGGAGCAACGGTTATTTTACATACCGACCATGCCGCTAAAAAACTACTTCCTTGGATTGATGGTTTACTTGATGCAAGTGAGAAACATTTTGCGGAAACAGGTAAACCTTTGTACAGTTCTCACATGATTGACTTATCTGAAGAGTCTATAGAAGAAAACATTGAAATCTGTAAAACATACCTTGAGCGCATGAGCAAAATGGGAATGACGTTGGAGATTGAGCTTGGAATAACAGGCGGTGAAGAAGACGGCGTAGATAATAGCGATGTAGACAGCAGTAAATTATATACACAACCAAGTGAGGTTGCATTTGCCTATGAGGAACTCATGAAAGTTAGTCCACGATTTACCATAGCTGCTGCATTTGGCAATGTACACGGGGTGTATAAGCCTGGTAATGTTAAGTTAACTCCTATTATCTTAAAAAATTCTCAAGATTATGTACAAGAGAAATTTAGTACAGGTCCTAATCCAGTTGATTTTGTTTTTCACGGTGGGTCTGGCTCAACAGTAGAAGAAATAAGAGAAGGAATTTCATATGGAGTGATCAAAATGAACATTGATACTGATTTGCAATTTGCATTTACCGAAGGAACAAGAGATTACATGTTGGCTAAAAAAGATTACCTGATGAAACAGATAGGAAACCCAGATGGCGATGACGTTCCAAACAAGAAATACTACGATCCACGTTTATGGATGAGAGAAGGTGAAAAAACCTTTGTAACACGAATAGAGCAAGCTTTCGAAGATTTAAATAACGTGAACACGTTATAATAATACCGAGAGTAAATACCAATAACTTTTAAAGGCCTTTTGATCACTTCGGTGGTTGAGGGGCTTTTTTATGGACAAGAGATAAACGCTTATAAAACACTTATTTCTCTTTTTAGCCTTCTTTACTTACTTTGAGTGAGAACGAATAGACGCTATGTAAACAAAAACTAGTTAGCTGGACAAAGCCCCAATCAAGTCATATTTGGTTAAAATATGAACAGCCCCGCTCAAATCTTTTACCAGAACTGCTGGGTTATCTTTATTGATTAACGAAGAAACCTTATCAATAGGAGCAGAGGCGTCTACCATCGGGAAACTAGCGTGCATCACATCACTTATTTTTTGAGTAGCAAGTTTAGGATTTTTTAAAAGTTGAGAAAGAAGCAGATTGTCATTTACAGATCCTACATAATCTCTGTGCATATTTACAACGGGAAGTTGCGATATACCATGCTTTTCCATGAGGTCGAAAGCTACTTTTACGTGATCTGATTCAAACACGGTAAGCATAGGCAAGTGTCTGTGGTTACTAATCATGTCCTCAGCGGTTTTGGGTTTGCTATCCAGAAAACCACGTTCTTTCATCCATTCATCATTAAAAGCTTTGCCCATATAGCGGGTAGCATGGTCATGAAATAAAACCACTACTACATCGGTAGGTTTTAGCATGTGAGCACATTGAAGTATTCCTTTTACGGCACTTCCCGCACTGTTTCCTACCATTATACCTTCTTCTCGGGCTAGTTTACGTTGCCAAAGTAGTCCATCTTTATCGGTTACTTTTTCAAAGTGATCAATCGTGTCAAAGTTTACATTCTCCGGTAAAATATCTTCTCCGATGCCTTCTGTGATGTAAGGATAAATTTCTTTCGCATCAAAAATGCCCGTTTCCTTATATTTTTTAAAGACGGAACCATAGGTATCTATTCCCCAACATTGTATAGCAGGATTTTTCTCTTTTAGGTATTTTCCTACCCCGCTAATAGTACCGCCTGTTCCAACTCCAGCCACAAAGTGTGTTATTTTACCTTCTGATTGTTCCCAAATTTCTGGGCCAGTACTTTCATAATGCGCTTGTGTATTGCTCAGGTTGTCGTATTGATTCACATACCACGCATTGGGTATCTCGCTTCCCAATCGCTTACTTACCGAATAGTAAGAGCGTGCATCGGTTGGTTCTACATCGGTTGGGCACACAATTACTTCTGCACCTACTGATTTTAATGCATCTACTTTTTCTTTACTTTGCTTGTCTGTGGTTACAAAAATGCATTTGTATCCTTTTACAACGGCAGCAATAGCTAGGCCCATTCCCGTGTTCCCACTGGTACCTTCTACAATAGTTCCTCCTGGTTTTAAACGACCATCTGCTTCTGCATCTTCAATCATTTTAACCGCCATACGGTCTTTTACCGAGTTGCCTGGATTGGTAGTTTCTATCTTAGCTAGAACCAAACACGGAAGCTCAGCAGTTACTTTGTTTAATTTAACAAGTGGCGTATTTCCTATGGTTTCGAGTATGTCGTTGTAATACATTGCGGCAAAGGTAAAGTTTTTGAAATGATGCGAATGACTTAACCTGATTAATAGCTGTAGTTTCGTCAAAATGTCATCTAGGCAGTGCATTATCCTAAGACACTGGTCCGTATATACAGATATTTTATCCGATAACATTAGGATAATATCTCAGAAAATAGAGATTTGTGGCACTTTTATAATCAATCAATGAAAAAAATAGTTACACTTATTTTAGGTTTTGCTTTAGTAATAAGCAGCCAGTTTGCCAAGGCAGACGAAGGAATGTGGATTCCCGCATTGCTAACCAATAATTATGCTGAAATGCAGAGACTTGGTCTTACCATGACACCTGAGCAGGTGTATAGCATTAACAACAGCAGTATGAAAGATGCTATAGTTCGTTTAGGATCTGGATTCTGTACAGGTGAGGTTATTAGTAACCAAGGTCTTATTTTAACCAATCATCACTGTGGTTATTCTGCTATTCAAAAGTTAAGTACAACCACTGCTAATCACTTGAAAAATGGTTACTGGGCAAAAACAAAAGCAGATGAAAAGCCAGCAGGTTTTAGTGTTTCATTCTTAGTGAAAATTGTAGACATCACAGACCAAGTGTTGGGTGGAGTATCAGCAAAAGCTACTGAAGAAGAAAGAGCAGGTGTTGTTGCTGAAAAATCTGCAGAACTAAAGAAAGAATACAGTGAATCAAATGCATACAGTGTCGATATCAAAGAAATGTTTGCAGGCAACAAATACTTCGCTTATGTATACGAAGTATTTGGTGATGTAAGACTAGTAGGTAATCCACCAGAAAGTGTAGGTAAATATGGAGGAGATACGGATAACTGGATGTGGCCACGTCATACCGGAGATTTCTCTATGTTTAGGGTATATGCCAGCAAAGAAAATAAAGCAACCAAAGATTATTCTGTAGACAATATTCCATATACGCCAAAACACCACTTACCGGTAAGTTTAAAAGGAGTAGAACAAGGTGATTTTGCTATGATCTGGGGCTTTCCAGGAAGTACGGATCGTTATTTATCATCTTACGGTGTAAAAAATGCGACAGATATTGACCAACCTGCACGCGTAAAAATAAGAAGAACAAAATTAGATATTTACGAAAAATACCAATCGCAAGATGAAACTGTAGACTTAATGTATGCAGCTAAGCATGCTCAAGTAGCCAACTACTGGAAATACTTTATTGGACAAACAAGAGGTTTGAAAAGACTGAATGTGGAAGGTAAAAAACGTGCAGAAGAAGCTGCTTTTACGCAATGGGTAAACAGTGGTGATGCTGCACGTAAAGCAAAATTTGGTCAAGTGTTAACCATGTACCAAGATGCGTATAAAGTGTACGATGAGAAAATATTAGCTCAAACCTATTTTGGGGAAGCTATTTATGGTGTTGAATTTACACGTTACGCAGCAGGTCTTTCTCGTTTACGTGACATGTATGCTTCCTTAGATACCATGGAATCAAAAGAAGCAAAAGCTGCGTTTCAAGTTAAAATAGATAAAACGATAGAAAGCTACAAAAACGGCTTAGATGCACAGTTTAAAGATTACTATCAACCTATAGACAAAGAAGTAATGGTTGCTATGCTTACCTATTACGTTAATGATATTCCAGAGTCTCTAAGACCAGCAGAATTTAACAAGCTATTAGCGAACTATAAAAATAACATCGCTAAGTTTGTAGATGCTGTTTTTGCCAATTCAATGGCAGTAGATAAAGATAAATCAGCAGCGTTCCTAAAAGCACCTAGTGCTAAAGCACTTAAAAAGGACCTAGGAGTTACCTATGCTGGAATGATGTTTAACTATTATATGTCGGATTTACAACCTATGTTCTCTGATGCAGCGGCAAAAAGAGAACTTGCTGATAGATTATACATAGACGCTTTATTCCAAATGAATCCAGAAAAAGCGTATGCTCCTGATGCAAATAGCAGTATGAGATTTACCTATGGTCAAGTATTAGAGTACTCTCCAGGTGACGCTATGCAGTATAAGCACTTTACCACGATGAAAGGTATATTAGAAAAATACCAACCAGGTGATGCGGAGTTTGATTTGCCTGCAGGATTCGTTGAAGCAGCAAAAAGCAGTAACTATGGTGAGTATGCCAAAGAAGGTGAAGATTTAAGAGTTTGTTTCTTGAGTAACAATGATATTACAGGAGGCAACTCAGGTAGTCCAGTTATTAATGGAAAAGGCGAGCTTATTGGTCTTGCATTTGATGGTAATTGGGAAGCAATGAGTGGAGATATCGCATTTGAGCCAGAGTTGCAAAGAACCATTTCTGTAGATATACGCTATGTATTGTGGTGTATTGACAAACTTGCAGGTGCAAAACACATCGTAGATGAAATGACGCTAGCGAGATAATCTTTTCATCATAAAGCTAAAAAGGGCCATTCGCTATGCGAATGGCCCTTTTTTATTAATCGCTGAACTATTTAAAACTCCATCACTAACGAATAACACATGGGCAGCTTTTCGTTTAAGTGACGTATCACAAACTCTCCGGGAGCTCTTTCCTCCATATTTTTAAAACAATTATGGGGAGAGTAATCGTATTCGCTAAAATGCTTAATATTCAAACCTGTATTTAGAAGTGCAGTAAAAACTTCATGGAGTGAATGATTCCAGCCTATTTCTTCTAGTTGAATGTCTGCTTCTTGATTAGCGTATGTGCCTGGAGTGGTTTCTATGATGGCCTCCTTGTTAAAATAGGAGAACATGATTTGCTCAAATTGCGCATCAAATATCCAAACGACAGGGTGCAACTCCACAAAAACGAATTTCCCTGTTGGCTTTAGAAAGTGACTTACAATGTCTGCCCACTTATCCATATCCGGAAGCCATCCTATGGTGCCGTAGGTGGTAAATACAATATCAAATTTTTCGGTGATCAACTCTTTTGCAGCATAAACATCACAACATACAAAAGTTGTATTTAACCCAAGTTCAGTACTTAGTTTAGTAGCTTCATGTATCGCCACGTCAGAAATATCTACGCCGGTTACATCTGCGCCCATTCTGCTCAAGCACATGCTGTCTTGGCCAAAATGACACTGTAGGTGTAAAATAGATTTTCCTTTTACGTCTCCAAGAAGTGCTAATTCAATGGGTTTTAAAGAGGTTTTTCCTTTCTTGAAAGCCTCCACTTCGTAAAAGTCACTCTCCAAATGAATGGGAGTTTTATGGTTCCAAAGTTCTTTGTTTACAACTAGGTAATCTTGATTCATACGTTTAATAATGCTAAAGCTTCACTGAGTTGCTCCACGGGTAATTGGCACATTCCAAGTTTACAAATATATATCAAGGTTTTATCGTTTACCCATCTGTTCGCAAAAATAGGCAAGTTAGAAGGAGCTACACTGAATAAAATCAATATATTAGGTAGATTTTTGGATTGCAACTGCTGAGCTATTTTTTCGGCATCGCTTCCCACAATAGCCAGCTCAAAATAAGGCATAGTGTACTTTAGTTGCGCTCTAGCCCAGTTACTATGCCCACTAGGATAGGTGCTTATGTTTGCCTGCACTTTACCAATTAGATTTTCGGCTAACTCGAGGTAATACGTATTGCCATTGATTACTCCAATGCTGTGAAGCACGTGGGCCATGGCAGAATTCGTAGATGGAATTACATTGTCATTTACTTCAGTGGTTCGTACAATAAGTTCATTTTGCTCATTGAAATAAAATAGTTCTTTTTCGACATCATAAAAAGTGTGAATAGCCCTTTGGATAATCATATCTGCGGCATTTAAATAATGCTCATCGCCACTTATTTCAAACGCAGCGATACATGCTTCCGCGGTAAATGCGTAATCATCCAACATGCCATTTATTGTAGAATTTCCGGCTTTATAGGTATGCCAGATTTGGTTGGCTTGCACTTGAAGTTGTAGCAGCGCATCTATACACGTAAGTGCGCGTATTTTAAAATCCGCATTGCCAGTTGCTTTATAGGTTTCTGCCAGCCCTGTGGCCAGCAATGCATTCCAAGCAGTTAGGCACTTGTCATCTAATCCTGGTCGTACTCGTGTGCTTCGAGCAGCGAGTAATTTTGAGTTAATTTGGCCTATGCGTTGTGCAATATTTTCTTCGGTTATATCCAGTTTTTGGGCAATTTCACTAGGATGATGGTTGCGTAGCAATATGTTATTACCATCTTCCCACATTCCTTTACCATCTACTTGATAGTATATGCGAGCTAGCTCATAGTCTTCGCC
>Ga0102878_1000722_pt1 | contig 13302 bp, 7 predicted proteins | sample Colrivmet1548A02_FD_78447 | JGI IMG/M metagenome (GOLD analysis project Ga0102878, IMG submission 78447) | Estuarine microbial communities from the Columbia River estuary - metaG 1548A-02 | ecosystem: Environmental > Aquatic > Marine > Intertidal zone > Estuary | place: USA: Columbia River...
CAATAAAAACCATTGCACTAAAGAATTTCAAGGAAAACGAAGAATTGAAAAAAGAATGGGAAGACCTAATGAAGAAGTACGAAATTGGTTTTATGAAAAAGGGCGATTTATTACAAAAGCTTAAAAAGAACCCTATTCACTAGTACTATCAGTAATTATAATTAAACCGTATAGTAAATCATAACTATACGGGAAACTGAAGAAGTTAGTTGATAACGGAACCATCAAACATATTGAGGTTCATTCAATCGACAGATTGGGTCGTGATACTCTTTCGGTGTTATCAGTATGGAAGGAACTTACAGAAAATGGTGTTAGGGTAGTATGTAGAAATCCCAACTTCCAAAATCTAAATGATTCAGGTGAAAAGGATTACTTCTCCGAGTTACTTTTGAATATTCTAAGCACTATGTCCTCTTTTGAGAAATCTATGATAAAAACTCGTCAAATGGAGGGGTAAGAGTTAGGGATTGGGATTTAAACGGAAAAGAGGAGAACACAAGTTTTATTCCACTTTATTCTGTCGTTTCATCACATATAGGAAGAAGAACTTTTATTAGAGAACATATAGAATTAGGAACACATTGAATTGTCTGGACCCGAAGGAACTTTTAATGCGTTTAATTTACAAGCACCATTAGGCCGCCGAATAGATTATATATTTTTTCAGGGGCTCACGCCTTTAAGCTATGCTCATTTAAGTGAAAAAAGGGCCAATGGCCGATGGATCTCTGACCACCTTCTAGTGAAATTTGATTTGGCCTATTAGTACTTTAATTAAGTGGTTTTATTATTTTTACACGCTATGTTAGAACACTATTTTGATTGCCCCCACTGTTGGGAGTCCCAGCTTAAAATGATTGACCCTTCAGTAGGTTTTCAGGAATTTATTGAAGACTGTGAAGTCTGTTGCAATCCCATTCAATTTCAAATAGGGGTCTCCTATAATGAGGTAAGTGAATTTTCAGCAGAGCCTATAGGTCAATAGAAAACAGTGGGTCTTTAATAAGAAAACGATTACATTTTTTCCAAATACACCGCTTGTTTTACTTTGCCGTCTTCTACCGCTACAAGTTGTTTGTCTAAGAGCATCCAAGCGCCGTCGTGCTGCACATTTACATGGTCATTGTCAAGGTCATCTATCTCCAATTGCCCCTGCTTGTTAATAAACCATTTAAGTATTTCTGTTTCTGTTTTGTCTTCATCTTTGTTGTAAATTTTAAGAATCACTTCGTTATTTCGCTTAAAGTCAAAACGAATGTCCACATGATTCATCGCTGTGGTTACAATACCAGATACGGCACCTACTAAGGCTTTTTCTAAAAAGTTTAAATCACTGTCTTTGTCTTGAATTTCCTTTTGAAGGTCTACGTGAAGTTTCCATTCGCCAAGCACGTCTCTGTCTTTTACTTTAGATTGTGCGTTCATAAGTGAGCTGCTCAATAGCGCAGCTAAAAATAAAAAAGCTATTTTTTTCATATCCACAGTTTTAGGGTTTCTCTTATGACGAGCTTGGATATTAATTGTTACAAAAAAACCCCGCAATTGGTGCGGGGTTTTTAAAAAAGGCTAACGAATAAACCTAAATTTATTTAGGGGCTCATTCAATGCCTTGTCCAGACATATAAGGCGCTCCAGCTTTTATAAGGGCCGCTTCAATAGCAGGCACTTTTTCTTGAGCGACATCTTTAATAGCGGCCTTCATATTTTCTAATAATTCAGCAGCAATTTGTAGGCTTTGCTTGTGAAGGGGTGTTGGGCCATAAGTAGTTCCCATTCCTCTCATGGCTACGCTTAAATGATCTTGCCACGAGGCAGGATTGCGTTCTCCTATAATGTTTTTAGATGGACTGCCATCTATTTGTTTGCGCAAGCCAGCTAAGGCCTTTTTAGCTTCGGTAATTAGAGACAATATGGCCTGAGGATCCGTATTGGTTCTATACAAGGCTGTTTCAAACATCGCTAGTTTTTTATCTGCCATAGATAAGGCGTCTTCATAGGCAGCACTCTCATTTAAAAGCGTTTTTACACTTTCAAAGTAGTTGTTAAAAGTGGCGTAGTTCACACCTTCTAATACCCCGTCTCTGATTGGCCTCACTTCAAAAGAGACCGGTCCGTCTAATGGGGCAATAATACCTTCTTTTTCTAAAGAAAGGCTTGCCATATAGGTTCCTGGTGTAGCCATTGGCCCTCCAGATCTCCAACCACCGCTTCCGTTACTTACGGGGTAGGGATTGGTGTGTCTAAGGTCCCAAGCAATTCTTTGAGATCCTTTTTTAGGCTTTGCAGTGATGGTTCTTATAAGGTTGCCTTCAGCGTCTTTAATGTGTAATAATAATTTGGCATCAGCCTCAGATGCCTCTGCATCTAAAGCATCCCAACCAGGGAAAGGCACATTTTCATTGGCACCTAATTTTTTTTCAGCATCTTGTCTTGTTGCTTTTAAGCTTTTGTAATCTCCATTCATGTGAACCGTAAACTCAGCTCCAAACGTAGGGTTCTCTGCAAAATAATAGTCTGCGCCAGTATTACCTACATTACTTCTTGGCACATACCATTTGGCTGTTCTTGGCGCAAATAAAGTAGCTTTTTTATTGAGGTTTTCGGAAGTGAAGTCTCTCAGTGGCGCATAGTTGTCCAATACAAAGAAACCACGTCCAAAAGAAGCCGCTACTAGGTCATTTTCTTCTCTTTGAATGGTAATGTCTCTAAAAGAAATGGTGGGGGTGCCACTCATTTTTTGCCAATTTTGACCTGCGTTTAATGAGGTGAAAATGCCATTCTCAGTGGCGGCAAATAACAGGTCTTTTTTAACAAAATCCTGTACCATTCTCCAAACGAGGTTTCGCTCTCCCAAGTCACCAGCCAAAGAGCGCCATGTTTTACCCATGTTGTTAGACACAAATAAGTACGGTTTATAATCACCTTCTTTATGGTTGTCTAAAGAGACATAGACTGTATTTTTGTCAAATACGTCTGCTTTAATATCATTTACAAATGCTCTAGAAGGTAAACCCAATCGAGTCACAGGAATTTTAGTCCAGTTGGCTCCTGAGTCTGTGGTGTATTGAATAATGCCGTCATCTGTACCAGCCCAAAGCAGCCCTTCTTGAACTTCAGATTCTGACAGGGAGGTAATGGTGTTGTAATTAGACATGGCCCTTACATCCCAGGCATTGTCCCAAGATTGTTGTTTGCCCATAATAGGCAATTCAATGCGCTCCTCGTTCCTGGTAAGATCTCCAGAAATTGGGGTCCAAGAATCTCCCCTGTTTTCTGATTTCCAAACACGGTACGAGGCAAAATATAAACGAGACGCTTTGTGAGGGCTCACCAAGATAGGTGCGTCCCAATTAAAACGTTCATGCGGCTCTCCCGCTCTAGCCTGTGGTTGAATCATGACAGGTTCTCCAGTGCTGAGGTCTACCCTGTGCAAGCCCCCTTGCTGTGTTTCCGCATAAATAATATTTGGATTTTCTGGGTCTGTAGCAGACTGATGTCCGTCTGCAAATAAGGTTTTATACCAGTGCTTGTTGGCTATTCCCTCTCTTTCGTCCGTAGCAGACGGCCCACCAGAAGAACCGTTGTCCTGGGTTCCTCCAAAGACATGATAAAAAGGCTTGGCATTGTTTACCGCTACTTTATAATATTGAGTAAGCGGTAAGTTTTTATGATATTTCCAAGTATCTGCCAAATCAAAACTCTCGTAAATTCCAGCATCTGTTCCTAACATAATATAGTTAGGGTCGTCTTTTTTAAAAACAATGGCATGGTTGTCTGAGTGTTTGTCAGATTCTTTTAAGGTGGCAAAATTAGCTCCACCGTCCTCTGAAGTAAGCACCCTTACATTCATGAGATATAAACGATCAAATTTATGTGGACTGGCGTATAACTCTTGATAGTAATGAGGCCCTGTTCCGCCTGAAACAGTGTTAGACATTTTTTTCCAAGAGCTTCCTTTGTCTTCAGACCTAAACACGCCTCCAGTGGTTCTGTCTAACTCAATAGCGGCATAAACAACATCTGGTTTTTGTGGGGAAATGGCCAAGCCTATTTTACCGAGGTTTGAAGTAGGAATTCCAGAAGTGAGCTTGGTCCAGGTTTCTCCCCCGTCTGTAGAACGGTGAATTCCAGATCCAGGCCCACCACCCATATATGCGGCTACTGTTCTATGCCTGTCCCAAGTAGCTGCATATAAAACGTCTGCGTTTCTTGGATCTATTAATAGATCTGTAGCACCAGTCCATACATTGTCACCAAGTACTTTTTTCCAGTTTTTCCCGCCATCGGTCGTTTTATATACCCCACGGTCTCCGCCACTGTTCCATAAGGGTCCTTGAGAAGCGACCCATACCACCTCAGAATTATTTGGGTGTACTATAATCTTGGACAGGTGTTCTGAGTTAGGAAGGCCCATATTATTCCAGGATTTTCCACCATCAGTACTTTTGTAAATCCCATCTCCAAAAGCAATATGACGCCCCCCTACATTTTCTCCAGTACCTACCCAAACGGTACTTGGATTGTTTGGATCTATGGTAACACAGCCAGCAGCAAAGGTACCTTGTCCTTCAAAAATAGACTGCCAGGTTGTACCGGCATTTTCTGTTTTCCATACACCACCAGAAGCAACAGCCACATACCAGAGGCTATTGTTTTCAGGATGCATGGCAATATCTGAAATACGACCAGATAAAAAAGCAGGCCCTATGTTTCTAAATTTGAACGCGTCTAAAGAGACCTTATCAGAGGTTTCTTCAGTAGTCTTTTTTCTTCTTTGCGCCAAAACTTCCTCTATAGAAAAGAGTAGCATAAAAAGGGCTAAAAAAGGAATTAAAATTTTTTTCATGAGTTGGTTTTTTTGGTTTTCCCAGCTAGGGGAATTGTTAAGTACCTAAAGATACTGAATTAGTGCAAGCAAAAAAACATCGGCCAAAGGCCATTTAAATCGGACTATTGACATAAAAAGACGGAAAGCAAGGTAAAGGGGTATCTTTAAATGAAAGACTATTAAGCGCAAAAGAATATGCTACAATCTAATTTGAGTAAAAACTTAAGGGAACATGGATACGACCTGCTTGGCGGGCCAATTAGAAGCTATAAATTATTGCAGTTATGGCTTAAAGTTCCCGCCAACCCTATTGAGTTGTATTATGCCCACATTAACCACGTATTTGAATCCAAAAAAGCCCTTGAAGTGTCAGAGAACAGCGCGCTAAAGGTGTCTTCTAGGTATAAAAATGAGTATAGATTTAATGTTGGGATGTCTTTGTTGGAACCCCTTTTAAGCGCTTTTGGCCTTGGTAACCTCTCTTTAGAAACCTTGATTAGTTCTGGGAAGTCTGTTGGGGTTTCCTATGAAGGCTCAGAGTCTGAAGAATTGGTTATGGGGAGTTTGGAAAATTATTTGCATCAGGCAGATTATTTACACCCCAATCCAAGCCTCTATTCCCATTTAAACAAGGATCAAATCTTGCTTATTTCAGGGGTATTATGGGCTAAGAATCTTGTGATTACCATAGAGACAGATATAGAAATATCTCCCTCATTAATCGTGAAGTTGGACAAAAAAATAGATGGAAAACTCAATACTTTTAAGAAAAATGACAAGGTATTAAAGCTAGTGTCTGAAGGTAAAATGCCCTTCCCTATTGCGGTAAAAGCGAATAGATTACATTTTGACAAAGGCCATTTTAAAGGGAGTAATTTAGTGACAGACAGTCGCTCCTTGTTTTAGGTTTTTTCCCAATAGCAATACTCAGCGGACTAAAGGGGGTTAAGCAAAAATTCTTTGGTATCTTTAAAAGGTAAAACCTTAAACCTTTTCTTATGTTATTTAGATTACTAACCCTGTTGTTGTGTTGCAGCAGTATGGCTTTTGGCCAAGACTATTTTTATAAAAAATACACTCCTTTTAATCAGGAAGTGTCTTCTCCAGCGTCTTTTTTAGGATACGACATTGGTAGCCAACACACGCGACATGACCTTATTGTGAGTTATCTGGAGCAGTTGGCCGCTACCTCTAACCGCGCACAAATCATGCCTTATGGAAAAACACATGAAGGGAGAAAACTGGCTTTTTTAGTGGTGAGTAGTCCTGAAAACCTCTCTAGATTGTCGGAGATTAAAGAAGCGCATTTGGCGTCTATTAAAAGCGGTGTAGCCCCTAAAGGAAGCGCTCTGCCACTGATTATTAACCTAGCCTATAATGTGCACGGAAACGAGCCTTCCAGTTCAGAGGCGGCTCTTTTGGCGGCCTATACTTTTGTAGCATCTAAAAACCCAGACATTGAAAAATATTTAGAAAACGCGGTGATTTTTATTGACCCTACGATCAATCCAGACGGGAGAGATAGACATACACAGTGGGCCAACACCTATAAAGGGAGTCCTTTGGTAGCAGACCCTCAGGATGCAGAGCACAATGAGTACTGGCCCGGAGGTAGAACCAACCATTACTGGTTTGACCTTAACAGAGATTGGTTATTAACCGTAAATCCTGAAAGCCAAGGAAAGGTGGCCTGGTCGCATGAATGGTACCCAAATGTGGTGACTGATTTTCACGAAATGGGCAGCCAAAGCACTTATTTTTTTGAGCCTATGAAGCCCAACGCTTCTTCTAAGCCTATTATGCCTAAAGAAAATTACACCACCTTAAACGATCTTTTTGGGGGGTATTTTTCTAAAGCCCTAGACAGTATAGGGTCTCTTTATTTTACCAAAGAAGCTTTTGACGGCACTTATCCTGGCTATGGGTCTTCTTATCCAGACCTTCAAGGCGCTTTGGCATTGTTGTTTGAACAAGCCAGTTCTAGGGGTTTAAAACAAACCACTGCCTTTGGTGAAATTACCTTTCCTTTTACAATAAGAAACCAATATGTTTCTAGCATCACCACGGTGAAAGCAGCTGTAGAAAATGCAGCTAAACTTCAGGCGTATCAGCGGGATTTCTTTAAGAGTGCATTCACTAACGCGGCTGCGGAAAAGATTAAAGGCTACTCTTTTAAAGAAACGGATAAAAACTTGGCTAAGGCTTTTATTGGAAAACTAAACACCCATAAGGTGTCCGTGTATCAGACGGCAATAGATGAATACGTAGTCCCCACATCTCAAGCGCAGTACCGAATGGTACAGAGTTTTTTTGAGACCTATAATAAATACAGGGATTCTGTTTATTATGACGCAAGTGCTTGGTCTGTGGCTAATTTTTTTAATATCTCTTATAAGCCCATTAGCAAGCTACCTAAATTAGACCAATTAATTATTGCCAAAGACCTTGTGACTGCGAGGCCTTTTAAGGCTGCTGACTACGCTTATGCTATTGAAGCTAGAGATTATAATATACCCGCAGCTATATCACATTTACAAAAAAATGGAGTGGTACTTTCTGCGGCCTTTAAGCCTTTTAAAGTGGCTACTTTTGACGGTGCAAAGTCTTTTTCATACGGATCTTTAATGGTGCCAGTAGCCCTACAAAAGATTTCTAAGGACAGTTTAGCCAGTCTTATGGCAGATTTACCAAGTAAATTAGGGGTTTCGGTGTTTGCGGTGCAGTCTGGCTTAAGCCTTTCAGGAGTAGATTTAGGGAGCAGAAATGTGCGTCCATTAATGGCGCCAAAGGCTGCAATGATTATTGGAAACGGCACTTCTTCTTATGAAGCAGGAGAGATTTGGCACTTGTTAGATACCCGTGTGGGAATACCCATTAGTAAATTACCTATCAGAAACTTAGACCGTGTTTCACTAGATGCTTACAACACTTTAGTGATGGTTTCTGGAAGGTATTCGCTATCTGAAAAATTCAGTAAGGCTTTATCTGACTGGGTCTCTAAAGGGAATACTTTAATCACTATTGGTACTGGTTCTTCGTGGGCAGTGAACACTAAATTTGTAAAAGAAAAACTGATTAAAGTAGTGTCTGATTCCACAACGCTAACAAGTAGAAAACCTTATGTAGACGCTGGAGAAAATATTGGAAGAGAAGCTTTAGGTGGGGTGTTTTTAAAAGGTGATATGGATTTGTCCCACCCCTTAGGATTTGGTTACGATCAATCTAGAGTCGCTTTGTATAAAAACAACGAGGTCTGGTTGGCTCCTTCCAAAAGCGCCTACGGTACAGTGATAGATTACGCTGAAAAACCGCATTTAGACGGTTATATTTCAGAAAAAAACCAAAGAGAATTTCTGCCTAAAAGCGCTTCTTTAATTGTAAGCCCAAAAGGAATGGGCCGTGTAATCATGTTTGCAGACAACCCAAATTTTAGGGGCATTCATTACGGGATGAATAGATTATTTTTAAATGCTATTTTCTTAGGGAATCATATTGAGGTGCCATCCGAATAAAGGCCTTACTGTTTTATAAAAACACAGGAACAAGGGTCTTTTTATTTATAAAAAAACCCCCAGCTAATGCTGGGGGTTTTTGTTTTAAACAAACACCAATGACATTAGTGCTTTGTTGTAGAGAAGTGTGTTTTACAAGCCTGGAATACTCCAGCCTTCTCTGTAAGGTTTTGTAACAAATTGATTTGCATCTTCGAAGTTGGTGATACGCATATTTTCTCCGTCCCAACGCAGTTTCTTTCTGCCGTAGAATTCCATATTACCTGCTTCATTTTCTTTTCTAAGCATATGGCTTCTGATGGCTATATTGCCCATTAGTACAGTCTCAGTAAATGGTCCTGCGTAGTCAAAAGAGGAGGTGAGCGCCAAGTGTTTATCTGAATTAAAACCTGCCTTACAGGCTTCTGTCCAAGCGGCGTTATGAAGTGCGTCTAAGTTTCCTTGCACACTGGTGTCAAACGGCTGAGGCTCCATGCCTTTTTTAAATAAAACAGGATTGTTTCCGTAGTCTGTACAGGTAATAATACCTTCAGAGCCCATCATCATAACACCACTACTTGAAGCGGAGTAGTAATCACTAATTTCATCTGGAATGGCTGGTGTAATTCCGCCATCTGTCCATTCTAATTCAACCCCTGATTGTCCTGCAATTTTGCTTGGGAAATCTATGGTTACTTTTGAGGCAACCGGACAACCGTCTGGAACGTAATCTGGTGTCCACATCCTGGAGTAAATATTAGCCACACTACATTGTACCCCTGTAGGATACCCTAGATTTAATACTTTATAAGGAACATCTAGCAAATGGCATCCCATGTCTCCAAGGGCACCAGTTCCGTACTCCCAATACCCCCTCCAATCAAATGGGTGTAATCCTGGGGTATAATCTTTGTTAGATGCAGGACCAAGCCATAGGTCCCAATCCAAGCCCTGTGGTTTTTTAGATGGGTTTGCCTCTGGCGCCCCTTTTCCTTGAGGCCATACAGGCCTATTGGTCCATATAAATACTTTTTTAACGTCTCCAATAGCGTTTCCGTCTATCCATTCTTTAATTTTTACCACCCCTAAAGAGGAACCTCCTTGGTTTCCCATTTGAGTAACCACCTGTTGTTTTCTGGCCAAATGGGTTAAGTGCCTCGCTTCTGCAATGGTATGGGTCAGTGGTTTTTGAACATACACATGTAAGTTGCGCATCATGGCCTCATGGGCTATGATAGCGTGGGTATGGTCTGGAGTAGAAATGGTCACCGCGTCTAGGTCTTTTTGTTGGTCTAGCATTTTTCTAAAATCATGGAAAAAAGCCGCTCCTTCGTGTCTTTCTATAGCGTTTTTAGCCATAGCTGGATCTACATCACAGAGCGCTGCAACCCTGTTTTTACCCCCGTTATATGCATTGTTTATATCTGAACCTCCTTTTCCTCCAGCTCCAATAGCACCTAAGACAAGCTGGTCACTAGGCGCTGTAAAACCAGTGCCTCCTATAACATGTCTGGGCACAATATAAAAACCAGTGCCTATTAAGGCACTTTTTTTAATAAAATCTCTTCTGTTGTTTTTTGTTTTCATGAATCTGAACAGTGTTTGGTTGTTATTATAAAGGTTCAAGGTAAAAAATGATGTTTTTCCCGAAAGCCAATTATTTTTTGGAGCCATTAAATTAATGAAAAAAAGGCTTCCTTGTGTTTTTGTCTCTTTATAATGACAATTCTATTCCTATATAAAGGTGTCTCGTTGGTGCAGCTTCGTAAAACCTTCCTCCAAAAGCATTGATTCTAATGTTGTCAAAATAAAGGCTATTTGTCAGGTTGTTTATACCAGCAAAAAGTTTGAGAGCACCATTTTTTAATGGCAGTTGTTTTACGCCAGAAACATTTAATAAGCGATACGGAGCTATCCTTACACTGTTATTATTGTTGGCCATTAAGGCCCCTACATGCTGATATTCTAGTCTTATTTGCCCTTGGGCAGGTAGTTTAAGTTGTATTTGTGAGTTAAAATGGTGGCTTGGAATTCCAGGAATTTTATTTCCTGACAAACTAGCGTCTTCGCTGTTGGTACTAAAAGTATAATCAGCAAAAGTAAATGCATTGGTCCATTCCAGTATATTTCCTGTGAATGAGGCCATTGCCTCAACACCCCTTCTTTGTGTTGCACCAATATTTTTAAAAAATTGCCTCTGTGGAAATTCAGGCAACTCAAAAGGCAAAATTTCTCCATCTGAATCACTTAAAAAACCACTGACTTCCCAATTTATTTTATAGCCGTTATTTATGAAGTGTTTGCCTCTGTAGGTTAGTTCTATATTGTGAGATTTTACGGGGTTTAGGCTTTCGTTAAAACCCAAGCTTCCGTCTGGTGAATTGCTCATCTCACTAAGGGTAGGCGTTTCAAAACTTTGTGCATAAGAGAGGCTAACATATTGAAAACCACCCAATTTCCTGCCTAATGCAGCAGTAGGACTTAAGGCGGAGAAATTTCTTTTCTGGCTCGCATCTATTGCTATATGGATGAGGTCTCCCCTAAAAGCAGCGCTTACATCCCATTTTTGAAGGGGAAATTTACCAGTTATAAATCCATGGCTATTAGAAAAAACTTCATTTTGTTGCGCTACCAAAGCACCTACAACACCCTTTTCATTTTGAAACCTACTCCTCAGGTCGCTTTGCAAAGCGTGGCCTATGCCTACAATAAATTGTTCGTTTTTTAAGCCTTTAAAAATGGCTTTTGTGCCAAGGCCGTAATAACTTCTCTTAAAAGCAGAGACCCCTCCGTTTAAAAAGGGCAAAAGACCTTGAAAGTTTCTTTGAGCAAAAAAGGTATAGGAGTTAATGTTTAAAGATTTTTTATTGGAAGCGCTAGTTTCTGCTAGTTTAAGACCATATTCATGGCTTAATCCAACTTTTAAATGATTTATTTTTTCGGTGGTTTGGTAAAGAATATTAGCCTCTCTGGCATTTTTTCTGTTGCTTTTTACTTGCTCTAGGTTTAAACTGCCAGGGTCATTTGCATAAGGACTATCAGTATAATTAAACTGTCCTTTAATAGATTGATTTTTTGCGAGTTTGTAGGTAAAAGTTGTGTTTAGTTGACTTTGTTTAAAACCGCTTAGTATTCTATACCCCTGTGAAACAGCTTGGTTAAAATGCCAGAGAGATTTAAATTTATTTTCTCCTAAAGCAACCGTCAATTGTGAAGAAGCCAATCCAAATGCACCGCCCATAGCCCTAAATTTTAATTTATTTGGCCCCAAGTCTTCTAGGGTGTGCATTAATATTACTCCGCCTGCAGCATTTCCATATAAAGCGCTACTTGGACCCCTTAGAATTTCAACATTAGATAAAATACTAATCGGTATATTATCTAATTGCCCCTGTCCATCAGGTGTAGTTTCAGCAATACCATCTATATTCAAAAACACGCCCCTTATACCAAAAGCGGCCCTTGCTCCAAACCCTCTTATGGAGATTCGCAAGTCTTGGTTGTAGTTGTATTGGTTTTGGGCAAATAAACCTGGCACCTGACCCAGATATTCTTTTAGCGATAATTGTGGGGTGGTTTCATGAATTTTTTTCGCATTCACAAAACTAGCGGCAGTTGGCGCTTCTAATAAGTTTGTTGTAATTAATGAGGCAGTTAGCACCACTTCGTTTAAAGCAGTAGTGTCTTTGACTTTTTTGCTGCGGTCTTGGCTGTATATAATATTAGAGACTGAAAAAATAAAAAGGAGTAGAAATAGAAAGTGGGTTTTAGAAGCCATTTATAGCAATAATTATCTTTTGCACTAAGGTATTGATAATTCAAAGTATTGGCCATTAGCAGAAGGGTTTTATTTTTCTAAACGCACTTTAACCTGAGGTATTTTTAAACTGTATATGCGTATGCGCTTGTCCTCTGGAGATTTTTCACTGGCAATGGGCGCGCCACTTCCTCCTATCACATAAGAAAGTTTAAGGTTTAGCGATTCTATCAGGGTATTTTTTATTTTTTCATTATGAGATTTGGTCAGGCTTTCGTTGTAGATAAGGGATAGTATTTGTGCAGATTCCAAGGCGGGATTTACGATAAGTGTTTTTAATATTAAGTATTCAGATGGCTCTAAAAAAGCTTCTTTTTTGTTAAAACTTATCTTGTGTTCAAAAACAAATAGGGTCTTTTTTTTCTTTTTTCTTTTTTTCAACAGCCACCAAACAAGCCCCAAAGAAAATAATAACAGTATAGATATAGCCGTAAAATAATACCTGTTGCTATTATTTGTGTACAAGACCCCAACGCTGCTTATTTGGGAAATAAATTCATTTTCGGGAATCTTAGTGAGAATAAGGTTGAGGTCATTGCTGTTGTAAAAGTAATAGAATCCTTTATACTTAAATATAGGATGGTTTTGGTCTACGGATACATTAAAGTATATGGGATTTTCGTTGAAATAGGTTACACTGTTATTGTGCGGGTCAATTTTAATTAAGCCCCTTTGGTTGTAAAATACCTCAAAAGTTTCTTTAAAATCGCCCTTTATCTTTGTGTATAACCCTATGTTTTTAATGTCGACGTCTCCTAAGTAACTCCAGATTTTTGATTTAAAATGATACGACCATACTGCATTCACGGGTACAGCGTTTAACCGATCATGCTCATTTATATGATAACCGCTATATATAATTAAGTCGGATTTACTTAAATGATCAATTTGAATGTAGGCGCTTTGTGGAACCGTTTTACTATTAAAAGGAATGACCTCCCAGCCTTTTGAGATTGGATTTAAATAAGTAAGCGCGTTTGAGGTGGTCCAATAACCGTAGCCACCATACTTGTAGATAGTGTCATTTCTATTAAATAAACTGCTGAAGGATTGCCAATGGACAATGTCAGAACGGTCTTTTCTAACCAAACTGTCATTTTCAAAAGAGTACACCTTTCCTCCGTCTTTTTCAGTGAGCAATAAAACCTTGTTTTGCCAAATAG
>Ga0102878_1000728_pt1 | contig 13187 bp, 4 predicted proteins | sample Colrivmet1548A02_FD_78447 | JGI IMG/M metagenome (GOLD analysis project Ga0102878, IMG submission 78447) | Estuarine microbial communities from the Columbia River estuary - metaG 1548A-02 | ecosystem: Environmental > Aquatic > Marine > Intertidal zone > Estuary | place: USA: Columbia River...
CTATATTTACTTTGTAAGAGTAAATCAATAGTGCTTAAATTAGGATTAATAAGATATTGTTGTGCTATTGTTTGTATATCAAAAGACATTTATTAAATATCTGTATAAAATAATTTTATTCATAAAATTATTTTTAGTTTTGGGCAAAAGAAAACTGGGACTTCATCAATAGCCATACTATAAATTTAGTTATATCTCATCGTGTAATATAAATGAATTTGATGACTTACTCACATTAATAACTTTAAAAATTATTTTAAATCAATCTTAGAAATTTAAATGAGGACAATTTAGAAGTTTTATTTTTAAATTATTTTAATATAACAAAATTGTATTAGGATCATCTTAATATTAATGATAGTTTTAGTTTATTTTAAGAATTCTTTTAGGATTCTTAATATTTCAAAAGTGGATGTCAACATAAAGATTACTTATATAATATAACTAATATGATTAATAATATTATAATAATTGGAGAACAATCAATTAATAAATTTTTTATTTTGTCAAATTTATTAGACCATCAACTATTACCAAAACAAGAATTCCTACTAGAAGTTATTCCTTTACCTATTGAAATCAAATTAGGAAATTATGATACCAAAATAATTTATAAAAATGATGAATTTATATTAGATAAAAAAAATATTTTAAGTAAAATACATAGTATCATAAAACCTTTAAAAAATAATCATATTTATTTTGAACCAATTACTATTCAATTCAATTCACCTTATTCAATTAATTATTATATTTTACCTAGTTATGAAATAGATAATAATACCAATAATTTATTAGATATGAAAATATTATCATTGTATGATAAATATTTACAATTAGATAATTTATTATTAATTAACATCATTCCAACTAATTGTATAAATTTATTGAAATCATGTACTAATGTAATGGTAGATTATTTAAATAAAAATAAAATTATTTTAATTTTTATATACGATAGAGATAATTTAGATTTATCAATAGAATCTATAGATTTAATTGAATATAAAAATGTTTATTATATAAAAAAATCAGATTTTTATATAACTGATTCTAATAAATATATTAAAAAAATTTTATCTGAAAATTTAATTAATTTAAATATAAATAATGAAAAAAACTATTTATCTGATAATTATTATTTAGATGATAAATTACAATCTGAAATTAACCTTCTAGATTTAAATTTTAATCTAAATATCATTAAAAAAATACTTAATAAATTATATTTAAGTTTAAATAATTACGAAATAGATAATTCTTTTACAAATTACTATGATTTTTTATATTATATATATATATCAAATGAATATAGACATATTCATTATTATAAAACTTTAAAATATAGTAACAATTTTAAATCTTCTGATGACCATGATATTTTAAATAATAATATAGATAATATAGAAAATATGGAACAAATGTACAAATTATTAAAGTATAATTTTAATATAAAAAATTTTGAATTAATTGATGAATTTAAAGATTATAAAAATTTAATTGAATATGCTATCGATTTATTTGATATTACTTTTAATTATTATATTAAAAAACTCGAACCTGAAATATTAAGATATTATGTGACATTATATCATAATAGAAATTATACAGAAGAATTTGAATCAACCGAAGACTGTAAATTCACATTAATGATTAAAGGTTTAAGAAAAATGTGTATAGCATTAATAAAAAATAAATTTAGTTATTATTCTTAAAATCAAATTGATAAATAAGAATATAATATATAAAATATAGATTTTAATTTGCTTGAATCAATTATAAATAATAATAAATAAATTTATTATTATTTATAGTAATATATAGAATGGCAAATAGTCAGCAGAATTTAGGGCTAACATATAAAAATATGCTTGATTTAACAAATAATATAATAAATATATCTAATACTACTATTTTTATGGGAGTAGTAACAAGTTGTAGTAATTTAAATGTAAAAAATATATTTTATACTGACAATATATTATCAGTTACATCTAATTTATATAATTATAATAAAACATATATTAATAATTATTGTAATATAGGGAATAATATCAAGGCAAATACTAGTATAATAAAAGGAAATTTTACTATAGTTTCAAATTTAAATGCAAATTATGGAAATTTAGATAATGTAACAATGAATTCAAATTTAAATATTGATGGAAATATATATTTTAATAATATAACAGTAGAATCAACATTATATAATTCTAGTATATCTTATTTTAATTATATTACAACTTACGGATATATATATATATCACATAATGCTAACCTTAACAATACAACTATTAATTCACAATTAATGATATCTGGAACAACTACCATTAATAATACAAGTTTTTTATCAAATTTATATATATCTGGTAATACTATTATTCAAAAGGATGTAACTGTATGTTCAAATTTATATATTTTTGGTTCAGCTAATTTGAATAATAAAGTTACAATTGTATCTAATTTAGCTACATCTAGTTTAACAAATATAAATAATTCAGTAACAATGAATAATATAACTATATTATCAGATTTATCAGTATTTGGTTCATTTAATTGTATAAATTGTTCTATAGGAAATATAAGTATGGTAGGATTACCAGAATATCCTAATAATAGTGCTGCAGCAAATGGTGGTATTCCTTTATGGGGATACTATAGAACAGGAGACATATTAAAAATTAGAACTGATGTAATTTCTCCTATATTAACATTATCCGGTCCAAGTCTAATAACTATTAGTAAAGGACAACCATATATTGATCCAGGAGTTTTTGTAACAGATAATTTAAATGAAAATATTTTACCTTATATTACAAATATCCAATATAATTCAACTAATTATCTATCTAATCAAATTTTATTATCTAATTCTACTACTATAACATCTTTTAATACTAGTTTAGTAGGAAATCATATAATAACATATACTGCAATTGATAGTTATGGTAACTATAATAATATTACACGAACTGTAACAATTCAATTAAATTTAACTTCACCTACTATAACATTGGTAGGAAGTAATTTAATCAAAATTCCTATTAATACAACTTATACTGATCCAGGGGTTATTATTACAGATTATTTAAATAGTAATCTTAGTCCAATAATTACAGGTTCTGTAAATATAAACCAAGCAGGAAAATATTTATTAACATATACAGCAATTGATTTATCTGGAAATGCTAAATCAGTAACTAGAACAGTATATGTTTTATATACACAAACTATTCAAGGGTATAATTTTGATACTCCCTCAAATACATATTTATATATATCTGGTAATTATACTGTATTAGCAAAAACTCAATATTGGACAATTGAAACTTGGGTTTTCTTTACGAGTTTTGCATCTAATGGTTGTACAATTATAGATTTCCGATCAAAACCTTTTGTATCTAATATAGGTAGTTTTGCTATATTAGTAAATTCTAGTGGTTATATAGGTATATATAATGGTACAACAACTGTATCTACATATTTATCTAGTACCGTGAGTTTATTAAAATTAAATAAATGGTCACATATTGCTTGTCAAAGAAATGGAATTAATATAGAATTTTATATTGATGGAACATTTGCTGGACAAATTTCATGTGGAATTTATTATGATGAAACAAGTTTAACCAATTTATATCAAATAACTTTAGGAATGGCTAATAATCAACTTGATACATCATCAAGTTATCATCTCAAAGGTAAGTTATCTCATGTAAAAATTTCTTTAGGATTACAATATAATATAGCATTTATTCCCAAAAATGATTTAACTCCATTACAATCCGAATTAAATAATACATTATTTTTTCTTACCGATAATTATTTAGATCTTATAAGTGGTATTACAATGAGTTATTTAACATTACCTGTTATTGAAAATAGACAAAATTATATAAATTTGGTACCAAATAATATTACAATAAATAATTTAATATTTAATTTACAAGTATCTAATCTTCCTAATACTAATATTTCATGGGTAGATACAACTAATAATTATAGTTTTATTATGCATCCAAATGCAAATAATTTTAATTCTATTAGCAAAATTCAAAATAATAATGGATGGAGACGTAGTGGTTATGCTGCATGGATAATGAATACGAGTTCATTTAATAATTTTAAGTCTGTAGCTTGGGAAAATGGTTTAACATTAGAACAATGGATATATATTGATTTTGATTTTATTCCATCACAAAGTACTAATATGCTATTAGTAGGTCAAAGTTCTCTATTTTCATCTTATGATTACGGTTTTTGTTTTAGTCAAAGTAATTATTCTTATTCTACATATCCCTACAATGTTTTAGCCTTTTCAACTAATATATTATTACAAAATCAAACAACTGGAGCTGGAAGTATCAATTTAAATACTTTACGAGGAAAATGGTCTCATTTAGCTATAACCATTAGTAGTTCAAGTTCAGGTTCTATTAAAACTTTAAATTTATATCTTAATGGTGGTCTAGTTATTTTATTAGATAATACTACATGGTTACACTGGCCAAATCCTGCTTTATCTTCTAATTATTTTAGTATAGGTTGTAATTCAAATAATGGAGTTATTCAAGCAGAAAGTTTAAATAGTATTCACTATGGTAATACACGTATGTACAACAGATTATTATTTCAGGATGAAATAATTAATAATTATTATTATGAATTACTAAATTATATAATACCTACATCTAATATATATTTTATTACAAAACCACCAATAATAGAGTCTTTAACTGTACCAAATTATGATTTAACAGCTGGATATTTAACACAAAATATTGATTTAAATATCCTTAGAAGTTCATCTTTTTGGACCATTGAAGTATGGGTATATGCCACATCCTGGGGAGCAAATGATAGTAATTGGATAATAGATTTTAATTATTCTGGTAATAATACAAGTTTCTTTTCTATTGGAATAACTACTAATATTACTGGAATATCTCCTTCAATAACATATGATGGTAATGGACGTCCTTTTATTTATTATGCTAATGATACTATAATGCAATGGAAAATTAAAAATAATGTGGTACCTTTATATCAATGGGTTCATCTTGCATACCAAAAAAATAGTGATACCGAATTACAAATATTTATGAATGGTAATACATTAGGAACTTTTACTATTAATGCAAATGAATGGAAATTTCCATCTTTTAGTGCATCAGGAATAAATAATATACTTATAGGAGGATCAGTTAATAATCCTTCATCTACAACTAAACACTGGAAAGGTCAAATGAGTCAATTAAAAATATCTCTAATAAAAAAATATAAAACAAATTTTACACCACAATTTGATTTGTCTATTAATGATTTTGGTATATTTTTATTACATGATAATTATACAAATTATGCTTCTGGTAAATCTCTAACAATTAATAATAGTCCTATATTATATAATACGATTCCTACAACCGCACCTAAATTAATACTTAATGGGTCTTCTACTATGACATTATTTAAAAATATTGATTCTTATATAGAATTAGGTAGTAATATTCAATATAATTTAAGAACGAAACAAATTAATTATTCTATTATAGGAATACCTAATACATCTACTATCGGTTTATATTCTATTAAATATATAGCTATTGATATTTTTAATAATGTAGGTTATATTAAAAGATATATAAATGTTATTACATATAATATTCCACCAGTTATTAAATTAATTGGTTCTAGTGTTTTATATCTTCCAATTAATGGATCATATACTGAATTAGGAGTTATTATTACTAATAATTTAAATGAAACTATAATACCTAATATTTCGGGAACTGTAAATGTAAATAGTATAGGACAATATATAATAATTTATACTGCTATAGATAGTTATGGAAATAGTTCAAGTATACAACGCATAATTAATATAATTATATCTACATCTCCATTATCAAATGTATATTTTTGGTTAGACCCATCTATTACTACAAATATTACATTTAATAATTCAAATACTATAGTTAATGTTTTAGATATTTCAGGTAATAATATTTATATGGTTCCTTATGTTGGGCAACCTACAATATTACCAAATACAATAAATACATTATCTGTATTTAATTTTTCTAATTCATCAAGTTTACGAAGTTCTAATACATATCCTAATTCAACTAATGTAACATTAGCTTTAATTGTATCATTCTTACAAAATACATCTAATGGATGTATATGGGGACATTTTTCTAATCGGAACACTGATATTTCTTTAGTAAATCCAACTAGTCAAAATTTAATTAGTTGGCGAACTAATAGTAATACTAGCGTGGGTATTCCTTATATTGCAAATATTCCAGTTATGATTATAGGAATTCTTTATAATGGAATTTCAAGATATTTAAAAATGATTAATTTAAATACTGGACAAGAATTTGTTATATCTGGAACTAATACTTTATCTTTAAATTTAAGTAATAATTATATTTATTTAGGTTCAAGCGATAGTACAACAGAATTAGCTTTATGTTATATTGGGGAATGTTTATATTGGAAACGTGTTCTTACATCTAATGAAATTTATATAATTGAAAACTATTTATATAATAAATGGTCTAATAATATAAATAATTTAGTATTTACTACGTTATTACCAACACTTACACTAAATGGGCCTTCGCCTTATTATTTACAATTAAATGAAAATTATATAGAAAGAGGATATACAATTACAAATATTCTAGAACCAAATTTAGTACCTATTATATCTGGAACATATAATAATAGTATTTTAGGAAATTATACGTTAACTTATACTATTACTGATAGTATGAATAATACTGCATCAATTAATAGAATAATTACAGTTGTTGAAAAAAATCCACCAATAACATTTAATACAATAAATGGTAATTTACAATTAATAAATTTAAATTTTAATTCAATGAATAATACAAATTGGACATGTGAAATATGGTTATTTATGATTGCTACAAATGGTAATACAGCTATTTTTGATTTTAGACAACCTAATAATGGAAATGCCAATTTACCACCTACACATTTTTGGTTAGAAATTAATAATTCAAATCCAATTATACAATCAACATCTAATACAAATCTTATAGGTTCTACTATAACACAAACAATACCCTTAAATAAATGGACTCATGTAGTTTGGATGCGAAACAATAATATATTTTATACTTTTATTAATGGTATTCCTAGTCCTGGCGAACCAGTTCCAACTTATCTTAATAATTTAAATAATTTACAATATTTAGTTAATGGCGCATATGCTAATACTGTATATAATAATTCTACTACTGGACATTTTAATGGTTTATTATGTCAACCATTAGTTATGTTAACTGCTAAATATAATGTATCTGGATTTATTCCAAATTGGGATTTAACACCAACATCTATGACTAATATATTATTTTGGTTAAAATATGATTATGAAATTATTTCAAATCAAATTATTATTTTAAATAGAACAGTTACTACTAATACTCTCTTAAATAATCCTATAGTACCTATACTTAAATCAAAAACAGATACAGATTTTTATATTGTAAATGGACAAAATTATATAGAATATGGTGCAATAGCAACAACTTATTTAACAAATACTACTTTAATTCCATATATTAGTTCTATTTTAAATAATAATACTGAACAATTATTAACATTTATTAATATATCGGCACCACCTATAATTATAAATCAAAATATAATCAATACATCGACTATAAACCAATATACTATAACTTATACAACTACAGATAGTCAAAATCTAACATCTAGTATAATAAAAAATGTATATATTGTTTCTGAAATTCCTATTATAACCTATAATACAACAAATGGTTGGATGGGACCAATTAATTCAAATTATAATTCAATTAGTAATACAGATTGGACTATTGAAGTTTGGGTTAATATAACATCATATTCAGCTAATTATTCTTATATTATAGATACTAGAATACCTAATAATACTACTACAAGTGCATGGGCAGGACAGTTCGCTCTTGCTATAACATCAACTGGATATTTAGTATTATTTATAGGTAGTACAAATACCTATACATCTAATTTATCACAAATTCCCGTTCCATTAAATACTTGGACACATTTAGTATATATGAGAAAAAATAATCTTTTATATACATTTATAAATGGAATTATAAGCACATCAATATCAGTACCAATAAATTTAAATACAATAACAACATCAAATAATTTATCTTTAGGTTGTTCTGTAAATCAACCAACTAATACTAATTTTATTCTTAAAGGTCAACTATCACAACTATTAATAATACTATCTGCAAAATATAATACTATAAATTTTACACCTAAATGGATTTTAAGACCATCTGATATGGTAAATATTTTATTTTGGTTAGAAAATAGTGTAGATATAATATCAAATACTATAATACCATTTAATAATACAATTTTATTTACAAGATTATTTTTACCTCCAATTTTACCAAGTCTTGTATTAAATGGTAATTTAACCACATATGTTTTTTTCGGAAATACATATACAGATCTTGGTGTTACAGTTAACTATGTATTAGGTACTTTAACGCCATATATTATATCAATTAAAAATTTAAATGGAATTGAATCTATAAGTCAACCTATTAATGCTTCAGGTAGTACTTTAATATCAAATGCATTATTATATACATCAACAGATACAAGCTATATAATAACTTATAGTGTAATAGATCCATATGGTAGAACAGCTACAACAATAAGAAATGTATTAATTTCTTCACATTTTGTACCATGGGATGTATCTATGATTTTTGATAGCTACAGATATGAGTGGTCTTTTAGACAGCCAATAATTATTACAAATTCACCTAATACATGGGAATGGGGAGAAATATCAAATTATGAAAAACAAGATGGAATGGGGAATAACCCTGCAATCTGGGGATTATCACTAAGTTATCGTAGTTCAATCGGTTTTACGTATAATAGTAATTGGTGTTTTGTACTTAAATTTGCTGCTACATATTTAGATAGATTTCCACGTGATACAGCCGTTGGTGTTTGGTTTAATATTGCATGGGTGTACATTAATTCAACTGTATGGCATATTCGAGATGCTGGATTTTCATTTAATTTTACGGAATCTGATTTTCCTAATTTTAAACCTGTTATTAAAACGGGTGCTTATATGGTTATATATTATAATTATGATACTAAAGTACTACAATTTCAACTATTAGATTTAAATGGTAATATTTACACTAATCAAATAGTAAATTCCTTTATAATTACATCTACTTCAAGTAATTCTTTTCCATTTGCTATATTTAATAAAGGACATACACTAAAATATTATGATGGAATATATTATTCTACATCATTTGCAGATTATGCTACATTTTCACCATATTTTAATTCTTCAAATATAAATACAAACCATTCTTAAATACTTTATGAAAATAATATATTATTTAATACCTTATAAAGATAATATTAAATTTATATCTAATACATAATATAGTAACATCATTCACTGATTTAACATTAAGAGAAAAAATTAGATGAATTTAAATACTAAAATATAATATACTAATTTAACTATTGAATCAAATTTATATACCAGTGCTAAAAGTGTTTTTACATCATGAATATTAATAATTTAATTATTATATCACAACCAAATAATTATAAAATAGCAAATCTTTTAATATTAAAAGTTGTTGGTTTAGCTAAAATAATAAATACAAATAACTCTTACTAGTAATATACTTAATATAAATAGGTATAATTTAAATATGATAGAATACTATTAATTTAACTGATTCAAGAACATAATTTATATCAATTGAATAACATAAAAATACAATATTTTTTGATTTAGATAGTAATAATTTATATTACTATATTTTTAATCTTATACTTGAACAGTGTGTACCATTTTGTATATATAATTGAAAATATGGTGTATTTTAATATTTACAGATAATAATTAATTATAGATAAAAATTATGTAATTAAGACTTGAAACTAATTATATTATAATTAATTACATAATTTTTACAACTTTTCCTAAATATAAAATAATAAATTATTTATTAATTAGTATCAATATTTAATTTATAAATATTATTATATCAATTCTAAAAATATTTAGTAAATTTGTCAACAAAGGTACTCAATTAGTATTATAAATTATCAAATGCATCTAATAAATAATTTATTAGATTAAATAAATTGAAATTAATTTATATTAATTTCAATTTATTTAATATAATAATGACTCTTAAAAATAAAAAAATTAATCCAAATAATAATTTACAACAAGAAACTAAAAATTATAAAAAAAAATATATTCCCAAAGCATTAAAAATTGCTATATGGAATAAATATATAGGTGAAGAAATTGGAAAAGTTAAATGTTTATGTTGTGAAATTACTGATATTACACAATTAAAATTTCATACTGGACATGTTATTGCAGAAAAAAATGGCGGTGATACTAGTATTGAAAATTTACGACCTATATGTGAATCTTGTAATAAATCTATGAATACTACTAATATGTATAATTTTAAACAGTTATTAATGCCACAAAGTAAAAAAATTATTTGTAATACTAATAATTTATGCATAAAAAATAAAATAGGTATTAATTATATTAACAATGATTTATCCATAACATTAAATGAATTTATGAAGAATAAAGAATCATATTATAATAATTATATTATTAAACCAAAAAATATTAAAATGGTTAAAACAAAATTAATAAAAAAGAATTTTATTAAAAAATTTTTAATTAAAAAAATCTTAATTAAAAAAAATATAATAAAAAAAAACTTAATAAAAACAAAAATAATAAAAAAGAATTTAAAAAAAAAGAACTTAATTAAAATAAATTATATTTGTAAAAAATTAGATATTACTATTATAAAACAAATTCTAATATTAATAATAGTAATAAATCATAAAATTTATTTTTATTAATCTTCATTATATTAAATATTTTTATAGTAATAAATTTAATTTACTAATTTATACAAAATGAATAAGAACCTTTTCCTGCGAAGCAGGAAAAGGTACATCTCTAAATAAAATTTAGAGATGAACCATTATAAATATATTAATATTTATAGATATTATCTTATTATAGTAATAGCAGATTATTACATTAATTTATACTTAGATTTAATAAATAATATTTTTTTGTAAAGTGAAAAATAATTATTTATTAGATTTATCATAATAATATTTATATTTATAAATTTGAATATTTTAATTTAATATATATAGATAATAATTTAGATGATTATTATTTTTATTTTACAATTATTAGTTAAAATAAATCAAATTTTTTACTTCAAAAATTTATAAAAAATAGTTTAATATATTCTAGAAGATATAACTAAACCTTATGTAAAAAATAAATTTATATAATTATTATATTAAACAATATTAATAATTCGCGATACAGTATTTATAACATTACCATTAGAATCTAAAGCATTATAATAACGTATATAAGTTCCTAATTTATTAATACTTACTGTTCCAATAGTTTCTATTGTACTAGTAGATTCATCAATTATACTAGCACCTGGATCATTAAATGGTTGTCCTAAAGATGAATTCATTGTTCCAAATCCATTTAAGGCTAATACAGAAGGAACAGTATTAATTCGAATTTTAATTATACCTCCTGTTCGATATAATCCCCAAAGTGGTACTCCACCTAAGATAGCAGCATCATTTGATGGATAATCAATTAATTCATTAACTATTTGTCCATATATATTTATATGATTTATTGTTGAACTATTAGATATTGTTAAAGAATTTATTAAAGTAACATTTTGTGCAATACAATTATTTAATAAGCTTTGGTTATTTACTGTTAGGTTAGATAAAGATGTTAAATTATTAATTATTGATGAATTGGAAATAAATAAATTAGAATTTATTGTACAATCATTAAATAAACTAAATTGACTTACATATAAATTAGAAAGAATACTTGTATCATTATAAAATAATGATATATTAGATATATTTAAATTTGATAAAACAGTAATAGGATTATTAAATATAGATGTTTGTGTAATAGACAAATCACTTTGAATTGTTGTATAATTTAAAATAGAAAAATTTGATATATATAAATTTGCTAATATTGTCATATTCTGTATTTGACTTGCTCCAGATACTGTTACTGTAGATGTAATTGATACATTATTTGATAAAAAAGCTTCCCCTAATACTTGTAAATTAGATAATACTGAAACATTTTGACTAATACCATTATTAATAATATATAAATTAGATATAGAAGTTAATGTATTCATAATATTCAAAGAATCATTAACATATAAAAAAGTTCCTATACTTGCATTCATATTAATAGTAGTATTTGTTGGAACATAAAAATCGGTTAATACACTTGTATTACCACTTAAAATTGTATTATTTGAAATATTATTAACTTGTAAAGACCCAAGACCAAACATATCTCGATATCTTTTTAATAAATATGTTTCATACAATATTGAATCATTTGACATTTATTATTATTCATGATAAAAATTTATTTTAAATATTAATATATGTAAAATAAATTTCAAAATTTAATTTAAAACTTATAATATATATGAAATCAAAAAATATAATTATATTAATATTTATAATTATATTTATATTAATTGTTATACGTGTTGTCATAGGATTAGCAGTATATTACAGAAATGATATATATGCAATAATAAATACAAATGCAAATACAGATACATCAACATCAGCACAAACAACATCAGCACCAACAACAGCATCAACAACACCAGCACAAACAATACCAACAACAGCATCAACAACACCAGCACAAACAACACCAACAACAGCATCAACAACACCAGCACAAATAACACCAACAACAGCATCAACAACACCAGCACAAACAACACCAGCACCAACAACAGCAGCAACAACACCAGCACAAACAACACCAACATCAACAACACCAGCATCGACAACAACAGCACCAACAACACCAACACCAACAACACCAGCACCAACAACACCAGCACCAACAACAACAGCACCAACAACACCAGCACCAACAACAACAGCAACACCAATACCATTTACACTTAAAAATGAACCATATACTACAGTATGGAATTCTGCTACTCCACATACTCATTTTTTAGATAGACATAATGTAGATTGTGGAA
>Ga0102878_1000734_pt1 | contig 13156 bp, 6 predicted proteins | sample Colrivmet1548A02_FD_78447 | JGI IMG/M metagenome (GOLD analysis project Ga0102878, IMG submission 78447) | Estuarine microbial communities from the Columbia River estuary - metaG 1548A-02 | ecosystem: Environmental > Aquatic > Marine > Intertidal zone > Estuary | place: USA: Columbia River...
TAACCTCCGGTCTGTGCCTCGGGTCCCGCAATAATGGTTTTTCCGTTATCTGCCCGATATAGATAGTTATTGTTTTGTGCCTTGGACAGTGGAGATACCAAGGAGAAACCAAATAATAAAAATAGCTGGATTATAGATGATTTAGCTGAGTTCATTTGATAAGTAACATAGAATAATCTAAGCTAACAAATTTAAGTAACATTACCTAAATGACTTAAATTTCAGTGGGTTGCCCTGCTCATTACACTATTTTAGAGGTAACAACAAAATAGCCCTGTCAGATGGAACTATTTAGACATATTTTTAAAAAAGACCGAAGTAAAGTCAAATTAATGGCTTCAGACGGTTTGGTTTTTTGGTGAGATACCCAGCTCCAATTAACGGATCAAGAACATGACTTCTTGATTAAACTCATGTATGAAAAAATATGTTCAGCCAAGGAGTTTGGCCCCAGTTTGGGCACATCCGGTTCTTGGAAAAACCAGTTGCGCATGCTGAACTACAATTTATTCTACCAAACTAATGGGCAATGTCAGGTGTTGATCAGACCAAATCCAAAGGATAAACGAGGTATCTGTTTTGAATTGGAAATAGCACCAGAGAAGGAACTGACTTTCTTGTCCAGCATATTTTCTTTTTAACACAAAAAGTAGTTAATTAGGGGAAAATTATATTCCATGAGACATTTATTGTTGTGGACTGCCCTGGGTGCAGTTCTATTTACTGCCCAAGCCCAGGAAAAAGGCGGTAAAGATGCTGCAGCATCAAAAGAAAAAAAATACGAAGACATCGTAAACAACAAAGCCAAGACGGATCAAGGTTTGTTCTCTGTACATCAAGTGGCCGAGAAATATTACTACGAGATTCCTGATTCCTTGATGGGACGTGAGATGTTGATGGTGACCCGTATTGCCAAAACGGCCAACGGTTTAGGCTTTGGGGGCGGAAAGCAAAACACCCAAGTGCTTCGTTGGGAAAAAAAGAACAAGCAAGTGCTATTGCGCTTGGTATCCTATGACAACGTTGCCGCGGATAGCTTACCGGTCAATGAAGCCGTAGGTAATTCGAACTTCGAACCAATCGTTGCTTCTTTTGGCATATTGGCCTCAGGACCAGATGCCGAACATCCTTCCACCTTGATCGAGGTGACAGAATTGTTCCAAGATGACGTAAAAACTTTAGGTATCAGCAACGGTTATAAAGAGACCTACAAGATTTCAGGAATAGATGCCAAACGGTCCTATATTGAGTCAGTTAAATCGTATCCGCTTAATATTGAGGCGAGACACGTGAAAACCTACAAGTCTACCAAGCCACCTTCCAATGGTTCATTGGAGGCTTTTTCTGTAGAGATTAATAACTCCATGATTTTGTTGCCTAAAGAACCCATGCGACGCAGATATTTCGATGAGCGCGTAGGATGGTTTGCCCGTAGTCAGGTCGATTATGGTTTAGCAGATCACAAGTCCAAAACCGTCACCTACCTAGATCGTTGGCGTTTAGAGGTTAAAGATGAGGATGTTGAAAAATTCAACAGGGGAGAATTGGTAGAGCCCAAAAAACAGATCGTTTATTATGTAGATCGCGCAACACCAAAACAATGGGTGCCCTATATCAAACAAGGGATTGAGGACTGGCAAGTTGCCTTTGAAGCGGCTGGTTTTAAAAACGCCATTATAGCAGCTGATCCACCATCTGTAGAGGAGGATCCAGAATGGTCCCCTGAGGACGTGCGTTATTCAGTAGTTCGCTACCTAGCATCGCCAATTCCGAATGCTAATGGTCCTCACGTGAGCGATCCGCGCAGTGGTGAAATTTTGGAATCAGACATTAACTGGTACCACAATGTAATGACTCTGTTGCGCAACTGGTTCTTTGTACAAACGGCTGCGATCAATCCAGAAGCTCAGACTCCTGAATTTAAAGACGCCGTCATGGGTCGTTTGATTCGCTTTGTGTCTTCGCATGAGGTAGGTCATACCTTGGGCTTGCCGCACAATATGGGCAGTAGCGTCGCTTACCCAGTGGACTCTTTGCGTTCTGCATCATTTACGGCTGAGTTCGGAACAGCTCCCTCAATCATGGATTACGCTCGTTTTAATTACATCGCACAACCCGGTGATGATGGAGTGGCTTTGATGCCTAACATCGGGCCCTATGATAAATATTCCATCGCCTGGGGTTATCGACCTATTCTGGGCAAATCCCCTGAGGAAGAAAAACCAATACTAAATCAATGGATTTTGGATAAGAAAGGCGATCCGCTTTATCGTTTCGGCGCCCAACAGTTCCAAGTGATCGATCCTTCATCACAGACAGAAGATCTGGGAGATAACGCGATGAAAGCGAGTACCTATGGAATCGCCAACCTAAAGCGCATTGTCCCCAACCTGATTAAATGGACCAGTGAAGAAGGTAAAGACTACGAGGACTTAAGCGACTTGTACAATGAGGTACTCGGACAGTACAATCGCTATATGGGACATGTAACTGCCAACTTAGGAGGTGTGTATAAATACACCAAGACCTATGAGCAACAAGGAGCTGTTTATACCCATGTGCCCAAGAATTTACAGCAAGACGCGATGCGCTTTTTGCAAGCTGAATTATTTGCCACTCCATACTGGATGCTGGACCAAAACATCCTCAACAAAATTGATTTCACTCCAGCGGTGGAAAAGGTACGCGGCCTTCAAGTGCGCACCTTGAATCAGTTGATGTCTTTTGAGCGTTTGGCCAGGGTGATGGAAAACGAAGCAGTTAATGCGGGGGCTGCCTACAACATCAAGCAAATGATGGATGATTTAACCCAAGGAATTTGGTCAGACGCACGCGGCGGAAAAGCGGTAGACACCTACCGAAGAAATGTACAGCGCGCCCATGTGGATCGACTCATTTTCTTATTGCAAGATAAACCGGCCGCTCCATCGGGTAGAGGTGCTGGAAATGCTGTTGACCCCGATGTTACGGATATTCGTGCGGCTGCTTTAGACCAGTTGACCAAACTGGCCAAAACAACCAAGTCGGGTTCTTCGGATGCACTCACCAAAATACATTTAGCTGAGTTAAACGCCAGAATTAAAAAGGCGATTCAGTAGATGTCTGAAAAAAAAGCACCTAAAGCAGTCCTGATTTTTATATTAGGGCTGCTTTCTTCTATTGGGCCTATTTCCATTGACCTTTATCTGCCTGCTTTCTCTGCGATTGCCTCGGATTTGAAGACCGATGTATCTTCAGTAATGCTTTCCCTTTCTGCTTTTTTTGTGGGCATTTCTCTAGGGCAATTGGTCTATGGACCGCTGCTAGAGCGTTTTGGTCGAAAGAAACCGCTGTATGGAGGTTTAGCTCTATACGCATTGGCCTCAGTGGGCTGTGCCTTATCAGAAAGTGTTGAAGCGCTTATTTTCTTTCGTGGGCTTCAGGCTTTAGGTGGATGTGTCGGCATGGTCGCTTCGCGGACGCTGGTTCGGGATTTATTTCCTGTGCACCAGATCGCTAAAGTTTTTTCTTCATTGATGTTGGTCATTGCAGTATCTCCACTGATTGCCCCAACTTTAGGTAGCTTGATCACCATCCATCTGGGTTGGCGTGCTTTGTTTGGGGTCTTGGTCGCAGTGATTGCCGCCGTAGTGCTGGGTATCTATTTTTTATTGCCTGAAGGGGCCGCACCCAATCCAAGCTATTCGCTTAAACCCAAATCGATACTCAAGAGTTTTAAAAGTGTCCTTGCAGAGCCCCAGTTTGCCTTGTATACGGCAACCAGTTCGATCGCCTATTCAGGATTATACGCGTACATCAGTGGTTCTCCATTTGTGTTTATGGACTATTTCATGACTGATGAAACAACTTATGGGCTCATCTTTGCGTTGATTGCGGCCGGATTAATCGGAACGGCACAAATCAATGGTTTTTTGCTCACCAAGTGGGGGTCTGATCAGATTATCCGTATCGCCTTAAGCATTCAAAGCCTTGTTGGACTTACTTTGGTATTGCTTACGGCTACAGGTTTGATTCAGCTGTGGAGTATGGTTGGACTGCTTTTTCTTTTCTTGAGTTGTCAAGGACTCATATTTCCCAATGCATCAGCACTATCCATGGCTCCCTTCTCTAAGAATGCCGGAAATGCGTCTGCATTGATGGGCTTTTTTCAAATGAGTGTAGGCGCCCTGCTATCAGCTTTGGTCTCGTTATTTCACGATGGCACGGCTCTTCCGATGACTGGGGTGATGGCATTTTGCACACTTGGGGCCTCAACGGTGTTGGCTTTTGGCAGATTGCGTTTGGTGCGTCGCGCATCCAAAGCGCTTTTGGCTGAGGAAGAAGCGGAAATGTTGAACACCCTATAATTGATTTTATCTATCGATTGATAAGAACTATAGATAAAAATAATTGATAAGGAATACGTAACTTCGTACTCTTCAAAAACCTATGTATTATGGACAATCACGCACACGGATCTACCCACGGAAGTGGTGCAGGTAAATGCCCTTTTAGCGGCGCAACCACCAAACAAGTTGCCGGTGGCGGAACGAGCAACAGAGACTGGTGGCCCAATCAATTAAAATTAAATATACTTAGACAACATTCTTCCCTATCCAATCCTATGGATGCCGGGTTTAATTATGCTGAGGCGTTTAAAAAACTTGATTTGGGAGCTGTAAAACAGGATATTATGGATCTGATGGTCAACTCACAGGATTGGTGGCCAGCAGATTATGGACATTATGGACCATTTTTTATCCGTATGGCCTGGCACAGTGCCGGTACATACAGGACTGGAGACGGTCGCGGAGGTGCAGGAACTGGAACCCAGAGATTTGCCCCTTTGAATAGCTGGCCAGATAACGGAAATTTGGACAAGGCCAGATTGTTGTTGTGGCCGATTAAACAAAAATACGGTAAGTTCCTTTCTTGGGCGGACTTGATGATTTTGGCAGGTAACTGTGCTTTGGAATCTATGGGATTCACAACTTTTGGTTTTGGCGGAGGTAGAGCCGATGTTTGGGAGCCAGAAGAAGATATATACTGGGGCGCAGAAACCGAGTGGCTAGGAGATAAGCGTTACCAAGGAGATCGCGAGTTAGAGAATCCTTTAGCGGCGGTTCAGATGGGATTGATCTACGTCAATCCAGAGGGTCCAAACGGAAACCCTGATCCTTTAGCGGCCGCTAAGGATATTCGTGAGACATTTGCCCGCATGGCGATGAATGACGAAGAGACTGTTGCCTTGATCGCTGGTGGCCACACTTTTGGTAAAACCCACGGCGCTGCTGATCCTAGCAAGTATGTAGGTAGAGAGCCTGCTGGTGCACCCATCGATGAGCAAGGTTTGGGCTGGAAAAACAGCTTCGGCAAAGGACACTCTGAACACACCATCACCAGTGGTTTAGAAGGTGCCTGGACAACGACGCCTACACAGTGGAGCAATAACTATTTTGAAAACTTGTTTGGTTACGAGTGGGAATTGACCAAAAGCCCTGCAGGCGCACATCAGTGGAAGCCTAAAAACAACGGCGGTGCAGGATTGGTTCCTGATGCACACGATCCCAATGTCACCCACCAACCGTTTATGTTGACTACGGATATCGCTTTGCGCGAAGACCCAGCCTATGAAAAAGTTTCTCGTCATTTTTACGAAAACCCAGATGCGTTTGCGGATGTATTTGCCCGCGCTTGGTTTAAATTGACGCACAGAGATATGGGGCCTAAGTCCCGTTACCTAGGACCTGAGGTACCCTCTGAAGATTTGATTTGGCAAGATCCATTGCCAGCCGTCACTCATCCTTTGGTAAATGCAGCGCAAATAGAGTCGTTAAAAGCGGATATTTTAGCTAAAGGCTTGCCTGTTTCTGCTTTGGTGGCTACAGCATGGGCTTCTGCATCAACCTTCAGAGGTTCTGATATGCGCGGAGGGGCCAATGGTGCACGCGTTCGCTTAGCCCCTCAAAAAGACTGGGCGGTGAATAATCCTGCTCAGCTGGCACAAGTAATTTCCGCACTGGAAGGTGTCCAACAATCATTTAATCAAGTGAATGCTGGAGGCGCCCAAGTATCCCTGGCAGATTTAATTGTACTAGGCGGTGCAGCAGCCATAGAAAAGGCCGCAAAAGAGGCTGGATTTAAGGTGACCGTACCTTTTACCCCTGGGCGCACTGATGCTTCTCAAAAGCAAACTGATGTGGCCTCTTTTGAAGTTTTGGAACCCATCGCCGATGGATTTAGAAACTACCAAAAAGCCTTGTTCTCTGTCTCTGCAGAGGAGCTATTGGTAGACAAAGCCCAACTGTTAACGCTAACCGCTCCTGAAATGACCGTATTGATTGCCGGTATGCGTGTATTAAACACCAACTACGATCAAAGCCAGCACGGTGTTTTCACGAAGAAACCCGGGGTATTAACCAATGACTTCTTTGTAAATCTGCTAGATATCAACACTACATGGAAGTCGATCTCTTCGGATGATCAACTTTTTGAAGGACGTGACCGAAAAACAGGAATGGTTAAATGGACGGGTACTCGTGTAGACCTAATCATTGGATCCAACTCTGAGTTGCGCGCTGTAGCTGAAGTATATGCTTCTGCAGATGGTCAAGAAGCTTTTATTCACAAGTTTATCGCTACTTGGAATAAGGTAATGAACCTTGATCGGTTTGATCTAGCGTAATCATTTCGCTTATTTTCTTGGTTAGGGCCGGTGCTGTGCACCGGCCCTAACTGTTTTTGGGCGCAACTATGAGTGAGTAAGCAAGAGTTTCTACCTCTACATAACCCCTACACAATGATTTTTTTGATGTGTTTTCTTTTTGGATTTGCGTGTAGTATCTACGTAATTCAATGGTTTACAAGGGCTAAGTGATAGTTGTAGTGTTTTTGTAGTGTTTTCAGGTGTTTAGTATACCACTACAAGTTAATAACTTAGAAAAATCAACGAAAACGTTTGAAATCAACTAAACCAAAATTAACCTTATGAAAAGAATGCTTTTATTTTTGACTTTGGCGGCCACCATGATGGCGTGCACCAAAGACGATGATCAGGACGCAGAAATTGCCTCCTTAACCGAACAGCTCAACCAATTAAAGACAGATTTAGCAGGATTAACCGCACAGTTGTCTACGTTAAATTCGTCCAACAGCGCTTTGGAAGCTGAGGTAGACGCTTTAACAGCCACGGTTACTGCACTTCAGGCCTCAAATGCCACATTGACTACGGATACGACCACTATGGGCGCTACTATTGCTGCACTATCTGATCAAATCACAGCATTGGCCATTGAGATTGCCGCTTTAAAAGGTGTTCCCTATGCGGCACCGACAGCACCAAGTGCTGCTGCAGATATGGTGATGTCCATTTTTAGCGATAGTTATACCAATGTAGCCGGTACTGAATTCAATCCTAATTGGGGTCAATCTACTGTGGTCACCACAGAAGATTATGACGGAAATGATGTGCTGAAGTATGCTACTTTGAACTATCAAGGCACTCAGTTTGCTGCTGCCTTGGACGTTTCAACATATTCAGTGCTTCACGTTGATTATTTCACTTCAGATGCTACAGCCCTTGACTTTTTCTTGATCAGCAGTGGTCCAGTAGAGGTGGCTAAAGCACTTCCAGTAACCAGCAAAGGTCAGTGGAACAGTATTGATATACCATTGAGCAGTTTTTCCCCAGTCGTGTTGTCTGATTTGATTCAGTTTAAAGTGGTTGGAAACGGTACTGTGTATTTTGATAATATTTACTTCAAAAAAGCAGCCGTAGCGACCAACCCATTGGCCGGTACTTGGAAGATTACTCCTGAAGCTGGATCTCTAGCTGTAGGACCATCTAAAGGTTCAGGCGAATGGTGGTCAATTGACGCAGCAGGTGTGACCACTAGAGCTTGCTACTACGATGATCAGTATGTTTTTGGTACTGATGGAAGTTTTAGCAACGTAATGGGTACCCAAACCTGGGTTGAAGGTTGGCAAGGTGGTGCAGATGCTTGTGGCACTCCAGTAGCCCCACACAACGGAGCAACGGCTACCTATGTATATGATGCCGCTGCTGGTACAGTGACAATTACAGGAGCAGGAGCCTACATCGGTTTAGCAAAAGCCTATAACGGAGGTGAATTGGCAGCAGGAACTGCCGTTCCTTCCTCTATCACCTATGAAGTCACTGTAGTTGACGCTAGTAACCTAACCGTACACGTAGGTATCGGTGGTGGTGCCTATTGGAACTATAAGTTGACCAAAGAGTAGTTTTTTAGTTTTAAGTTTGCAATTAAGTTGAGATTACCCGGAACCGGGCTTTTGCCTGGTGCCGGGTTTTCTATGTAATAAGGTCTAGTTTTTGGTTTGTATGCAGCGTATTTTTCATTCAATCACTATTTTATTTGTTGGGATTATTATTAATTGGGCCTCTGATGTTTCAGCTCAGGTATCCGTGGATGGGGGGAGCTATGCTGCCGCTTATCCAGGGGCTGATGCTGCTGGACGGAACGGGTTTTTACCCGGAGCACCTCAATTAAGCGGGGCGGCCGCAGGCCGCCCCGCACCCACCAACGATTGGTGGTCTAAACTGCTGCTCGAAAACCATGCGGATAATTTGTTTAACTATCCGATGACCTTTAAAACAGTCAATACTGGCCTGGTGGTCACTTTTATTCCCTGGGGGGTCATTGGCGATTCTGCACCGATTGAATTGGGCCTTGAGGGATTAACCACCACCAAAACCACCATTTCCGATTACTCGGACTGGACTGTGGACATGCACTGGCAAGATGCCGACCAATCCCTGAGGGTGCGGGCCGGGGTGGGTATGCCGTTTATCTACTTGAAAAAGACCGGCCCCGGCCCGCTCCAAGTCAAGGTGAGACAAGGGTCTGCTGTAGTCACGGGTAATCAACTACTGGTCAAGGACGCCAGTTATGGGGCCGATTTTGTGGTGTATGCACCCACGGGAAGCAGCTGGAGCCAAAGTGGAACTACCTTTAGCTCAACCCTGGATGGTAAAGACTACGCCTCTTTGGCGATGTTGCCCCAACAAGATGCACAGGGACAACCCACGACACAAACTCCTGAACAGTGGGCTGAACTTTGGAAGAAGTATGCCTTTGTAGTCCCCACACAAACGCAAGTGGCTTGGGCTTACGATCAATCAAGCGCTACCCTGCGTTCAGATTTTACTGTAGACGTGGAGGTGTTGGAGGGAACGAATGATCAACTATTGATGGGTTTATTGCCCCACCAATGGTCTAGGCTAGCCGAGGATACTCCGATTACTGTCTTGGGCCAATACACCACGCCCAGAGGAGCGCTCAAACTCCGCGAGGGAAATACCTTTTCCACGGCCAATCTCTTCAGGGGGATACTTCCTGATTTGCCACATATGGCGCCCTACAGTGCCGGGTATAGTCCTGGGGCTATGGACCAAAAGATCAACCAGATTCAATACGAGGGATTGGCCACGTGGACTGATTCATACAACGAAGGCCAAGTGCTTAACCGCATGATTCAAACCGCGCGTATCGCCCATAAAACGGGAAATACAGCAGCGCGGGATCGCATGATTCAAACCGTAAAAACGCGTTTGGAAAATTGGTTGACCTACACCCCCTCTGAAGTAGCCTTCTTGTTTTACTACCACGCACCTTGGACAGCCATGTTGGGTTATCCAGCCGGACATGGACAGGACACCAACCTCAACGATCACCATTTTCACTGGGGGTATTTTATTCATGCGGCCGCTTTTATGGAACAATTTGAACCTGGTTGGGCAGAAAAGTGGGGTGGCATGATCAATCTGCTGGTTCGGGACGCCGCTTCTCCGGACCGAGCGGACCCTAAGTTCCCCTTTTTGCGCAACTTCAGCCCGTACGCCGGACATGCTTGGGCCAACGGAACTGCAAGTTTTCCTCAGGGAAATGATCAAGAATCCACCTCTGAGAGTATGCAGTTCAACGCCTCTTTGATTCATTGGGGGAGTGTAACTGGGGATACGGCCATCAGGGATTTGGGGATTTATCTGTACACCACGGAGCAAACTGCCATTGAAGAGTATTGGCTGGATATGTATGAACGCAATTTTAGGGACAACCAGAATTACAGTTTGGTGTCTCGGGTGTGGGGCAATTCTTATGACAACGGCACCTTTTGGACTTCGGACATCACCGCCTCCTACGGCATTGAGTTATACCCCATGCACGCTGGTTCATTTTACTTGGGGCACAATAAAGCGTACGCAGAAAAATTGTGGCTAGAGATAGAGGCCAATACGGAGATCTTGAGCACCTCCAGCACCAACCCCAACCTGTGGCACGATACTTTCTGGAAATTTTTATCCTTAACAGATCCGGATAAGGCCATTCAGCTGTACAACAGTTATCCGAACCGCATCCTAAAATTTGGGGTGTCTGATGCCCATACCTACCACTGGTTGCATTCGGTGCGCGCGATGGGTATATTGGATGAGCAGACTACCGCCGATTACCCACTAGCGGTTGTTTTTGATCAAGCGGGAGCCAGGACTTATGTCGCACATAACTACACTCAGGACCCCATAGTGGTCACTTTTTCCGATGGGTACCAACTGACTGCCCAGCCTCGCACAACGACGACCAATCGCGATGCTTCGGTGAGCGGTGTGTTGCGCACCGATTTCAGTCAAGCCTACCCAGGAGGGAGTGTACAGCTCACGTTGGTGCCTGAAGGCACTGGTTTAAATGAAGTGGTTTGGTATGACCGTGGTGTTGCTTTGGGCTCAACTACTGAGGCCCCTTGGGCATGGACCGCTTCTGAACTCGATTTGGGTATACACAGTTTTTACGCAGTGCTTAAAGAATCCGATCGAATGGCTACTTCTAACTCTGTGGAAGTACAGGTGGGGGCGCAATTGCCTTATGGCGCAGCACCACACACCATTCCTGGGACCATCCCCTCAGGCCAATACGATCGTTTTGAAGCGGGTTCAGGACAAAACATCAGCTACTTTGATCTATCCGCAGATCAACAAGGTGATTGGCGCCCCCAAGAGGCCATGGACGGCTTCGTCGATCCCCAACAAGGCCCATCCTTGGGCTGGTTGGCCGCTGGTGAATGGATTGAGTACACGGTTGATGTGCCCGAAGCCGGTATTTATGCCTTAGCACTATCCTATGCCAGTGGCAACGCTGCTGGGGGAGGACCCATCAGGTTGGAGCAGGCAGGTAGGATATTGGCCAGCAACATTACCTTTGGATCCACCAGTACCAGCAATTGGAGTACCTGGGCCACCAAAAACATCCCCAACATTTCATTGGGCGCCGGAAGGCAAATCATCCGTATTCACATAGAACAAGGGGAGGTTAACCTAGGACGCATGGTGTGGACCAAAACGGCTGATCTTACTCCTAAGCCAGTAGTAGCCCACGCTGGGGCCAATCAATCTATTCTATTGCCCCAATCAACCGCTCAGCTTGATGGCACTCAATCCAGTAACCCGGATGCCGCACAAGTCACTTATGCCTGGCGTCAAGACTATGGGCCTTCCGTCCTTTCTTGGTCATCCCAAGAAGTTTTAAACCCGACAGTAAACGGTCTTGAGGGGGGCGTATATCAGCTCACCTTAACGGCAACCACCGGGGCATTTACTTCAAGTGATCAAGTGCTTTTGATGGTTTCTGAAACCGGCATGTGGACACCAGTTGTTCAGTTGACTGCTCCCATGGATCAAAGCGCTTATCGACAAGGGGAGCCCATTACTTTAGAGGCGTCCGCCCAAGACCTGGATGGATCGATCAATCGAGTTTCTTTTTTTGCCGGAGAACAGTTGCTGGGCACCGATACCCAAGCGCCATACACCTATACTTGGAGCAATGCACCGGCAGGGAATCACGTGTTAACCGCTCAAGCCCTGGACGACGATGGCTTGGAAAAAACATCCAGGCCGGTATCGGTCGAAGTTGCTCCCATTCAGTCGTGTACGACCACCGCTCAAACTGCCCAACAAGGATCTTTTTCTCAAGGATATCGAGTTAAATTTGAAACAGTAGGTACCCAGGTAGTGGTCACTTTCACCCTATTGGACACCAACAAATCTGGACCTGTCGCTTATTTGTGGCAGGCACAACCCTTTTCGGAAGCCCAGATGGATCAAGTTGGGGATCGAGTATTCACCCGCGTGCTCTCTAGCCAAACACCAGGTTCGACGATTCGCTATGCAGTAAAAGTTGCTTTTGCTGGAGGATTGGCCGTAACTCAGTACATCGATTATCAGGTGGGCACCGATTGTGATCGGGTCGTAGATGATGCCGACGGTGACGGCGTGAAGGATGCAGTGGACCAGTGCCCCAATACACCTGCCTCAGCTATGGTAGACGTTCACGGATGCACAGTGTTTTCTCTGCCCAGTGAAAATTGGGAAGTCCAGGCCGTAGCGGTCAGTTGCCGAGACCAAGCAGATGGCGCCTTAGTAGTTGGGGTTCAAGACCTCAGTTATGGGTATCAAGTGCGCGTCAATGGGGCTTTAGTCGGGGTGTTAAACAACGCCAATCAAGGTTCGTTGCGTTTGGAAAACCAACCTCCAGGAAATTACCAGGTTTGCTTTTCCGTGGATGGGATTGATGGGTATACCCAGTGTTTTGGCGTTCAGGTGGTGGAGCCAGCCGCATTGGCCGCAAAAGCAGAAATTTCTGCCCAAAAAGGTCAAGTAGTCTTACAATTGTACGGTTCAGATCGCTACCGCATTACCCACAATGGACGCACCTGGATCAGCGAGCAACAAACCACCACAATCAACCTGGAGAAGGGTCAAAACCAGTGGACGGTAACTACAGATCAAAGCTGTCAGGGAATCTATGAGGCCTCATTTTTCTTGAGTGAAAACACCTTGATATACCCTAATCCTGTCCAAGATCAATTGTGGATTTATGTGCCCGGATCCGATACCAGCGTGGAGCTCTACCACACAGATCTCTCGGGCCGCACCAAACACTTAGGCGTGCTGAGTATAGGAAGTAATCGGGTGATTCAGTTGGCGACAAGTGATTGGACTGTGGGATTAAATCTGTTGCGCCTCTCAGGCCCAACCACACAGACAGTCCACAGAATAGTTAAAACTCCTTAGCAGGGATAAACTGATTCATTTTTGACTTCATCCATGAGGGACGCTGGGCCGAATACATGCCCGTGGGTCCAGAAA
>Ga0102878_1000753_pt1 | contig 12968 bp, 8 predicted proteins | sample Colrivmet1548A02_FD_78447 | JGI IMG/M metagenome (GOLD analysis project Ga0102878, IMG submission 78447) | Estuarine microbial communities from the Columbia River estuary - metaG 1548A-02 | ecosystem: Environmental > Aquatic > Marine > Intertidal zone > Estuary | place: USA: Columbia River...
ACTTGACGGACCAAATTGTTCACGTAGCCGACCCTGCAATGGTGCCGCCCGTGGCACTTCTTGCTTATGCCAGCGCGGCACCAGAGCGCGCAATCTTTTGGCCCTTCGCGCGGTTTTCACCAGAATATCAGGCCATCAGATGGGCACTAGCTCGCAATATTCCGGTGCAATTTATCGACTTGCCAGCAGCGGTGACATTGGCCGAAGTCTCAGAAGAACAGCGGCCACAAGATAACGCTGTTGCCCGCGATCCCATTGGCGCTCTGGCTGCGGCGGCTGGTTATGAAGACGGCGAAAGCTGGTGGTCTAATCTGATCGAAGAAAACCCCGACCCAGGTCGCGTTTTTGAAGCCATCAGCGACGCAATGACTGCGCTGCGCGAGAACCACACGCCTGATCCTCGCGAGGCACAGCGCGAGGCGCACATGCGTCGAGAAATCACCAATGCCACCAAAGAAAATGACGGCTCCATCGCGGTTATTTGCGGCGCGTGGCACGTCCCAGCCCTCCGCGATAAAGTCAAAGCATCAGACAACAATGCGCTATTGCGAGGGCTACCAAAAACAAAGGTGCAGGCAACTTGGGCACCTTGGACATCGCCCCGTCTTGCACGCGCGACAGGTTACGGCGCAGGCGTCGCAGCCCCCTTATGGTACGATCACATTTGGGAAAATGGCACTGGGTCGGCGGCAGACGCGCTTTGGGTGGCAGGCATGGCCCAAACCCTACGCGCAGAAGGGTTTGACGCTTCAACGGCCTCTTTGATTGAAACGGTTCGTTTGACCCGCTCCTTAGCGGCCGTGCGTGATCGCCCCTCGCCGGGGTTCGAAGAAATGCGCGATGCCACCATTTCAACTTTGATGATGGGCGAGCCGCTACAATGGCGGATCATCGAAAACCGGTTGCTACTGGGCGCACAGGTCGGGGAAATCCCCAGCAATCTCCCGCTCGCGCCTCTTTTAGAGGACCTGCAAAAGCAGCAAAAGAAATTGGGAATGAAGCCCGAGGCACTGGAGCGGGAACTGGCATTGGATTTGCGCACGCAAAGCGGATTGAACCGCTCGACGCTGCTGCACCGGTTGATCGCGCTTGACGTCCCTTGGGGCAAACAAGTTGATGCAGGGCGAAGTCGGGGCACGTTCCGTGAAAAATGGATATTGGCTTGGGATGCGGAATTTGCCGTCCGCTTGGTGGAACATCTGGTCTATGGGCCAACCATCGAAGCAGCAGCCGCTGGGCGGTTGAGCGAAGATATCCAGAGCGAAACAAAACTTGCAGAGATGGCCGAACACGTGCGCAAAGCGCTCATTGCGCAATTGCCCGAGGTCGCTACTCTTGGAATTGAACGGTTGGATGCCTTGGCGGCACAGACCGACGACTGCGGGTTAATGCTGGCCGCTTTGCAGCCTATTGTCGAAATTCTGCGCTACGGCACCGCCCGCGATATGGCGCTTGACCGGATGGAGGCGCTGCTGGACCGTCTCATTACGCAGAGCGCGTTAAGCCTGCCACGCGCTTGCCGTGCACTGGATTCGGAAGAAGCAGAACGGCTGCGAACCCTGATTGCAACGGCCCAACGGGCAATCGCACTTGCGGAACGTGGTGGCGACGTGCAGTCACTCTGGCTCTCAGCGCTACACGAGACGGGCACATCAAACGACACGGTCCCGTTGATCGGGGGGCTCGCTGCACGGCTGGCCTATGAGGCAGGCCGTCTGACGTCAGAAGAGGTCGCAAAGATGATGTCACTTCGGCTTTCACGCGCAGAGCCAGCCAACCTGTCTGCCGCGTTCTTTGGGGGTTTCTTTGCGGGCGCTGGGCTTAAAATGGCGCATGATGCAAACCTGCGAACTGCCGTGGACGATTGGGTCATGTCGCTGGACGAAGAAGAATACACCGAAAACCTGCCGCTATTTCGCAGAGTGTTTTCCACGTTGGACCGCAACGAGCGCAAGGTTTTGCTGGAACATCTGCTGGGTAAAACAACCAGCAGAGTGGTGGCGGATTTCGCCCCCGAAGCAGATGCAATCTGGTCCGCGCAACTTGCAGCGTTAACCCGCATTTTCGAGGGCAAAACATGACCAAGAAACACGAGCGACGCTGGCGCATGATGCTGGGCGAAACGGATGACACCCAGTCTCTTTCGGATCGTGACGTGGCGATGTCTTCTGCACTTGATGCCCTATACGAAGGCGATGGGCGCAGGGGCGCGGGGTTGGGGAAATCTGCACCAAAGGTATCACGTTGGTTGGGGGATATCCGAGAGTATTTCCCCAGCACCGTTGTGCAAGTGATCCAGAAAGACGCTTTTGAAAGGTTAGGTCTCAAGCAGATGCTGCTTGAACCGGAATTTCTGGAGGCACTGGAGGCAGACGTGCATTTGGTCGCAGATCTGGTCGCCTTGCGTGGTGCGATGCCTGCCAAAACGATCCAAACGGCGCGCGTCGTTATCCAAAAGGTCGTAGATGAACTGATGGAGCGGCTCGAAAAGAAAACAACCGAGGCCATCCGCGGCGCGATCAACCGCTCGGCGCGTACAAACAGGCCCCGCTTTGGTGATATCGACTGGCCGCGCACCATTCATGCCAACTTGCGGCACTATCAGGCCGAATATCAGACGATCGTGCCAGAAAAATTGATCGGTTTCTTGCGCCAACAACGGCGGATCACCGATTTGGACGAGGTCACGCTTTGCGTTGATCAATCTGGTTCGATGGCCACGTCGGTGGTTTATTCGTCAATCTTTGCGGCAGTGTTAGCGTCAATTCCGTCCGTGCGAACCAAGCTTGTGTGCTTTGACACAGCGATCATTGATCTGACCGAAGACCTCGAAGACCCGGTTCAGGTCTTGTTTGGGGTGCAACTTGGGGGCGGCACGGATATCAACCGCGCCGTGGCCTATTGCGAGGATCGTATCGAGCGGCCAACAAAATCGCATCTGATCCTGATCACAGATTTGATGGAAGGGGGCGACGCAGGCGCTCTGATCGCGCGGCTAACGGCGCTCAAAGGCTCGGGCGTGAATGTGATCGTCCTTCTGGCGCTGACCGATACGGGGCAACCTTACTATGACAAAGATATGGCTGCCAAAGTTTCCGCATTGGGCATTCCTGTTTTTGCCTGCACGCCTGACCAGTTCCCTGGTTTGATGGCAGCCGCGCTGCGGCGCGAAGACATTCAAAGCTGGGCGGCGTCTGAAGACATCAAGACGTTGAGAGAAAATAACGTTTTGGCAGCACTTTAGCGCAGATATGGCTGTGATAGCTCAGCAAATTTCGCGGGCAGGGTTCCAGCAGGGCCGTAACACCAATCGCATTTTTGGCGAGATCAAAGGGCAATAGGTCGGAAAAGCGAATGCTGATTTCTTGTTTTTGCCTGAAATGATGTAAATGGGCGCGTCCACTGGAAAGCGCGGGCCTTGCGCACTTTGGTATAATGAAAGAACCTCAAACGTGAAAAAGCTAGGTCTTGATGGCACGGATATTCGCATCCTGAGCGCGGTCCAGCAGCATGGGCACCTGAGCAAAACACGTCTCGCCGAGCTTGTGAACCTGTCGCCGACACCGTGTTGGGCGCGTTTGGATCGGCTGAAAGCGGCGGGGTTCATCCGGGGTTTTCACGCCGAACTGGCATTGGAACGGATCGTTGATTTTACGCAAGTCGTGGTGACCGTCTCACTCAGCTCGCACCGAAAGTCAGAATTTGATCGCTTTGAAGGCTACATCCGAAAGTTGGACGAAGTGACCGATTGCATAGCGACGGGTGGCGGCATGGATTACGTGATGAAAACGGTGACGCCAAGCCTCGCTGCATTTCAGGTGCTTATGGACGAGATGTTGGCGGCAGAGCTTTCGATCGAACGTTACATGACCTACATCGCGACGCGGCAGGTCAAAACCAGCCAGCCAAATCTGGCGAAGTTAATCGCAAAATCAGCGAAATAGCCTGCAAAGACTGAACAGGCTGATCGCGACCCAAAAAACGGTCTGAACGGTCTTGTAGGCACGCAAAATCAGACCCGAATCCTCAGCGATTTCAAACTAAATCATCCGCAGGTTACATCACTTCACTGGCCTGTCAGGCCACCTGCAAAAGGCACGAAAACATGACACAAACAGACGACTTTGGCTTTGGCACACAGATCCGCAAATCACCTTATTTCGACGCAACTGTTCGTTGGGGCGCAAAGGGTTTTTCTGTTTACAATCATATGTATATCCCGCGCGATTTTGGTAATCCCGAGCAAAACTTCTGGAACCTCGTGAACGAGGCGATCCTGTGTGACGTCGCTGTTGAGCGCCAAGTCGAAATCACAGGACCAGATGCTGCCAAATTCGTGCAGACGCTAACTTGCCGTGATCTGTCAAAGATGGCCGTGGGCCAGTGCAAATACATCCTGATCACAAATGCGGAAGGCTGCATTCTCAACGATCCGATCCTGCTGCGTTTGGCTGAAAACCATTTCTGGATTTCACTGGCCGACAGCGACATCTTGCTTTGGGCGCAGGGCGTGGCCGTACATGCGGGCATGGACGTGCAGATTGGCGAGCCTGACGTGTCACCGCTTCAGCTTCAGGGGCCGAATTCAGGCTTGATCATGCAAGAGCTGTTCGGCGAAAGCATCATGGACCTCAAGTACTACTGGTTGCGCGAAGTTGAACTGGATGGCATCCCTATGATCGTGTCTCGCACGGGCTGGTCCAGCGAACTTGGCTATGAGCTCTATCTGCGTGACGGGTCAAAAGGCGACCAGCTTTGGGAGCGGATCATGGCGGCAGGCAAGAATCACGGCCTCAAGCCGGGTCACACGTCCTCGATCCGCCGTATCGAAGGCGGCATGCTGTCCTATCACGCCGACGCTGACAACAAAACGAACCCTTACGAGTTGGGCTTTGACCGCCTTGTGAACCTCGACATGGACGCGGACTTCATCGGCAAGGCAGCACTGACCCGCATCAAGGAAGAGGGCGCCAAGCGCAAGCAAATCGGCCTCATCATCGATTGCGATCCGCTGACAGGTCCGAACACGACCTTTTGGGCAATCAAGCAAGGTGGTGTAGAAATCGGCAAGGTGACATCGGCGGTTTACTCACCGCGCCTCAAGCAGAACATCGCGCTTGCGCTGGTTGCGGCAGATGCGGCGGTACTCGGTGCCGAAGTGGACGTCGTGACAAAGGCGGGCGTGTCAAAAGCGACTGTCGTCGAGCGTCCGTTCTATGACCCGAAAAAGCAGATCGCAGCGGCGTAAAGTACCTGCACCTCACGCAGTGCGCATTGTCTTAGGAAAATGCGCACTGCAACACTGCTCATTTGAAAAGAGATCCTAATATGTCCGATCTATCCATCGAGCTGCATTGGCAGCGCGCCGAGCCCGAGTTTGCGACGGGCACCTATTCTAACGCACATACGGTGCAGATGAACCAAAACTACGACATTACCGTGGACTCTGCCCCCGATTGGGGCGGTGATCCTGCCAATACAAACCCCGAGCAGGCGCTGGCCTCTGCACTTTCAAGCTGCCACATGATGACGTTTCTTGCCTTGGCCGCAAAAGCAGGCTGGCCCGTGGCAAGCTATCACGACTACGCCGAAGCGCATCTAGGCAAGAACCCTAAGGGGCAAATGTCGGTGACGCAGATTGATCTGCATCCTGTGGTGCGCTTTGACACCGGGTTTTCCGTGACTGACGCGCAAATGGCCGAGATGCAGGATCGCGCACATCGGTATTGCTTTATTGCCAACACGCTTGCGGATAGTGTTGAAATCAACATCCGCTAAGTATCGCCAAAGGAGCAGCCCCATGACGTCGAGTGATATTCTCTTAAGTGACCTGAGCGAAGAGGGAATTCTGCGCCTCACGCTCAATGATGTGAAGCGACGCAATGCGCTGTCCGAGGCGATGCTCGGCGCACTTGGTGCAGCCTTTGACGCGGCGGGCAAGGACCCTGCTGTGCGTGTGATCGTCTTGGCTGCGAATGGCCCTGCGTTTTGCGCGGGCCACGATCTGAAAGAGATGACAGCAGGTCGCGCCAATGCAGATGGCGGTAAGGCGTATTTTGCCTCCGTGATGTCCATGTGTTCTGGCGTCATGCAGGGTATCGTCAATTGCCCCAAGCCAGTGATCGCCGAAGTCACAGGCATCGCGACAGCAGCAGGCTGTCAATTGGTCGCAAGCTGTGATCTGGCCATCGCCGCCGAGACCGCACAGTTCAGCACGCCCGGGGTTCACATCGGGCTTTTCTGTTCGACACCCATGGTTGCCCTATCGCGCAACGTGTCCAACAAACACGCGATGGAAATGCTGTTAACGGGCGATATGACCTCCGCCACGCGCGCCGCCGAAATCGGGCTGGTCAACCGCGTTGCATCCGAGGCCACGCTGCAAGACGCCACCACGGAAATGGCCCGCAAGATTGCGTCCAAATCCAGCATGACACTCGCCACTGGCAAACGCGCTTTTTATGCGCAGCGCGAGATGACCCTTACCGAGGCTTACGACTATGCCTCTGGGGTGATGGTCGACAACATGCTGGCCCATGATGCCGAAGAGGGCATTGGGGCGTTCATCGAAAAGCGTGCAGCCAATTGGAAGGACGTTTAACATGAACCCTTACAACACCGATCTAGACCGCAACCCAGCAAACCACCAGCCACTGACGCCGCTCACGTTTCTGGAACGCGCAGCATCGGTTTTCCCCGACCATACGGCGATTATTCATGGGGCATTGCGCCGCAATTATGCAGACTTCTATGCTCGCTCGCGGCAGCTCGGCTCGGCTTTGACACAGCGCGGGATCACACGAGGCGACACCGTCTCGGCGATGCTGCCCAACACGCCTGCCATGCTGGAATGTCATTATGGCGTGCCCATGTGCGGCGGGGTTTTGCATTCGATCAACACGCGGCTTGATGCGGCGATCATCGCGTTCCAGCTTGATCACGCGATGTCCAAGATCCTGATCGTCGATGCGGAGTTCATGCCGCTGATGCAAGAGGCCTTGGCCTTGGCCACGGTCAAGCCGTTGGTGATCCAAGTTGACGACCCCGAATATGACGGCGCAAGGGCGGTCTTTGATGGGACCGATTACGAGGCATTTCTTGCAGATGGCGATCCTGCCTACGCTTGGCTAATGCCCGAAGACGAATGGGACGCGATCTCGATCAACTACACCTCTGGCACAACGGGTGATCCAAAGGGCGTCGTCTCGCACCACCGTGGCGCCTATCTTTTGGCGCAGGGCAATGCGCTGACCACTTCAATGTCCAAACATGCGGTCTACCTCTGGACCTTGCCGATGTTTCACTGCAACGGCTGGTGTTTTCCTTGGACCCTTTCCGCGATCATCGGCACCCATGTTTGCCTGCGCCAAGTCCGCGCCGCGCCAATCTGGAACGCCTTGGCCGATGAGAACGTCACACACCTTTGCGGTGCACCGATTGTCATGTCGTTGATGATTTCTGCACCCGCCGATCAGCAACGCACGCTTGATCATACCGTGCAATTCTTCACCGCTGCCGCCCCGCCACCAGAAAAGCTATTGGCGGACATGAAGACGGCTGGCTTTGACGTGACCCATCTTTACGGGCTGACCGAAACGTACGGCCCTGCGGTTGTGAACGACTGGCACGCAGACTGGTCGTCCCTGCCGCTTCCCGAACAAGCTCGCCTGAAATCACGCCAAGGTGTGCGTTATCTGCCGCTTGAAGGTCTTGATGTGCTTGACCCCGAAACGATGCAGCCCGTCCCGCGTGACGGTGCGACAATGGGCGAGGTCATGTTCCGCGGCAACGTCGTGATGAAGGGCTATTTCCGCAATCCCACCGCCACGCAAAAAGCGTTTGAGGGCGGCTGGTTCCATTCTGGTGATCTGGGCGTGATCCACCCCGACGGCTATATCCAGCTGAAAGACCGCTCCAAGGACATCATCATTTCAGGCGGTGAGAACATTTCCTCCATCGAAGTGGAAGAGGTGCTCTACAGCTATCCGGGTGTTGAGATTGCGGCGGTTGTTGCCATGCCACATGACAAATGGGGCGAAACGCCCTGCGCCTTTGTCGAGGCAACAGCAGGCCATGATATCGACACCGACGCGCTGCGCGTGTGGTGCCGTGAAAGGCTCGCCGCCTACAAGGTTCCGGGTAAGTTTGTGGTCACGACCATTCCCAGAACCTCAACTGGCAAGATCCAGAAATTCGTCCTGCGTGAGCGTGCGAAGGAACTGGATTAGAAAATTTGAGCAAGGATGTCAAAACTGGGGTAAGCCCGTTTTGACATCCCGCAGGTGTCCTAATTGTTCTGGCGGCTTGGCTTTGCTGCCCCGATTACATCGCAACGAATTTCGCGGTGCTTTGGGGCATTTAGCGTGCCCTGCGCATTGTCGGGGCGTGCGAGGCGATGAAGGCTGCGCTTTTGCGTCAAACTAGACCGCTCTGCGCTGAACCATTGGCTCCAAAATTTTGTGGACAACGGCCCGCTTCACCCTTTGAATGATCTCGCAACGCCCGACCGTTTCCGTCGCTTGCCATTCAACTGAGGAGGCTCATATGCCCGAGATTCAAAACGACGAGACCGCCACAGGCAAACCGCTTCCGTCGCATGCAAAGGTGGCCGTGATCGGTGGCGGTGTGGTCGGCTGTTCGATCTTGTTTCACCTTGCGAAATTCGGCTGGAAGGATGTGGTGCTGCTGGAGCGCAACGAGTTGACATCAGGCTCTAGCTGGCACGCGGCAGGGCAAATCCATACGATTTCATCCGATCCGAACATCAGCCGCCTGCAAAGCTACACCATTGATCTTTATAAAGAGATTGAAGAATTGTCAGGCCATTCTGTGGGCCTGCACATCACAGGTGGGTTCTATGCGGCGTCCACAAAAGAATGGTATGACTACCTGAAACGCGAAAGGTCCAAGGCGCGCTATATGGGGCTTAACCAAGAGTTTATCAGCCCCAAAGAACTGGCCGAACGGCACCCGCTGATTGATCCCAAACACTATCACGCGGCGTTGTGGGATGACCAAGATGGCGACCTTGACCCGTCAGGCGCCACATACGCATTTGCTAAGGCGGCCCGCGTTTATGGCGCACAATATTTCACCCATTGTGGTGTGACAGCAATGTCCCAGCGCCCTGACGGCTCGTGGGATTTGACCACGCCAAAGGGGCAGATCAACGCCGAACAGATCGTCAACTGCGGTGGTCTTTGGGCGCGTGAGGTCGGCCATATGGCGGGCGTGCATTTGCCCGTACAACCGATGGAGCACCACTACCTGATCACCGACAAAATCCCCCTGATCGCAGAGCGGATGGAGACCATGGGCGAGGCAGGGCGTTTGCCCGCTGGCATCGACTACGAGGCGAATATCTACTTCCGCCAAGAACGCCAAGGCATGTTGCTTGGCACCTACGAGCCGAAGGGCACACCTTGGAAAATCGGCGGCACGCCTTGGTCCTTTGGGCACGAGTTGTTGCAGCCTGATCTTGACCGCATCGCCGACCGTCTGGAGATGTCGTTCGAGCGTATCCCCGCCATTGGCGGGGCGGGCATCAAGGATATGATCAACGGCCCCTTCACCTTTGGCCCCGATGGCAACCCGATGATTGGCCCTTTTCCGGGCATGAAGAATTACTGGGTCGCCGTGGGCGTCATGGCGGGCTTTTGTCAGGGCGGCGGTGTCGGGCTGACGATGGCCGAATGGATGATTGACGGAGAGCCTTCGATTGACGTTTGGGCGATGGATGTGGCGCGCTTTGGTGAATTTGCGACGCCTGATTGGGGCACGATCAAATCGACCGAGAATTACGAGCGGCGCTTTGTGATGACCTTCCCCAATGAGACCCTGCCAAAGGGACGGTTGCAAAAAACGACGGCGCTTTATGACCGACTGGTCGCGAAAGGTGCGCGGATGGGCCAAGGGTTTGGCCTTGAGAATGCGCTCTGGTTTGCCGACGGTCCCGACGACGCGCATGAATCACCCACCTTCGAGCGTAATCGTTCCCATGATTACGTCGCGCGCGAGGTCAAAGCGGTGCAAGAGGCCGTGGGTGGGATCGAGATCGCGAACTTCTCAAAGCACGAATTCAAAGGTGCAGGCGCACGCGCTTATCTGGACAAAACCTTAGCGGGCTATGTGCCAAAGGCGGGGCGTCTGGCGCTGACACCCATGTTGACACCAAAGGGCAAGCTTTACGGCGATCTGACCGTCGCCTGTCTGAATGACGACCACTTCATGCTGTTTGGATCGGGCGCGATGCAAGAGGCGCATCGTCGCTGGTTTGAAAAAGATTTGCCTGCTGATGTGACCTATAAAAATGCAAGCGGCGACTGGCACGGTATCGCATTGTCTGGCCCAAAATCTCGCGCGCTGCTGGCACGTATTACCCGCGATGATGTGTCCAACGAGGCGTTCAAATTCCACGATCTGCGCCAGACCTTTGTCGGCGACGTACCTGTCATTCTGAACCGCATCAGTTTCTCGGGCGAGCTTGGCTATGAAATCTACTGCAAGCCGCAATACCTGTTGCGTCTGGCCACAGCGATTGAGGATGCGGGCGCCGATCTGGGCTATCGCTGGTATGGCGCGCGGGCGTTGATGTCGATGCGTCTGGAGAAAGGCTGGGGCGTATGGACCCTCGAATTCCGCCCCGATTTTGATGCGGTCGCCAGTGGGATGGACGTCTTTATCAACTGGAAGAAAGACTTCGTCGGCAAAGAGGCGACCCAAGCCATCCGCGACGCAGGCCCTGCGCAAAAGCTGGTCACAATAACCATTGACGTGGATGGGATCGACGTCAGTAATGACGAGGCAATCCTGAAAGATGGTGCGGCTGTTGGTTATGTGTCCTCTGGCGGGTTTGGTCACAGGTCGGCGATGTCCATGGCGATGGGCTATGTCTCGGCCGAGAGCGCGGTGGCAGGCACAAAGTTGCAGGTCGAAATCTTGGGCAATTTCTATGACGCCAAAGTGCTTGGCGGGCCAATCTATGATCCAAACGGAGCCAACATGCGGTGTTAAGGACAGATTTATGACGGACAAACCCATCATCGTCATCGGCGCAGGGATGTGTGGAATCTCCACCGCCATCTGGCTGCAAAGGTCGGGGCATGCGGTCACGCTGATGGACAAGGGCGCTCCCGGCATGGGGGCGTCTTTTGGCAATGCGGGGCTTTTGGCTGGGTGGGCTGTCGCACCTGTAACATCGCCCACGCTCTGGCGGGACGCGCCGCGGCTTCTGCTCGACCCCAATAGCCCGCTGTTCATGAAGTGGGCGCATGTCCCAAAGATGCTGCCTTGGCTGGCGCAGTTTGTGTCGCATGCCAACGATGCCGCGACACGGCGCATCGTGTCACATTTGATCCCCCTCTTAAGCGACACCGTCGATCAGCATAAATCGCTGGTCCGAGGCACGGATTTGGAGCGCTGGGTCTGTGACAGTAAATTCAGTTTTGTCTATAAATCCAAGGCGCATTTTGAGGCGGATTCTTATGCGTGGAGCATGAAGAAACTCGCAGGCCTTAGCCCGCAAATCGTCACAGGGCGCGCGGTTCAAGACTGCGAACCGATCCTTGGCCCCGACATTCAGTGCTTGGCCGTGCTAGAAGGACAGGGTCACATCACAAATCCGGGGCAATACATCGCCGAGCTCGCGAAACACTTTGTTAAAAACGGCGGCACCCTTGTTCAGGCTCAGGTGCGTGATTTCATCAAAACGAATGGGCGTATATCGCAAATCGAAACCGATCAGGGCACGTTTGATTGCAGTCGCGCCGTGATCACGGCGGGTATCTGGTCAAAAGACCTGATGAAAAAGCTGGGCCTCAAAGTCCCGCTTGAGGCCGAACGCGGGTATCATGTGATCTTTGAAAATCCGTCACAAGTGCCGCGCAATCCGATGCTGGTCGTATCGGGAAAATTCGGTGTGAACCCGATGGAGATGGGGCTGCGCTGTGCGGGCACTGTTGAGCTTGGCGATCATCATGCAGGTCCCAGCAAGGCCCCGATTAAATTGCTAAGGCGACATGTAAAAGAAACGTTTCCTGACCTCATATATTCAGGCACGCAAGAATGGATGGGGTTCCGCCCTTCAACGCCTGATAGCCTGCCCTTGATCGGAGAACTCGGAAATACAGGCATCTACACTGGCTTTGGCCACCAACATGTTGGCCTTACGGCTGGCCCCAAAACAGGCCGCCTGATCGCCCAGATGATTGACGGCAATACCCCCAACGTCGATATGTCGCCCTATGCGCCCGCGCGCTACACCGCCTCGTGATTTTCAAATATCTTTGCAAATTCGCAAGGCGTCATAAAGTGCTGCGTGAATATTGCGCCCCGAAATCGCATCACCGAGCCGCGCCAGAAGAAACCCACCTTCCGCCTGTGTCGGTTTAAGCGGGTTTTGCCCCGCGACCATCGCGTCTTGATCAATCTGGCCAAGGTTGCAAGAGTGCGCCTTAAGGTCGTGATACAGGGCATCCATTGGCGTTATGCCATGCTCGATTACAACATGGTCGACCACGTGAACCGATGTTTCACCCGTCAATACATGGCGCAACGTGACCTCTTTTCGGTTCCCCAATTGCGCCACCTTTTCGATGTCTTGAAAGCAGGTGAACGTGACCCCTTGGCTCGCAAGGTCGCGCAGGACAACGGCAGAGTTCGTGGGGCCAAGGTCATGTGCCGTCGCCCGATCAGGGCTGATATGGCGGACCGTGCAACCCAGTCGCGCCAAGACATCCGCGCAGACCAGCGCGGGGTGGTCGCCTGTTTCGTCAAACAACATGACCTCGCCGCTCAATCGCGCCGTGCCAGACAAGACGTCCCAGCTCGACGTGGTGAGAGCAGCGCCCTCAAAATCTGGCGCGTCAGGCCAGCCGCCGGTTGCGATAATCACAACGTCAGGGGCCTGATCCGTGATTTCATCCGTCTCCGCGAAAGTATTCAAACGGACATCCACACCAAGATGCGCG
>Ga0102878_1000767_pt1 | contig 12828 bp, 12 predicted proteins | sample Colrivmet1548A02_FD_78447 | JGI IMG/M metagenome (GOLD analysis project Ga0102878, IMG submission 78447) | Estuarine microbial communities from the Columbia River estuary - metaG 1548A-02 | ecosystem: Environmental > Aquatic > Marine > Intertidal zone > Estuary | place: USA: Columbia River...
AGAATATACCGGATTTGCATACGGTACGTTAGAGATATTTGTAATTATATTATTTGTATTTGTAGTACCCCCGTAATTAGAGCCTGCAGAACCTCCTCCTAACATTACTCCGTCGTCAATATACCTTTTATCTGAATTTTTATAGTATTCAAAGAATAGTTTACCGCCATTCTTAGGTATTGGAAATAATTTTAGTTGATTTGCTACTAATTCGAAGGAATAAGCTGAACGTCTTACCTGATCATTGAATTCAATTGCTTGAACTTTTAATATATCAAAAGATGTTGGCATTAATAAGAAGTTTACACCTGGACTATACGATCCAAAGTCAAAAGCATCCATTAAAGACTGTACACCTGTACCAGTACCTGCATAAGGGTCAAAATATCTTAATATAGCAGGAGGAGCTTCGTAGAATACTTTTCTAATTTCAATTCCTCCTGTTATACCTTGTTGGGTTGCCCATAAGTTTAAGTCGTAGTTCTGTTGATCAGGTACTGTATCTAAAGATCCTGAATATTTTCTTACAGTTCCACCTACTCCTGCTTCTGTACCATAATTCTTACTAATTTCGATCATTCTATTTAAAGAAGGACGAACTAAGGTAGCATTTAGGTTTATAGATGAGTTACCCCCCTGTACTGATAAGAAGTTTTGTTGTATTTGTTGTTGATATAGTTCATTACCGTACTGTGTAATTGCTTCTTCAAAAGCAGCGTAAAAAGACCCAGATGTTAATTCAACATCCATCAAAGGCCATCCTAATTTTATAGCACAGTATTTTGCTACTTTATCAGCTTCAGCGATAAACTCAGAATCTGTGTCATAAAATCCAAACGGGGTTTGCCCTGCTGCAAACTGTGATGAACCGTTCCATATCTGTATATTAGCCATTCTACTTTATTTTATTAATAAATAGTAACTATCTTTAGTCCCTAAAAGTTTCGTATACCTTTAGAACCGGAGCTACTATTGCGTGTCTGTGATTCTTTTCTAAGTTGACAACTCTAAAGCCTTTTACTTGTTCTTCTACTCTTGTTAAAAAAGAAAACCCTGTCTCTTTTTTAGAGTGTAAATCAATTTGTGCCATGTCGCCACATATTACCATTTTACTTCCTTTTCCTAATCGACCTATTACAGCTTCCATTTGGGAATGAGTAACGTTTTGAGCCTCGTCGACAATTACAAAAGAATCAACAAAAGTTCTTCCTCTCATAAATGCAAATGGTACAATTTCTATCTTACCGTTATCTAAGTCTCTATCTATCTTAACCTTATCATAAAGCATGTATAGATTGTGATAGATGGGTGCTAACCAAGGATCCATCTTCTCTTTAATATCTCCTGGTAAGAAGCCTATATCCTCCTTGGAAACGGTTGGTCTTGTAATAACAATACGTTCTACTTCTTTATTAAATAACATATCTAGAGCTGCTTGAGCTGCTACTAATGTCTTTCCGGAACCTGCCATACCCTTTATAACTGTTATCGGGTTTTCTATAATTATAGACTTGGCGATCTTTTGCTCCTCGTTGAGCTGAATGTTAAACTTGATTGGATACTTAGGTTTACGTTTTTCAACATATACCTCATCAGTGTGCGGTTTTGATGTCATAGATCTTTATTTAATGAAACAACTCTTTATATGTTTATAAATAGACGATAAAGACCTATATAAACAAAAAAAGAGGCCCGAAGGCCTCTCTCTCTATTATTCTATCCTAGATTAGATTTGCTCTAAATCTGTGATAAAGATCTTACCATAGAATTCTGGACGGATCATTTTCTTAGCGTAACGAGTCATCAAACCTTTACGTGGAGTAAATGTTTCTGGATCGTACACTAATGGAGTCATCATTAAAGGCACATAAGGAGCGTAAACCGCACCAGCCTCTAAGAATTGACCACCACGGAAGCCCATTAAGATGGTATTCTCAGTCATGTAAGGGTTTTTGTAAACCTTGAAACGACTGTTTAAGTTACCAACTTTTTGAACACCCATTGCAAACTCCATTTTGTCGCCGTTTGTATCAGCAGCATATCCAGGAATTGATTCCAAGATAGTTGCTACGTTTGGAGAACATACTAAGAAGTTAGCACCACCACGTAATGTCTTTTGGTGAATTTTATTAGATACTTTTTGAATCTTAGTACCTAAAGTTTGGAACCACTGACCTTGTGTGTTATAGAAATCAGAAGTTGAAGTAGTCCAAGCTGAACCATTCCATACTTTGTTATTCTCTACAGACCACTTTTCAGTAGTACGAGCATCTTGAATCAACATGTCGATCAATTCTAAATCGATCTCCATAGAGATATATTCGCTCAACAATGAAGTCAATTCAGCTTCAGCATCAATGCTATGGTAAGCATTTAAGTCTTGAGCGAATTCTGGAGTCCATTGTGCTTTCAATTTACGAGTCTTAGCAACTACTGCCTCAGAACGTAATTGAACGTCAATTTCAGGGATTGTGATAGAGTTATCTACCGCAGCTGAAGAGTTAGCTTCGAAATCACCACGAGCGTTATCAACTGGTTGTTTGTGGTAAACTACATCGAAGTTAGAAGTACCAGCAGAACCTGTATCAGCTGCTACTTTAGTGATAGCTGAACCTAATACTACGAAAGCTACAGTTGATGTACCGTTTGTAGTAGTGTAAGCTTTTAAGATATTTGCGTCTAAGTTAACAGAAGCAGATAATAAAGCAAAAGCACGAACACCTTTAGCGTCGAAGTTAGTTCAAGCTGGTAAAGTTGCAGTTACTACTACGTAGTTAGATGGGTTAATACCGCTTTCATATCCGATAGAAGCTGAATTAGCAGCAGATACTGTGTAAGCTGCGTCTTCTTGAGTCTTTGTGTTCAAAGAGTAAGAGAAACGACCTACGCCGTAAAGACCACCTGTAGGATCAGTATCTAATGTATCCAAAGCACCGTACATGTTATCACCATCCGCGAATGGAGCTTTTGAAGTACCGTATTTGAAATCAAGATAGAATACAAGACCTGAAGGTAAGTTCATTGGTTGAACTGATAAAAAGTCTTTTGCAGAGATCTGAGCGAATACTTTACGTACTAACGGTAAAGCAACACCAGCCCATTGTTCACCATTACCAGCAGTAAATGTACCACCAGTTCCGGTTGTGTTAGCTTCAGCAACGATTTGCTTAGCTTGGTTTTCTAGGATCATAGCCATGTTAGTCTTTTCTTTCTCTCCAGAAAGACCTTCTAACAAGCCTGATTGGCTCCACTTATCTGCTAAACGAGCTGAATCAGCTGCTTGGCTTTTGAAAGTGTTTGAGCTTTCCAATAATGAATTAATTTCCATTTTTGTAAGGTTTAATTTGTTTGATTGTTATTTTAAATAATTCCTGCCAATTTTTGCATTCTACGAACTGTCTCAGATACTTCGCTAATTACTCCTGGATTACTTGCAGTAGTTCCAGTTGCTTTGCTAGCGAAACCTCTTGATTCTTTGATAGGGTTAGTTTCTTTTTTAATTACTAAACTCTCGCAGATAGTTTCGAATACTAATTTTACTTCTTTTACCGTCTCAGCTTTGTCAAAGGCAGCGATGACATTTACTTGTTGTGTTTCGGATAAATTGTTTGCTTTTAATACTTTGTTTAAATAAAGTAATTTAGCGTTTAATAAATTAACTTCAGTTAAATCCTTCTTTAAAGATTGGATTGTTTCTAAAGCTTCTTTCATTTCACCTACCATACCACCTTTAATACCTCCGTATTCACCTGGTGCTGCTGGTAAGTCTTTTTCTTCTTCTTTTTCTTCTAAAGACTTGTATTGGAAGTCATCAGCATGTGAACCCATTTGTGTAATTGGGTTCCATTTGCCTAATTCTGCACCTTTTGCATCTTTAGACATCATGTAGCCGTTTTCATCAGCAAATTGAGTACCTTGAGGGAATGATTTTTTCCATTCTTCAAAGTTATCGAACATTCCTGCTCTCAACTCAGTTAACTTAGCTTCTAATTCAGCAATTTGTGTTTCTTTAGATGGACCTGCTTCTGCTTCTGGAGACATTGCTCCTTCTTCTTTAGCTGGTGCACCCATTCCTTCTAATTCTTTTAAAAGTTCTTCTAGGTCGATTTCTTCTCCGTCCGCAACATCTGGTGCTGGGCCTTCTAAGTCATCTCCTGCTGGCATCTCTTCGCCAGGAATTTCTTCTCCTTGAGGAGCGCCTGCTCCCATTTCTTGAGCGATGATATCGCGGATTAAAGTTTTGAAGTCTTCAACTGATAAGTCGCTTACTTCTTTATCTTCATCAGCACCCATCTCTCCTTCTGGAGCTTCTTCACCTTCCGGTGCATCTTCTGCTGCTGCAGCATCGTCTTCAGATTCTTCTGAATCATCCTCTGCTGCTTCACTGAATCCTAAGTCACTTTCTGCTACTAATCCTTCTTCTGCAATTACCTCTTCAGAACCTTCTAGTTCTTGAAGTTTAGCGGCTAACATATCTTTTAAATGAGGAGTTAAACTCTCTTCTAAAGATTGTTTTGCATTAGCGATAGCGGCTTCACGGACAGATTTGGCTTCAGCAATAGCTTGCTTGAATAAATCTTTGTTTGCCATTTTACAATAAAATTGGTGTGGTTTGTACGATTATTAAAATCGTAATAGAATTTTGTAGTGTAGATACCGTATAAGAACGGTATATTTGTATATAAATATATACTATTTTCCGAAACCGGTTAATTCCTAGAAAAACTTACCTATGTACTGTTTAACCTCACTGCCTTTGACAGCAGCAAGGGCGCCTTCTAAACTAGCTAAACTAATATTTTTAGCCTGTAATGCTTTTACTGCTGTAACACCTGAAGCGATTAAGAAGATTGCTACTATTACGTGAAATATAGCGTTAGATATGTTATGAGCTTTTTTAGGATCTTTAACAAACTTATGAACGATTGCTTCAATAGGTCTAACATATAAATGATGTAATTTATCCGCTAATACACCCATATCTTGGAAATACTTTTCAGCAGCAGATGGATCTTCTGGTTTATCACCGAATATTTGTCTTACTAATTTAGAAGCGTTTCTTCCTAGACGTGCAATTAAACCTAGTATAGCAGGTAATGCTACTATAAGACTTGCTGTAGTAAGAAGACCTTCTTTAGGGTCATCTACTTTATCAAATTCTGCATTAATACCGTTAGCAAGTGTTTTAAACTCGCTACCTAAGGCTGCTGCTAGTTGATCTACTTTGTTGTCGTTCTCCAGTATAATTGCTGTTAGTTTCATTACGCTCTTAATATATCGTTTATAATGTTGTCTAATTTACTAAATTTAGACACAGACTGTATACTTTCGTTTAATGAGATTGGATTCATAAAGGCACCATGTGTAGATGGATTAGATACGAAATCCCAACAAACTAGTTCAAAATCTGGTTGTACTTCTAAAGTACCTTCGTTAGTTTGTTGAACAGATCCTGTACCTCTTGAAGAGATACCTATAGTATGACCTGCTTTAATAATTTCTTTTACGATATTACCTGATGGTGTATTAAGTAGTTCTACTCTTCCCATTAGTTCATCACCTTTCCACCATAATTCTTTTATAATATGAGATGCGTTTTTTAGAGATACTAAAGCAGATTCTGGATGATCTAATTCACCATATGCGTTACCGTTTTTAACAAACTCGGTTATATACTTATCTACTTCTCGTAAAAGTATTTGTTTATCGTAAACACGTCCGTTCTGGTTTTTAGCTCCAGCACGTTGCATAATACCTTCTACTTCGTATACTCCAGGTCTTTCCTTAGATTCTCTAAGAATAGGTCTAAAGGCTTGTACTTCTACTAATAATGCCATGCTTATTTCTTTTTTATAATTTTGCCTTCTTTCATCGAAAACATTGCTCCTCTAGAATTACCTGCTGAGTATCCTAACTGCTCTAACTCTTCTGGAGATAAACGTCTAGATTTCGGAGTTTCTATAGCAAAATATTTGGCCATTACTGGTTTTAAATCTTCTTTAAATGCATTAGATACTGCAGGGGCCATAAATGAACCAATTTCTTCATAAATACCTTCTATATTTTCTCTTGTATCTAAGTACATTTTTTCAATCTTAGCAATATGTGCGGCTAAGTCTGTAGCACCTTTTCTAATTCTTGCTGCTAAGTCTTGATTGTCTGGGTTCTCGTAGTTAATATACTGTTCTAATTTCTCGGCTGCAGCTTCATTTAATGGTTGCTTATCTTCTAATAAGTTAATAATAACTTTCTTCATAGCTTCTTTTAATTCGGCTTTCTTCATACCGTTAAAAGTGTCTACTTTGTTATTATCTTTAGCAGCTACCATTTGATCGTGCTTATCTACTTTAGTAGATTCTTTAGCCATAAGGTTCAAGTAGTAGTTACAATCTTTTTCTAAGTTAGCCATTGCTTTCTTCTTAGCTTTCTCGTATTCTTTCTCTTCTACTTTACCGGCAGAATCAACACCCATAGCGTCTAATTCAATATCAACTCCTCTACGAATAGTCTCTGGTGAGTAACTATCTTCTGATTTGTTATCATAAACTACTTCTTTTACTTCTGCTATCAATCCTCTATTTTTAAAGATTTGAATACTATCTTCATACCCATTAAACTGAGTAATAAATTGAGGGTATTGTTTTTGAGCATCACGTAAGAATTCAGCTTTTGTATATCTGTTTTCGTTTACAGCGTTAAACTTTTCTTGTAGCGTTTTCATTTAGATAGTCTATTAATTTTGTATTTGAAGGTCTGCTTGGACGGCTTACTTTTTTAAAGCCTAGCTTCTTCTCATAATTTGTTCTTTGTTATCTTTCTTTCCTCCAAAAGCAAATCGAGTAGCGAATGCATCGTTTGCTCCGGGAGTGTATGTAGAACCGCCAACATTGGTTACGTTAGCTTCTTCTAGTACTTCTTGTACTAATTTTCTTAATTCGCTTATTTTCATATCGTTTCAAGTTCATGTACTAACTCGTAGTACTGCATAAGGTTGACTAAGTGGGTATCCCCTATTTTCTCCTTGTTTGACACAGGTTTAATAGCTTTCTTTACCTCTTCTAGTTTAATCTTAATAACCTGATCAGATACCTTCTGAGACAATTCTACTACCTTTGTTGCAATCTTTTCTAATTCTTCGTTTACGATTGTTCTAAGGCGAGTAGTTGAATTAACAGAAGTTATAAACTCTTTTAAAATATTTTTTTGTTCCGGAAGTAAATCTTTATAGCTGTCATTAAACTTTTCTAATAAAATTTTAAATGTAAGTAATCTTAAATCTTTATCGTATTTTGAATACTCTTCGATTAAGGTATCTTTTACATCATCTTCGTTTTGAGCTTTTGAAGTTAAGTGTTCTAAAATTGTAGTTTTATTTTCAATTAAAGAACTAGGGTCAACATTCTCTGCGTTATTTTGTGTTTCTAATAAACAATATAGAGCAGCTAGTGCTTTATAGTCTCTTACTTGTATTGCAAAGAACTCGTCTACATTGTAGTGAGTTTTTATTTCTGCAATTAATTCATACTTTTGTTTCTTAACAGCAGCTTGATCTAACTTGCGAGAGATTTCTGTTATTGTTGATAGTATTGCTTCTGCTCTTAGAGGAGAAACATTACTGTTTTTTGATATAAATTCATAGAGTTTATACTCCTTAGCTAAAGAGGACTTTCCTGCGTAGAATTTCTTTAATACACTTAATGCAGGAGAATCTTTTTTAGATAGGGTATCTGATGCGATTTGCTTTACAAGCAATTCAAATATCAGTCCTGTGTTTTTATACTTCGAATGTTTTACTTTCATCTTATAGGTTTCCTATTATAAATATGCTTTATTCACCTAAATCTCTAATATTGTCTTCCTTTAGTAGATTTGATTCATCTTTCTTCTGAGTATTAAAGACCATTTCTTTAAGTACTTCTTTATTTCGATGGTAAACAGCTTTTGTATTTAACCCTTCCATTACGTTCTCGTTATCGCTTGGATAACCGCCTTTCATTCCTTGGCTGCCTAATGGATCTCTTCCTCCTAATGGATTGTCATTGGTATGATACATTGACATATTTGTTCTAGGACGTCCACCCTCTTCTCCTGGATCTGTTAATCCTTTCGGTGGAGCCGGATGATCTTCGTATCCTGGTGGTACTGAGCCTGGCCCTCCCCCTGAAAGTCTATCTGTAGCAGTTGATCTTCTACCGTACATTGACGCTAGGTCATGTGGTGTACCGTAAGATCTTCCTGATTGTGCAGGATCGTTTCCTTCTCCTTCTATCTGAGCTAATCTAAAGTTTCTCTTGAAATCTTCTCTAATTAACTCTCGCATCTCATTGTACTTATCTTCTGATAAGTGGAAGATATTATCGTAAATATAATCTGTTGAGAATAATTTAGTATCTATCATCTGAGCTGCTAAGTCAATCTTTTCTTTCATTAAAGCAACTCTTTCTTGTTCGTAAACAATAGAAGGATTTGTTAATTTAATTTCAAAGTTAACTAACGATTCACCGGTAAAGCCTTGAGCATATAAATGGACTAATGCAATCTTTGTTAACTCAGATTCCATAATCTTTTGCACTCTCTCTACTGTTCTAGCAAAACGAATATCTTCTGCTGCTAAAGTTGCTTTACCGTTTAACTCTCCTTCATATCCAAAGTAAGCTTTAGGTATCTTTAATGCAGCAAATAATTTATCTCTTAAGTAAACAACGTCGTTTGTTCCGTCGTATTCTAAACCTTTTGTAGTTTCAATACGAGTAGAAGTATCACCTCCCCTTACAGGTAGGTAGTAATCTTCCATCATATTTTGTAGATTGAATCGTAAGTTATACTGACCATATTGACCCATGTAAGGAGTCTTTTTCATAGTGTTGATAGTCTTTTGCATAAACTGTTCAACCTCTGCTGGTGGTATCTGACCTACGTTAATATAGAACATTCTCTTTTCTGGAGCTCTCATGATACGGTGAATTAACATCGCATCTTCCATTAAAGTTAACTGTTTAAAGATCTTACGAGCTGGTTCTAAATAAGAACGTCCATAAGGTAAGTAGTTAGTATCTGAAATTAACCTAAAGTGGGCCATTTCGTAATTGTCTAACTTAATTACTTTCTTATTTGTATTAGGAGTATAGTTAGGACTTTGTGAAGTAGCTAAACCATCTAAGTCGATCTGAAAAGTTACTTTAGTCGGATTTTCATGATCTTCTCCTTCATGTCGTGAAATATGGTAAACCGTATAAGGCAGTACATTATATACTCCTAAACCGTCTGCAATCTCTAACTTTAAAAAGAAGTCTCCGTACTTGACCATGTTACGAGTCCATGACCATAGGTTAAATTCAATATTAAGTATATCGTAAAATAAATTATATAAAACTCGTTGTATATTTTCGTCAGAAGACCTAATAGCTAAAACTTCACCAAAATCGTTTTTTACTGTTGCTTCATCGGCTATAATATCTAATGCAGAAGCTAAAATAGGATCTGTATCCATAGCTTCATAGTCAGAGTATAACTGTATTCTTAGAGTTTGAAAGTTTAAATTCGGGTTAAATATATTTCTATTATTATAGACATATAATCTACTAAACCTATCTATAAGAGAGTTAGTCTGGTATTTACCGGTTGTTTGTATTTGATTAGGATCGATTACTTTTAACTCATCACCACCTACGTTACGTATAAGTACGTCTGTTGCGAAGAGTCTCTGTAGTCTACTAAATAAGCCTTTATCTGCCATTTAATTAAAATGTCTTTAGTTATAAATAGATTCGTTTAAAATAACCAGCTTATATCTTCCTTCTGCTGGCCACCCATATCTATAAGATACGGATTATTTTGGTAGGAACCAACTGTTGATATAACAGCTTGGTTTTTTGCATTAAGATTTGAGAAAGAGGAAAGTTGTGCTCTAGCTAAGTCAAGACCTTGCTGTCTTAGTCTCAATGCGGTATCCCTTACGTATAGTGAGGTTGCGAAGGCCATCACTAAATCATCATTATAATTTATCTGTGCTTGGGCTTTTCCGTTCTTCCATACAAATACTCTCATCTCAAGTAGTAACCTTTTAGATTGAACAGTAACTGCTTTCTCTCTAATATACTCCATCATCTTTGCAACCACTAATGGACGCGTTTTCATTGACATTGTAAAGCCGGGAACGAGTTTCTCTCTTTCATATTTCGACATATACGATTCAACTGTATCTTGGTTAGAGGTTGAACTATAGTACATATTCTTATATTCTCTTTCTAATATCTGTTCTATGGTAGACCACCCTATATTTGCGTTTTCTACTACTAGAAGCGCATCATTGTATTCAGAAGCGATTCCTACCAAGACGTTACCGAATTCCTTCGGGGATAACTTCCCTTTGTACTCTGCTACCTGAACGCAACTTTCTATATCCATTACGTGAAACGTAGAAAAGTCAGTAGAGTCACCTCTAGATACGTCGGCTGTAACCATATAAGATTTTGTATAATCAGGACTTTCCCAAACCCATAAATTGCCATCAACTCCTCTTTTTTCTGCTGGATCTTTTTGATAAGTTTCTTCATAAAATTGTAAATCTTCTGGTTCAAATACGGTTTCTCCTGATGATAGGAAGTCACAGTCACATTCCTGTGCTGCCATTCGAGGTCCTAAATCTCTATCTTGCATGTCTCTCCAAACCTGATTTCTTTCAGGATGGACTGTCCATGGTAATTTAATAGGTACAAAGGAATTTTCAGCTACTTCTGCTTTTACATAGGTAGAGTGAAACCAGTTACCTATACCGTTAGGAGTCGATAGAGCTATACATTGACCACCGGTTGCTAACGTTTGTTGTGCAGCAGTAAAGGTTTCCTCAATGTTATCAATAAAGGCGGCTTCATCTATTAATAGTAGTGATACTGCTTCAGAACGAGCAGAATCAGAATTACTTGACTTTGCTTGTATCTTTGAACCGTTTTTCAGCCTCAGTGAGAGTTTATTCTTCTCTACTGCATGTAGACGTAACCACTTGGGTAACTGTTCATACATGAATTGTACTTTAGAAACCAGGTTTCTTGCTGTTGCTTGTGTAGTTGCTAAGGCTAGTACGTTCTTATCTTTATGGAAGACCATCAACCATAACGAGTAACCAGCCGCTAAGGTAGATATACCAAGCTGTCTAGACTTTAATGTAATAAGAAATTGATTATCTCTAAATAAATGTAGTACTTTCTCTTGAAATGGGTATAAATTAAAGAGAATTCTACCCCTTGTCGGGTGTTGAATATAGCAATACTTCTTCATGAAGTACCCTGGATCTTTAGCACATTTTAAATATTCTTGTGCTATTATATTTCTAATATCTTGCGACATAACTAATTAATTATATCTCAATCCCGCGAATCTTATCTAAAGTTCCGAATCTAGATTGAGTTGAGTTACTTCCTTCTTTTTTCGTAAATATACGACGTAGTATAATGCCGTTTATATCTTGTTGAGAGTTTGTAAAAAAGAAATCTCCGTCTCTTTTTCTTATGTGAGCATAAAAACTACTACTATGTTCTTCTATAAAAGTATCAATAGGTATAAACTTTCCATTTTTAAAATTAACTGTGTTACCTTCTATTTCAAATTTAACTTCCATGTCTCCCTTGTAGTAGTACTCAATAGGTCCGCCCATCGGAATAGTGCCCTGTACAATTGTTTTTATTAACTCTTTTGGTACTTTTCTCGAAACATCAGGAATAAGTTTGTTACCTGTTAAATTAACTCCGTCTAAGTTATGTGCTTCAACTCTATCTTGGTAGAACTCGTAAGCATCTTCATAAAAATCTGTTAACCATTCTCTAATTTCTGGGTTAGTTATGGCCATAGCTGTCATACCTTTAATTCCACCACCCGCTAAGGTAGGTGCTTCGTTTCCTTTAGCTGATACTTTTATATCTTATCCTTTTACTTTCAAGATAACATCTGCATAAGGTTCGCTTCCAAACTCATTCAAGCCGTCTACTTTAACTGCAGTCTGAACTCCGTTAATTTCTATATTATTTGTACCTTTTAGAGTTTTGACTCCCGGTACTGCGTTTATAGCATCTATTATTCCATGCTCTTGTCTTTCTGTTGTAGCTATTTTACTCCCGCCGGTACCCCCGAATTCTCTAGTCTTCTGTAATGCGCTAAAACTTACATCATTTCCTTCTTCGTCTTTAAAAAAAGGAAATTCATTTATTCTAGTACCTCCAATTTTTTTAATTGCCTCTACTTCCATTGAATGAAATAGTGCTGCGTAAGAATCGTCAGCGTATGTTAAAATACTTTGGCTGCTATCTTTAAATTCAAACGGTGCTCTATTTTCTATCTTATTATCTATAACTTGTAGTCGAGAATACTTTCTACTTGCATCACTAAAGTCGTTCCATTTTAAGACACCTTCGTCTAATCTAAATCCAAATAAGGATTCAAATAGATCCATATCCTTTTCATTACTTAAATCAGGATACCCTTTCTCACATCTGTACGACCATTCTAGTATTGTTTTTTCTACTAAATTCATTTATTTCGGATCTTCTGCTGGTTCTTGAAATTCTACGTCTTCTCCTCCTAAATCTGCTCCGCCTTCTGCTCCTGCTTCTCCTTCCGGTGCTGGTTCTTCTTCTGCACCACCTGATGCATCAGCGCCTGGGAAGTCTCCTCCACTAGTGCTACCTGATGATCCGCTGTCTCCAGCATCTTCTCCACCTTCACCTGGCTCACCGCCTGTGTTAGGTCCGTATTTAAGCAATTCGTTTAATTTATCTAATGCTTGTTCGAAGTCTGCTAATTTATTAATGTAGTAGCGTTTACCTTGAATCTGTG
>Ga0102878_1000795_pt1 | contig 12552 bp, 13 predicted proteins | sample Colrivmet1548A02_FD_78447 | JGI IMG/M metagenome (GOLD analysis project Ga0102878, IMG submission 78447) | Estuarine microbial communities from the Columbia River estuary - metaG 1548A-02 | ecosystem: Environmental > Aquatic > Marine > Intertidal zone > Estuary | place: USA: Columbia River...
AAACGCTCAGGCACTTTAGAAAGATTCTAAACACATGGGGGTGACCCCCATACGCTCGGTTGCCTTGCACCTAATGACGCGAGGCCCAAACGTCAACGAAATTGCGCCTTTGCGCCTATCAGGAGGGCTTTGCGGATGAAACTCAGCACAAAAGGGCGTTATGCGATGGTCGCCCTCGCTGACTTGGCGCTGCAACCCAAGGGCAGTTTGGTGAATTTGACCGAGATTTCAAAGCGTCAGGATATCTCATTGGCCTATCTGGAGCAGTTGTTTGTTAAGCTGCGCCGCGCCGAATTGGTGGATTCTGTACGTGGTCCGGGTGGCGGGTATCGTTTGGCGCGTGCCGCATCTGAAATTCGCGTGTCCGAAATTTTGGGCGCTGTCGATGAAACCGTAAGTGCGATGCACAAGGGGGCAGGTGCCTCTGGTGCGACTTCTGGTAGCCGTGCGCAATCGCTGACCAACCGGCTTTGGGAAGGTTTAAGCGCGAACGTTTACGTGTTCCTGCATCAAACGCGCCTGTCTGACGTGGTGGCCAATGATATGGTGCCGTGCCCTGCGGTCCCTGCGCTATTTGAGGTGATCGACGAAGAATGAGCCGCGTATATCTGGATCATAATGCGACGACCCCTTTGCGGGCCGAGGCGCGGGCAGCGATGATTGCGGCGATGGATGTTGTCGGCAATCCGTCCTCTGTGCATGCCGAGGGGCGTGCCGCCAAGGGGCTTGTCGAGACCGCGCGCGCCCAAGTGGCAGAGGCTGTTGGGGCATCTGGCGCGGATGTTGTGTTCGTGTCTGGTGCGACGGAGGCTGCTGCGCTTTGTTTGGCGGGGCGCGGATTGCAGGCCTCCGGGCTAGAGCACGCTGCGGTTGCCGCTTGGATTGAGGCGTCTTTGCCAGTTTTGGAGGGGCGTGTGGTTGTCGGTGATCCTGCGCGGTCCGTGGTGCAATTGGCCAATTCCGAGACTGGGTTGGTGCAGGATTTGCCAAAAGGTTTGGCCGTCAGCGATTTGACACAAGGGTTTGGAAAAGTGCCGTTCTCTTTCGCGTGGTCCGGCGTGCAGATGGTTTTCCTGTCGGCCCATAAGTTTGGTGGCCCAAAGGGGATCGGCGCGTTGATCTTTCCTGCGGGGACTGATTTGGCAGCACAGATCAAGGGCGGCGGTCAGGAAATGGGCCGCAGGTCTGGTACGGAAAACGTCATGGCGATTGCTGGATTTGGGGCCGCATGTGCGGCTGCCCAACAAGATTTGGCCGATGGACGCTGGGAGCGGGTTGCGCAACTTAGAAATATTCTAGAAAAGGCCATTGAGACTTCGGCAGAAGAAACTATTTTTGTCGGGAAACAATTTACGCGCCTCCCAAACACCAGCTGCTTCATCGCAAAAGGCTGGAAGGGCGAGACCCAAGTGATGGCGCTTGATCTTGCGGGCTTTGCGATTTCGGCGGGCTCTGCGTGTTCAAGCGGCAAGGTCAAGGCCAGCCCCGTGTTGGCGGCTTTGGGATATAGTTACGATGAGGCCCGCTGCGCTGTGCGCGTGTCGCTGGGCATCGAGACGACGATGGATGAGGTTCTGCGTTTTGCGCAGGCATGGACGGAGAAACACGCGCGTGCGAACGCACGTAGTTAAGGAGCGAGACAGATGGCGACATTAGATCAAACAGACGTCAAAGACGGCGTCGATCAGGACACCGTGGATGCGGTGGCAGCCCTTTCTGGCGCGTATAAATATGGCTGGGAAACCGAGATTGAGATGGATTACGCCCCCAAGGGTGTAAACACGGATATCGTAAAGCTGATTTCGTCCAAGAACGAAGAGCCGCTGTGGATGACCGATTGGCGTTTGGATGCCTTTGCGCGTTGGGAAAAGCTGGACGAGCCGACTTGGGCGATGGTCAACTATCCTGACATCGATTTCCAAGACATCTATTATTATGCTCGCCCAAAGAGCATGGCGGTGAAACCAAAGTCGCTTGATGACGTCGATCCAAAGCTGCTCGCGACCTACGCAAAGCTTGGTATCCCTTTGAAAGAGCAGGCTATTCTTGCTGGCGTCGAAGGCGCTGATATGCCGCCTGCTGAGGGCCGCAAGGTCGCTGTTGATGCGGTGTTCGATTCCGTATCCGTTGGCACGACATTCCAAGTCGAGTTGAAAAAGGCTGGCGTGATCTTTTGCTCAATCTCCGAGGCGATCCGCGAATATCCTGATCTGGTGAAGCAGTATCTGGGCACCGTTGTGCCTGCATCCGACAACTTTTACGCGACGCTGAACTCGGCTGTTTTCTCGGATGGCTCGTTTGTTTACATACCACCGGGTGTGCGTTGCCCGATGGAACTGTCCACATATTTCCGCATTAATGCTGAGAATACCGGCCAGTTTGAGCGTACGTTGATTATCGCCGATAAGGGCTCGTACGTGTCCTACCTTGAAGGCTGCACTGCGCCAAAGCGCGATGTGGCACAGCTTCATGCGGCGGTCGTCGAAATCATCGTCGAGGAAGACGCCGAGGTGAAATATTCCACCGTGCAAAACTGGTATCCGGGCGATGAGAACGGCAATGGTGGCATCTATAACTTTGTGACCAAACGGGCCGATTGCCGTGGTGCGCGTGCGAAGGTGAGCTGGACCCAAGTTGAGACGGGCTCTGCGGTGACGTGGAAATACCCGAGCTGCATCCTGCGCGGCGACGATAGCCAAGGCGAGTTCTACTCCATCGCCATTGCCAACAACATGCAGCAGGCAGATACGGGTACCAAGATGATCCACTTGGGCAAGCGTACGAAGTCGCGGATTGTGTCTAAGGGGATTTCCGCAGGCAAGGCGCAGAATACCTACCGTGGTCTGGTGTCGATGCACCCGAAAGCCAAGGAAAGCCGTAACTATACGCAGTGCGACAGCCTTCTGATCGGCTCGAATTGTGGCGCGCATACAGTGCCTTACATCGAGGTAAAGAATAATTCGTCCCGCGTAGAACATGAGGCGACAACATCCAAAGTTGACGACGAACAACTGTTCTATTGCCGCAGCCGCGGTATGAATGAAGAAGAGGCCGTGGCCTTGGTCGTCAACGGGTTCATCAAGGACGTGTTGCAAGAATTGCCGATGGAATTCGCGATGGAAGCACAAGCTCTCGTGGCGATTTCCTTGGAAGGGTCCGTGGGCTAAGCGTGTTTCAGCGAATTGATCATATCTGTCGTGGTTCTGCCCGACCTGCGCCTTATTTGGGCCGCAGTGTTTGTCATAAAGTTAATCAGAGGGATTACCTGAGGATTGACGCAAATGGCGATGGCAGACCAACTTACCGACTTCAATTCGCGCGTCGTGCGGATATCGAAGTCTGGCAACACGTCGTACTACGATACAGAGTTGGGGATGAACATTCCCAAGCGCGTGTCGAAAGAGTTCATCAACCGCAAGAAAACCAAACAGGCTGGCGGATCAAGCATAGTGGTATCGCTGCTTTTGGGCGCGGTTTGCTTAATGCTCAGCTATCTGATCTGTCTCCGTCTCGATCTAATCAATCACGACGCGCCAATGCTGGTTTACGGTATCGCATGGATTCTTGCGTTCGTGTTGGGGGGCATGTTCAGGCTCAAGTCGATGACCGATATGGGCGCGCAATTTGTGGGCGTCGGCGCGATGATGGTCGGAATGCACAATTTGATTTGGGCGTTCCCAGAACCCTTCGCGGTGATCTATTCACCGGAGTTTGTGGACATAATTCAGGCCACAACAACAGCGAACAGCATCGCCTTTATGAGCATGACTTACATGTTCTAAGCGGCCAGTGCGGCCCAACTTATTCAACCTCGTACGCTCTTGGGCGCACGGGGTTTTCCTCGTCTCAAATTCCATTCGTTCCCTCTGTAGGAGAGTAAAAGATGCTAGAAATCAAAGGCTTGATGGCCGACCTTCAAGGTGAAGATAAGACGATCCTCAAAGGTGTTGACCTGAATATTGGCGCAGGCGAAGTCCACGCGATTATGGGACCAAACGGTTCCGGCAAATCGACGCTGTCCTACATTCTGTCGGGCAAAGATGGCTATGAAGTCACTGGTGGTTCGGCCACGTTGGACGGTGATGATCTCTTGGACATGGAGCCAGAAGAGCGCGCCGCAGCGGGCCTGTTCCTTGCGTTCCAATACCCTGTCGAGATCCCGGGTGTGGGCAACATGACGTTCTTGCGCACGGCCGTAAACGCGCAGCGCAAAGCACGCGGCGAAGACGAACTCTCTGCTGGTGACTTCCTGAAAATCGTGCGCGCTAAGGCGAAAGATTTGCAGATTGATGCGGATATGCTCAAGCGTCCTGTGAACGTTGGTTTCTCAGGCGGCGAGAAAAAGCGTAATGAAATTCTGCAAATGGCAATGCTAGAGCCGAAGATGTGCATCTTGGACGAGACGGATTCGGGTCTTGATGTCGATGCGATGAAACTGGTCGCCGAAGGCGTGAATGCGCTGCGCTCTGCGGGTCGCTCGTTCCTCGTGATCACCCACTACCAGCGTCTGCTTGACCATATTAAACCAGACGTTGTGCACATTATGGCTGACGGTCGCATCATCAAAACAGGCGGTCCAGAGTTGGCCTTGGAAGTTGAAAACAACGGCTATGCCGACCTGTTGGCAGAGGTGGTGTAATGGCTGTTGCCAAGCTGAAATCGGACGCAACGGAGGCCCGTCTTGCTGGTCTGACTTTGCCTGCGGGGCTGGATACAGCACGTAAGGACGCGTTGTCCCGCCTTATTGCAATGGGCCTGCCACATAAGCGCGACGAGTATTGGAAATACACCGATCCTGCGTCATTGACGCAAGCCGACGCACCTCAGGCGGCATTGTTTCACAACGACGAAGGTCCGATGTTCGACGCGATTGACCGCGTGAAAATCGTTTTTGTCGACGGTGTTTTTGATGCGGATGCCTCTGACGATCTGGCAGCTGATGGCGTGACAATTACGCGGCTGAGTGATGTTGCGGATGCGGACATTCATTGGGCCACCGAGCTATATGGCACGCTGGAAGCACGCGGGCAGACACCTGTTGAACGGCCATTGGCGGCGTTGAACTCTGCCTTTGCCTCCGACGGCGTGCTGATCCATGCAACTGGCAAAGCGTCCAAACCGATCAACTTGATCTACTTGCATGGCGACACGGGCTCTGACGTGATGCTGCATTCGCTTGTGAAAGTGGACGCGGGCGCGGAAGTGACCCTGCTGGAAACAGGCCCTGCCGCGGCGCGGTTTAACTCGGTTCTTGAAGTTGATGTGGCCTCAAAGGGTGCATTTCATCACGTGCGCAGTCAAGGTCGTGATCATGAACGTCGCGCCGTAACCCATTGTTTTGCAAGGATTGAGGACGAGGCTTTGTTCAAGTCCTTTACGCTGACGGTCAACGGAAAATTGACGCGCAACGAATGCATTATTGAGATGCTCGGCGATGATGCGGTGGCCCATGTTGCGGGCGCTTGTGTGGGTGATGGGAACGATTTCCACCACGACGACACCGTGTTTATCACCCATGACGCGCTGAACGGCGAAAGCCGTCAGGTGTTTAAAAAGGTGCTGCGCAATGGCGCTGTTGGCGTGTTCCAAGGCAAGATTTTGGTGAAAGCTGGCGCGCAGAAAACCGACGGCTATCAGATCAGTCAATCGCTTTTACTGGATGAAGACAGCCAGTTCTTGGCCAAGCCAGAGCTTGAGATTTACGCCGATGATGTGGCTTGTTCACACGGATCGACTTCTGGCGCGATTGACGAGGATGCGTTGTTCTATCTGCAATCGCGTGGCGTTCCACGTCAGGCGGCGACGGATTTGCTCACATTGGCATTTCTGGCCGAAAGCCTTGAGGAAATCGCGGATGAGGCCTTGGCCGATGATCTGCGCGAACGCCTCGAAGGCTGGATGGCACGGCGCGGCTGATGGCTGTTTCCTCCGATATGATGCGCACATGGCGCAAGCCGCGTGAGGTTATGCGCAAGTTGCTTGCACGTGGGCAGCGTGAAGACTTAGCGCTGGCCTTCCTCATGTCGGCCTGCGTCATTATCTTCGTGGCCCAATGGCCGCGTTTGTCGCGGATTGCGGCGGGGTTTGATTTGCCTTCAGGGTCAGTGGTGCCAGAGCTGTCGCAATTGGTGGCCTATGAATTCCTTGGCTGGCTCTTAGTTTGGCCGCTTATGTTCTATGTCATCGGTGGGATTTCCCATGCGATCGCAAAGCTTTTCGGCGGGCAGGGCACGTGGTATTCTGCGCGCCTCGCGCTGTTCTGGTCGCTATTGGCGACGACACCAGCGGCACTGCTTTACGGTTTGATGGCTGGGTTCTTGGGGCCGATAGCTGCTGGCACACATTTGGTTGGCTTTTTCTGGCTGGCCGCATTCGCGGTGATTTGGCTGCAAACACTGCGCGAAGCGGAAAGAAATTCTGATGTATGATATCAACGCCATTCGCGCCGATTTTCCGATCTTGTCGCGCCAGATCAATGGCAAGCCTTTGGTCTACCTCGATAACGGTGCATCCGCTCAAAAGCCGCAGGTCGTCATTGACGCGATCAACACGGCTTACGCGCATGAATACGCCAATGTTCACCGTGGGTTACATACGCTATCCACAATTGCGACCGAGAAGTATGAGGGCGTGCGCGCCACGATTGCACGCTTCCTCAATGCACCGTCCGAGGATGACATTATCTTCAACTCGGGCACGACAGAGGCCATCAATATGGTGTCCTACGCTTGGGCAGCACCACGGTTGCTGGCGGGCGACGAGATCGTTTTGTCGATCATGGAGCATCACGCCAATATCGTCCCATGGCATTTCCTGCGCGAACGTCAGGGCGTGGTGATCAAATGGGTTGATGTGGACGCGAATGGCGATCTTGATCCCGAAGCAGTGATTGCCGCGATTGGACCTAAGACGAAATTGGTTGCAGTGACGCAAATGTCCAACGTGCTTGGCACAGTTGTAGACGTGAAAACGATCTGCGCGGGTGCCCATGCAAAGGGCGTGCCTGTGCTGGTTGATGGATCGCAAGGGGCCGTGCATATGCCTGTGGATGTGCAGGACATCGACGCGGATTTCTATGCGATTACAGGGCATAAGCTTTACGGACCTACAGGATCAGGCGCGATTTACGTCAAACCTGAGCGTATGGCCGAGATGCGCCCGTTTATGGGCGGCGGCGATATGATCCGCGAAGTGTCGCGCGATGCAGTGACCTATAATTCCGCGCCGATGAAGTTTGAGGCGGGCACACCAGGCATCGTGCAGACGATCGGGCTTGGCGTGGCGCTCAACTATATGATGGGCGTCGGCATGGAGGCGATTGCGGCCCATGAGAAAGAGCTTGGCGCTTATGCGCGGACCAAACTCGACGGGCTGAACTGGCTGAATATCCAAGGGCAGTCGGCGACCAAGGGCGCAATCTTTAGTTTCACCATGGCGGGCGCGGCCCATGCGCATGATATCTCAACGGTGCTGGATAAAAAGGGCGTGGCTGTGCGGGCAGGGACCCATTGCGCAATGCCTTTGATGGAACACATGGGCGTCGGCGCCACCTGCCGCGCGTCATTCGCGATGTATAACACCCACGCGGAGGTCGACGCGTTGGTCGATGCGCTTGAGTTGTGCCACGATCTGTTTGGCTAAAGCTTTTCGACGTTGCGACCAGCGCCGCGCATGGTTATAGAAACCCTCAGACGCACCCATAGCTCAGCTGGATAGAGCGCTGCCCTCCGAAGGCAGAGGTCACTGGTTCGAATCCAGTTGGGTGCACCATATCTCACATTTCGCTCTTTCGGTTGTTTCGTTGACTGCCAACTCGTGCGGTCTCTGCAATTTTGGTGGTTGCTTTATGCAAAAAAACCTTGGCGGGACACCAAGGTTTTTTTAATGAAAATTCTGTGAGTGGAGGGGGTTAGCCGCCCCAAACGCGAACAGGTCCGCAATCCATGTGCACAAAGTTGGAACCAGAGTAACGGCCAACACCACCAGCGGCACAAGACTGTGCGGCGCGGGTCATTTGTGCTGTTGTGCGGCCCTGCAAACGCAAATCGGCAGCTTGGCCGCGCATGTGCAAGGAATTGCGCGCAACACCAGAAGACTGGCTGCGCAGCATTGCATTGGTTTTTGGCGAACGGTAACCGGACAGGAGCATATACGGCTCGTTGACGTCCATCAGGTTGTGAGCTGCGGCCATAATATCAATGGTGCGGGTGTCCATTTGAACAGCATCGCCAGTGCGCCAGTCGCGCATAAAGAGGTTAATCTCACGAATAGCCTCCCCGATATACTGACCTTCGATCCAGTAGATCGTATCAAGGCGTTCGCCGGTCCGACCCGAGAACATCGAAATGCGGCGCACATCGCCACCACCGCGCAGGAACCCTGCGGCATTGGAATAAGATGGCGCTGCTGTCACAACTGTCGCTGCGAAGGCACCAAGAAGACCACGGCGGGTTAGGCCCGTTGATTTAATATTCGTCATGTTTTTGCGCCTGTCCCGTCGCTCAATGTCGGTCTGCCGATAAGCAGAGTTTGCAATCTTGTCCCCAGATGCACGCTCTCTATGCCATATTTCGATTCGTGGACCAAGCCCTCATTCGGGATCAACGGTTAAGCAAGGGGCAAGTAGGCGATTTTTTGCGCAACTTTTCATGTAATTTTGTGGTGTTGCATGGTTGCGCTTGCGAATAGGCAACAACTTTGCGGCTTTGCTGTCATTTGTGACATTGTGAATGGACAAGGTAGGCCGCAGTTTCCGATAGTACGATAACCCGCGGAATCTGCACTAATTTCGCGCTAAATTTGTTCTGTTGGGGGACCCATGTTCTTATCTTTGAATTCGCAGTTACTGCGCCTAATGATGGCCGCAGCATTGTTTTTTACTATTTCCGCGCCGCTTGCACAGGCTCAAACCACAGCATTCCGTCAAGCTGTCGCAGAGGCCGCGTCTCGTGACGAAGAGCTTGCGACGTTTTACCGTGAACGCGAATTCCAAGGTATTTGGAGTGACCAACGTGATGCAGGACGACGCAACGCGCTGATGGCGGCTTTCGCTGACGCAGCCCAGCACGGCCTCCCAGCCGCACGTTATGATGCAAATGCACTGATGGCGAAAATGCGCGCGGCGACAACACCCGCGCAACAAGGTGCGATGGAAGTCGAGTTGAGCCGCTTGTTCATGCAATATGCGCGCGACATTCAGACGGGTATTTTGACGCCAAGCTCTGTTGTTGCCGAGATCAAGCGCGAAGTGCCTTATCGTTCCCGCCTTGGGACATTGCGTGCTTTTGCGCAGTCCAACCCCGCGTCATTCTTGCGTTCACTTCCTCCCAGCTCTCCTGAATATACCCGTCTGATGCGTGAGAAGCTGCGTCTTGAAGTGATGCTTGGCGCAGGTGGCTGGGGGCCGACTGTTCCTGCTGGCAAATTGGAGCTTGGCTCTTCTGGGGCGCGTGTTGTTGCTCTTCGTAACCGTTTGATTGCGATGGGTTTCCTAGAGCGCACAGCAACCGAAACATTCGACGCATCCATTCAGACAGCCGTTCAGCGGTTCCAGCAAGCCCATGGCTTGTCTGCCGATGGCAGCGTGGGTGGCGAAACATTGAGCCAAATCAACGTGCAGATGGCGTCCCGATTGCAGTCGGTCATCGTCGCCATGGAACGTGAGCGCTGGCTCAACCGCCCGCGTGGCGCCCGTCATATCTGGGTGAACCTGACAGACTTTTCGGCGTCTATTGTTGATAATGATCGTGTGACGTTCTCAACGCGTTCCGTGATTGGGGCCGGTGCCGAAGATCGCCAAAGCCCAGAGTTTTCAGACGTGATGGAATTCATGGTTATCAACCCAAGTTGGTACGTGCCGCGTTCAATCGTCACGAAAGAGTATCTGCCGATGTTGCAGGCCAACCGGAATGCGGTCCGCCAGCTTGATATCACAGACAGCAGTGGCCGCGTCGTAGACCGTTCGTCTGTTAACTTCAGTAGCTTCAACGAAAAGACATTCCCTTATTCGATGCGCCAAGGCCCATCTGAGGGTAATGCGCTGGGTCTTGTGAAGTTCATTTTCCCGAACAAATACAACATCTACCTGCACGATACCCCGTCCAAGAGCCTCTTTGGTCGCGAAGTTCGCGCATTTAGCCACGGCTGTATCCGTCTCGCAGATCCGTTTGATTTTGCTTATGCGTTGCTTGCAAAACAGACATCTGACCCAGAAGGCTTTTTTAAGTCTCGCTTGAGTACTGGCAAAGAGGCCCGCGTGAACCTAGATGCCCCTGTTCCGGTCCACATCGTTTACCGCACAGCATTCACAAACGTTACAGGCAGCCTGCAATTCCGCCGCGACATTTATGGGCGTGACGCAAAGATCTGGAACGCTTTGGCACGCCAAGGGGTAGCAGTGCGCGCCGTTCAAGGGTAAGTCTGTCCCCGTAATTATGGGGTCAGATCACATGGCACAATCTGTTCAAGATATCGCAGCGGCGCTGGGAGCAAAGGCCTTTGGCGCCGTTGATCTTTTGGTGTCAGGCTTGTCTGAACCTGCGCACGCAGGACCCGATGATCTGGCGCTGGCGATGTCGCCTGCCTATGGTGAGGCGTTACAGCTGGGCAAAGCTCGCGCAGCTGTGGTTTGGGCGGGGGCTGACTGGGAGGCCCTTGGGCTTGAGGCAGCAATCGAGGCACCGCGTGCGCGGCTTGCGATGGCGGGTCTGACGCAGATGATGGACCAGCGACCAAATAGCACTGGCATCAGCCCCCATGCGATCATTGATCCGACGGCAACGATTGGGACCGATGTTTCCATTGGTCATTTCTCGGTGGTCGGCGCAGGTGCGATTATCGGCAAGGGTGCGCAAATCGCGGAGCATGTTACCATCGCAAAAGGCGTCATCATTGGTGACAATACACAAATCGCTGCCGGCGTGCGCCTTCAAGGTCGGGTGCGTCTTGGCGCAGGCTGCCTGATCCAGCCAAATGTTGTGATTGGGGGCGACGGATTCTCCTTTGTGACCTCTGCCCCTTCGAACGTTGAAATCGGGCGCAAGACTTTGGGGAAAACCCCATTCGAGCCGCCAAATGACCCCGTCCAGCACCGTATTCATTCGCTTGGTGGCGTAGAAATCGGCGACGATGTCGAAATTGGCGCGGGTAGCACCGTAGACGCAGGCACCATTCGTGCGACAAAGATCGGCACTGGCACCAAGATCGATAACCTCGTGCAAGTCGGGCATAATGTTATCGTCGGTATGCATTGTCTGCTTTGTGCGCAAACGGCTGTGGCTGGCTCTGCGGTGATCGGGGATCGCTGCGTTTTGGGGGGTAAGTCGGGCATTGCTGACAACCTCAAGATCGGTGCGGATAGCGTGATTGGCGGGGCAGCGATTGTCCTGTCTGACGTGCCAGCGGGCAGCTTTATGATGGGATACCCTGCGCAACCAATGATGACCTACCGCGCCCGCGAACGCAGCCTGCGCCAAGCGATTTTGCGTCATAAGCCTGTTTCAAACACGAGCCAAAATGACTAAGTTAACGCAAGGAGGACCAAGATGAGCACACAAGACCAGATTATCGCGATCCTCGCGGATCAAGCGCTTTTGCAGCCGTCCGATGTCGCTTTGGACAATTCGCTCGAAGATCTTGGCATCGACAGCATGGCGCTGGTCGAGAGCATCTTTGCGATCGAGGAAGCCTTTGATATTTCTATTCCTTTTAACGCCAATGACCCGCAGAACGGTGATTTTGACATCTCGACAGTGGCGGCAATCATCGCGGCTGTGGACAAGCTGAAAGCGGAGCAAGCCTAGGTGAGCCGCCGCGTCGTCATCACAGGGGCAGGGACGATCAATGCCTTGGGCCATGATGTGGCCAGTACGATGGCGGCCATGAAAGAAGGGCGCTGTGGCATCGGCCCGCTTGATATCCGCGACGTGGACAGGCTCTCGATCCAGATCGGCGCACAGGTCAAAGGTTACGACGAACAATCCCATTTCAACCGCCAACAAATCGCGCTTTATGACCGCTTTACCCAGTTTACGCTTTTGGCTGCGCGTGAGGCATTAGCCCAATCTGGCCTGACTTTTAACGGCGCTTTGGCTGATCAATCGGGTGTGATCCTTGGCACCTCTGGCGGCGGGCTGACGACCCAGGACGAGAATTACCGCTCCGTCTATGAAGAGGGCAAAAATCGCGTGCATCCGTTCATTGTGCCAAAGCTGATGAACAACGCAGCTGTGTCTCAGGTGTCGATGGAATGGAACTTGCGCGGCCCGTCGTTCACCGTGTCGACGGCTTGCGCCTCATCCAATCACGCGATGGGGCAGGCGTTTAATATGGTCCGCTCTGGCATGGCCACGGTCATGGTGACGGGCGGATCAGAAAGCATGTTGTGCTTTGGCGGGATCAAGGCGTGGGAAGGTCTGCGGGTCATGTCCAAAGATGCCTGCCGCCCGTTCTCGGCCACGCGCAACGGGATGGTGCAAGGCGAGGGCGCTGGGGTTTTCGTCTTTGAGGATTACGAGCATGCGGTGAAACGCGGCGCGGATATTTTGTGCGAAG
>Ga0102878_1000800_pt1 | contig 12502 bp, 8 predicted proteins | sample Colrivmet1548A02_FD_78447 | JGI IMG/M metagenome (GOLD analysis project Ga0102878, IMG submission 78447) | Estuarine microbial communities from the Columbia River estuary - metaG 1548A-02 | ecosystem: Environmental > Aquatic > Marine > Intertidal zone > Estuary | place: USA: Columbia River...
CAACAGACGGCCGGGTACTATTCCTTGTGCCCTGGCACAACAAAGTGGTTGTGGGTACTACAGACACCCTTTTAGACAGTCACAGTTTAGAGCCCAAGCCTTTGGAAGAGGAAATAAATTTTATCCTCCAGACTGCCAACCAGTATTTGAATAAAAAAATGACTCGTGCAGACGTAAGAAGCGTATTTGCTGGATTAAGGCCATTGGCTGCGCCAAAAGACGCGAATGAGAAGACCAAGGAAATTTCTAGAAGTCATAAAATAATAGTATCGGATTCCCAGCTCATTACCATTACTGGTGGAAAATGGACTACTTATAGAAAAATAGCTCAGGATACGGTAAATAAAATAATTGCCCTGAAAAAATTACCCCCAGCCTCCTGCAAAACAACTGGTTTAAAAATACATGGTGCCAATGGGCCAATAGATATTGCAAATCATTTGTATATTTATGGAACAGATAAAAAATTCATTGAACAGCTCTATAAAGAAGATTCAAGTTTAAAAGAGCTGCTTCACCCAAGACTGCCTTACACCAAAGCAGAGGTGGTATTTGCCGTTAGAAACGAAATGGCTAGAACTTTAGAAGATGTTTTGGCTCGTAGGGTGAGGGTACTTTTTTTAGATGCTAGTGCTGCCATAGATATAGCAGAAGAAGTGGCCCAGATTATAGGGAGAGAATTAAAAAAAGACACAGATTGGGAAGCTGCTCAAGTAGCTTCGTTTAAAGTGTTGGCGCAACAATACTTATTAAAATAACCACCGCATGGATCAGTACATATTATCATTAGATCAAGGAACAACCTCTTCAAGGGCTATTGTGTTTAATAAGCAAGGTGCTATTGTGTGTATGGCTCAGGAGGAGTTTACCCAATTTTTTCCGAAGCCAGGATGGGTAGAGCACGATCCAAATGAAATATTAAATACCCAAACCGCCGTAATAGAAAAAGCCCTTGCTCAAAAAGGACTCTCAGGAAAAGACATCGCTGCCATAGGTATTACCAACCAAAGAGAAACGGTAGTGGTTTGGGACAAGCAAACCGGTAGCCCCGTTTACAATGCTATAGTTTGGCAGGACAAACGTACTGCGGACTATTGTGACCAATTAAAAAATGAGGGTAAGTCTGCAGAGATAAGACAAAAAACAGGTCTAGTGATAGATGCCTATTTTTCTGGAACTAAGGTGAAATGGATTTTAGATCATGTTCCTGGTGCAAGAGAGAAAGCCGTAAAAGGAGACCTTCTCATGGGCACCATAGACGCTTGGTTGGTTTGGAACTTTACCAAAGGAGCTCAGCATATCACAGATGTGACCAATGCTTCTAGAACCTTATTATTTAACATCAACACCATGACTTGGGATGCTGAATTATTAGCTCTTTTTGACATTCCTGCTCAAATGCTGCCAGAAGTTAAGGAGTCTAGTGAAATATATGGTCACACTTCCCTTGGGGGCAGTGACCACAAAATTCCAATTGCAGGTATTGCGGGAGACCAACAAGCGGCTTTATTTGGGCAGATGTGTACCCAGCCAGGAATGGTTAAAAACACCTATGGGACAGGTTGTTTTATGCTCATGAATATTGGAGACACGCCCATAGTATCCCAAAACAATTTACTGACCACTGTGGCATGGAAGATCAAAGGGAAAACAACCTACGCATTGGAGGGCAGTGTTTTTATTGCAGGTGCTGTGGTACAGTGGCTCAGAGATGGACTAAAAATGATAGATCAATCTAGCGAAGTAGAGGCCTTGGCAGCAACTGTAGATCACACAGATGGGGTGTATTTTGTACCTGCTTTTACAGGTTTGGGTGCCCCGTACTGGGACCAACATGCCAAGGGAACGCTCTTTGGTTTAACGAGAGGGAGTACCAATGCCCATATAGCAAGAGCTTCTTTAGAGTCTATTGCTTTTCAGACTATGGACATGCTTAAGGCCATGGAGGCCGATTCCAAAATATCCATAAAAGAACTCAGGGTAGACGGAGGTGCAACAGTCAATAATTTGCTCATGCAATTCCAATCAGATGTATTAAACACCAAAACAGTCCGGCCCCAAATTGTTGAAACTACTGCGATGGGTGCTGCTTTTTTAGCTGGATTAGCTGTGGGTTATTGGACTGATTTTAAAGAAATTGAATCTATTTGGACTACAGATAAAACTTTTTCACCTTCAACAGACAGACCCCCCATTAATACGCATATTAAGGGTTGGGAAAAAGCGATAAAAGCATTGACCTACTGGACCAGTATAAATTAAAAATAAGCACATGACGCCATTTATTGCAGAATTAATAGGAACAGCCATAATGATTCTTTTGGGAGCTGGTGTTGTAGCCAATGTGGTGTTAAAAGACACTCAGGGATATAATAGTGGCTGGATTGTCATAACAACCGGTTGGGCACTTGCCGTATACATAGGGGTAGTGATAGCAGCTCCGTATAGTGGCGCACATTTAAACCCAGCGGTAACGATAGGGCTGGCGGCAAGCGATTCTTTTCCCTGGTCAGATGCGCCTATTTATATATTAGCACAATTCCTAGGGGCCATGATAGGCGCTTCAGTAGTGTGGGTATTTTATAAAAATCATTTTGATATTACGCAGGACAATTCCCTTAAAAAAGCGGTATTCTGTACTTCCCCTGCGATACGAAATTATCCCACCAATTTTATTAGTGAAGCCATTGGAACTTTTGTGTTGGTATTCACTATTTTATATTTCACAGAAGTGCGTGTAGAAGATACTTCTCAGGTTGTGGGTATGGGATCTCTAGGGGCTATTCCTGTGGCCTTTTTAGTTTGGTCCATAGGGCTTTCTTTAGGAGGAACAACAGGTTATGCCATTAATCCTGCAAGAGATTTAGGGCCAAGAATAATACACGCCTTACTTCCCATTAAAAACAAGGCTAAAAATGATTGGGCGTATGCCTGGGTACCTGTTTTAGGTCCAGTATTCGGCGCTATTCTAGCGGCTTTTCTCTTTACTCAATTGAGCGCTTAGCTCTTCCAGAGAAACCCCTTTAGTTTCAGGCATCATAAAGTGAACAAAAACAAGTTGTAGCACCATCATAAAAGCAAAAAAGGCAAATACAGGAGCTGCCCCTATGGTGCCAAACAACCAGGGTACCATAGATGGAATTATCGCTGCCAATACCCAGTGGGTACTCGTACCAAAAGATTGACCTGCGCCCCTGAGGTGATTAGGGAATACTTCAGAAATAAACACCCATATAATAGCCCCTTGTCCTATGGCATGAGAGGCAATAAATAGAAATAAAAATCCAGGAACTGCCATTCCGGTCCACTCAAATTGAAAAGCTGCTGCAACGAGGGCTAAGGAAATAATATAGCCCACGGATCCTATATACATGAGTTGTCTTCTGCCTAGTTTGTCTATTAAAAAGATGCCTATAAAAGTAAAAAGTAAATTTGTGGCACCTATTCCAATAGAGCTCAAAAGCGCGGTACTTTCTCCAAGTCCTGCCTCTTCAAATATTCTTGGCGCGTAATATAAAAAGGCATTAATTCCTGAAAACTGGTTAAAAAAAGCGATTAAAAAAGCCAGCATTAAAGGAAAGCGGTATTTCTTCATCCAAATATTTTCCTTGTGCTGCTCCGCTTCATTATTTCCTTTAACTGAGAGTACAAATGCGTCAATGACCATGTCTGAGCCAATTTCTTTTAAAGCAACTGCCGCTTCTTGCTTTCTATTTTTCATGACCAACCAACGAGGGCTCATTGGAACGGCCATAATAAAAAGGGTATACAGAATAGCTGGAAATGCCTCTACACCCATCATCCATCTCCAATCGTTTTCTCCGCTGCCACTCAGAAGGTAATTTGAGAAGAATGCGACAAGAATACCAAAAACGAGCATGAACTGATAAAAGCCTACCAATCTTCCCCTGTCTTTCGCAGGCGCTATTTCTGAAATATAAGCAGGTGCCGCAATTGTAGAAACCCCCACACCTACACCACCTAAGAACCTAAAAAACGCAAAAGTGATAGGATCATTAGACAAGGCTGAGCCTATGGCAGAGACAGAGTATAAAATACCAATCCAAAAAAGGGTTTTCTTTCTTCCTAGTCTATCGGTGGGGTATCCGCCAAAAAGCGCGCCTATAACCGTTCCCCAAAGGGCCATTCCCATGACTACCCAGCCGTGAAAACTGTCCGAAGATTCCCATAGGGCTTGAAGTTTTTTGTCTGCTCCAGAGATTACAACGGTGTCAAATCCAAAGAGAAATCCTGCTAAAGCAGCAATGATAGAAAATTTTAAAATTTTAGCGTGCATTTTAATTGTGGTGTTGGTTGTAAATCTATTAAAAATATTTTGCTATTTGAGACATTATTTTAGATGTAGCACCTAATTGCGCAGAAACATAGGCCTTTTGAATCCCTTTTATCTGCTCAATATAGTGCTCCTCTAAAGCCAATTCTAAAAAGTGAGTGGCATTTTCTGTGGTATTTATGACCTGAATCCCACCGAGTGCCACAAGGTCTTTAGCCTCTTTAAACTTGTTAAAATTCGGTCCAATAGCAAGTGGAATGCCATAGACGGCAGCTTCTAATGTATTGTGTAAGCCTGTTTTAAAACCGCCGCCTACATAAGCCATTTGCGCAAAAGGATAGATCTGGTTTAAAATACCTATGCTGTCTACAATAAGTAGCGAAGCTTTGGAAGCCTCTTGTGGCGTTGTCTTGGAAAGCCAGACACTTTGTTTTTGTAATTTTATGGGGAGCATTTTTAGTACTGTTTCCACAGACGCTTTGTCTGCTTTGTGAGGGGCTAAAACAAATTTAATACGATGGGCCGTTTTTTCAAGCGCAGCGCCTAAAACGCGAACATCTTCAGGCCAAACGCTGCCGCCTACAAATAGTGGTTTGGCTGAGGTAAAGGCAGTGAGTATTTCTTGAATTTCTTTTGGAAGGGATTCTAAGTATTTAGAAAGCCGTGATACACGGTCAAATCTAGAGTCTCCAGCGAGACTTACATGCTCATATCCACTCTCTTTTATAAGCTTTAGAGCGCCGCTGTCTTGGACAAAAATATGAGAGAACTTATGAAGACTGTCTCTCATTAAGCCACCGTACCATTTAAAGTAGATTTGGGAGGGTCTAAAAACAGCAGAAATTAATAGGCTTGGAATTTGCGCCAGTTGAAGGGCGTTCATATAATTGGGCCACACCTCATATTTCACAAAAATGGCCAAAGAAGGTTTTAAAACTTTAACAAACTGCATGGCGTTGCGAAGGCTATCTACAGGCAAGTAAACGACTGTGTCTGCCAGTGGAGTGTTTTTTCTCACCTCAAATCCCGAAGGAGAAAAAAAAGACAATACAATCTGATGCTCCGGATAACGCTGGCGAATTTCTTCTAACACAGGCACTCCTTGCTCGTATTCTCCCAGAGATGCCGCGTGCATCCAAATGGTTTTTTTAGTGGGGTTTAATTCTAAAGAAAGGGTTTTAAATACTTCTTTTCGGCCTTTTACAAAGCGTTTTAATTTGGGTGAAAATAGTGCCGCAATAGGAAGAATCCCTTGACCCAGCGTGACTAATAAATTGTACAATAAATACAAGGCTTACATCTTTGGTAACAAAAATACGTTTCTTTATCTCAATCAATGGTGTAGGGGGGTATTTTTTGTATTTTCGTAGGGTCTTTATAAAGCATTTATGAAAAAAATACAGATGGTAGACCTTCAAGGTCAATACCGTGAAATACAATCAGAAGTAAACGAAAGATTTACATCTGTGCTAGAGAGTGCCGCCTTTATTAATGGTCCAGAAGTACAAGAATTTCAGAAAGCACTAGAAGCTTATCTGGGCGTAAAACACGTCATTCCTTGTGCCAACGGTACAGATGCACTACAAATAGCCATGATGGGCCTAGGTTTACAACCTGGAGATGAGGTAATTACCGCAGATTTTACCTTTGCAGCTACCGTAGAGGTCATTGCCTTATTGGGATTAACCCCTGTTTTGGTAGACGTGTTACCAGACACTTTTATGATAGACCCAGCTGCAGTAGCCAGTGCCATAACCCCTAAGACAAAAGCCATTGTACCTGTACATCTTTTTGGACAAACTGCTCCTATGGATGAAATTATGGAAATTGCTGCTAAGCATAATTTAAAAGTGATAGAAGACAATGCACAAGCCATTGGCGCCACTTTTACTTCAGTAAACGGCACAAAGAAAATGGCTGGTACGATTGGGCACGTGGGGGCAACCTCTTTCTTTCCGTCTAAAAATTTAGGCTGTTATGGAGATGGGGGTGCATTGTTCACCAATGACGACGCCTTAGCCCATACCCTAAGAGGTATTGTAAACCACGGTATGTACGAGAGATACCACCACGACGTAGTTGGGGTGAACTCTAGATTGGACGCATTGCAGGCCGCTGTATTAAATGCAAAATTACCTAGATTAGACAGTTATAATACCAAGAGAAGGACAACCGCAAAGGCTTATAACGCTGCTTTTAATGGACACCCGGACATTGAATTACCAAAAACAGTCAATGGTTGCGAAGGGATTTGCGACAGCTGTGATTGCCATGTATTTCACCAATACACCTTAAAAATTACCCATGGAAAAAGAGATGCACTCGTGGCTCATTTGGCGTCAGAAGCAATTCCTTGTGGGGTGTATTACCCCATTCCATTACACAGGCAAAAAGCCTATACCAACGAAAGTTATAAAGAAACAGATTTCACAGTGACCAATGCCTTAAGTGAGCAGGTAATTTCATTGCCAATGCATACCGAATTAGATGCGGCACAAATTTCACATATCACAAAAACCATCCTCAATTTTTTAAATTCATAAGATGGCAACAGTATTGGTGACTGGCGGTCTAGGGTATATAGGGTCACATACTGTGGTATGTCTGTTAGAAGCGGGTCATAAAGTAGTAGTGGTAGATAATCTGGTGAATACCAGCGCTGCCGTACTGGATGGTATAACCACAATAACAGGAAAAACACCTGAATTTTACCCCATGGATTTAAGACATCCTGAAACTGCATCAATATTATTTTCCAAACACCCAGACATTAATGCGGTCATTCATTTTGCCGCTTTTAAAGCAGTAGGGGAGTCCGTTGAGAAGCCTTTAGATTATTATCAAAATAACCTAAATACCCTAGTGTATTTACTTCAGGAGGTCGTAAAGCAGCCTATTGCATTTATTTTTAGTTCTTCTTGCACCGTTTATGGTCAGGCCCTTGAATTGCCTATTGAAGAGACCGCTCCGGTGCTAAAAGCCATGTCTCCCTATGGAAACACCAAGCAAATTGGAGAAGAAATATTACAGGACAGTTGTCTTGCTTATCCCCATTTAAAGGTTACAGCGCTCCGATATTTTAACCCAATTGGGGCACACGAATCTGCACTTATTGGTGAGCTTCCTCTAGGAGTTCCTCAAAATTTAGTGCCTTTTATTACACAGACAGGGGTTGGTAAAAGAGCTCAGCTGTCTGTATTTGGAAATGATTACCCCACCCCAGACGGCACTTGTATCAGAGATTATATTCACGTAGTAGATCTCGCAGAAGCGCATATGGCCGCTATGAATAGGTTACTAAACAATGCGCCAACAGCCTCATTTGAAGTATTTAATGTGGGTACAGGTAAGGGAAGCTCTGTTTTAGAGGTGATTAAGGCCTATGAAAAAGTCAGTGGGCGTTCTTTGCCCTTTGTCTTTGCTCCGCCAAGACAGGGCGATGTCACAGCCGCATACGCCAACACCCATAAAGCCAGCACTATTTTAGGTTGGCAGTCACGATTTTCTTTAGAAGAGGCCATGGCTTCTGCATGGGCATGGGAAAATAAATTACTATCTTAGGAATCGAAAAGCGGTTTAATTATCCCGCTATTTTTATTTAACATTAGCGAACCCCTAAAGTGCCTTTATTATGAAAAAATTGTTTTTTACAGTCCTTTGCTTTTGGGCTGTGAGCCTTCACGCTCAAAAAACCTACTTGCATTGTGGTCAGATTATAGACGTGGCCAAAGGCAAAACCCTTTCAGAGAAAACCATTGTTGTTTCTGGAAACGCCATAGAATCCATCCTAAATGGCTATGTGAATGGCGCAGAAACGGATACCCATATTGATTTAAAAAAGCAGGTTGTTATGCCTGGTTTTATAGACATGCATGTACATATAGAGCACGAGTCTAATCCGAGAACCTATATGAATCGTTTTACAGAAAATGAAGCCGATGTTGCCTTGGGTGCAACCCTATATGCCAAAAGAACCCTTATGGCTGGTTTTACAACCGTAAGAGATTTAGGGGGTAGTGGGGTCAATATTGCTTTGAGAAAAGCCATTGCCAAAGGAACTGTAATGGGGCCTAGAATTTTTACTGCAGGTAAAGCGATAGGCACCACAGGGGGTCATGCAGATCCAACCAATGGAAGAAGTTATGATTTAATGGGAGATCCAGGACCTAGAGAAGGTGTAGTGAATTCTCCAGCAGACGCTAGAAAGGCTGTGAGGCAAAGATATAAAGACGGTGCAGACGTGATTAAAATCACTGCAACAGGAGGGGTGCTTAGCGTCGCAAAAAATGGTCAGAACCCACAATTTACCGCAGATGAATTGGCTGCTATAGTAAGCACAGCAAAAGATTACGGTATGCTTACGGCGGCTCATGCACATGGAGACGAAGGGATGAGAAGGGCTATTATTGCAGGTATTAAAACCATAGAACACGGCACACTTATGGAGCCGTCTACCATGGATTTAATGGTAAAATACGACGCTTATTTAGTGCCAACAATATCTGCTGGAAAAGCCGCTGCCGCCAATGCGGCCATACCTGGTTATTTTCCGGAGGTAATTGCTAAAAAGGCACTAGAGATAGGTCCGAGAAGTCAATCTACTTTTGCTGCGGCCTACAAAAAAGGCGTTAAAATTGCTTTTGGAACAGACGCAGGAGTCTCTCCTCATGGAGACAATGCCAAAGAATTTGGATTTATGGTAGCAGCAGGTATGCCTGTAATGGAAGCCATTGCAGCGGCAACAATAACCAACGCCAATTTATTGGGGTATTCAAATAGTTTGGGTCAATTAAAGCAAGGTTATACGGCAGACATAGTGGCTGTAAATGAGCATCCGCAAGCAAATGTCAGTACGCTCGAGCAAGTTGTTTTTGTGATGAAAGAAGGGCTTATTTTTAAAAACCAAGATAAAGAAGTGTTGCGCGACTATTAGTATTGAGTGAAGCCTTTTTATAAAACAAGGGAGGGCAATTTGCCCTCCTTTTTTTTTGATGATTAAAGTATTGAAAAGAAAGACTTTATCGGCTTTTTTTTAAGGAATGATAATTTAATATAAGGTTTTCGTATTTTTTTATAATTATGAGTTAAACCCAAGGCTCAAATTAGGCAAATGTTGTATTTTTGAATAAATTTTATAAAAAAGACCCATATTCCAAATTATAGATGGATCCATATTCCTTTTTAAACGCCGCACATACTTCATTTTTTGCGGACTCATACGATAAATATTTAAAAAATCCAGACAGTGTAGAGCCTTCTTGGCGTGCTTTTTTCCAAGGCTATGACTTTGGTTCAGAAGCACATGGTTTTTTTAATGAAGAAACCCTTGTTTCGCCTGAAACCATTTCTGAGATGCCAAATAGCATGCAGAAAGAATTTCAAGTCATTAGATTGATTGATGGGTACCGAAGTAGGGGGCATTTATTTACGGAAACCAACCCAGTAAGGGAGCGAAGGAAATACAGTCCTACCCTGGAATTGGAACACTTTGGACTGACGGAAGCAGACTTAAATACCGTATTTTCCGCAGGAGAGATTATTGGTATTGGCGCTGCGACACTCACTAATATTATTGGCCATTTACAACGTATATATTGTGACGCTATTGGGGTAGAGTATATGTATATTAGAAATCCTGAGCGCGTTGAATGGATTCAAAACTGGTTGAATGTCAATGACAATCACCCTTCATTTTCTGTAGATCAGAAAAAACATATTCTTAAAAAGCTTACCCAAGCAGTGAGTTTTGAAACTTTTTTACATACCAAATACGTAGGTCAGAAGCGTTTTTCACTGGAGGGGAATGAATCTTTGATCCCAGCATTAGACGCTATTGTAGAAGCTGCCGCGGCTAAAGGAGTGGCGGAGTTTGTAATGGGTATGGCCCATAGAGGCCGTTTAAATGTACTGACCAATATTTTTGGTAAGTCTGCAAAAGACATTTTTAGTGAGTTTGATGGTAAAGACTACGAGCAAGTAGTTTTTGATGGAGATGTAAAGTATCACTTGGGCTGGACTTCAGATAGGATGTCAGATAACGGCAATAAGATTGTGATGAATATTGCACCAAATCCATCTCACTTGGAAACAGTGGGTGCAGTAGTAGAGGGAATTGCCCGAGCCAAACAAGACAACTTATACCCAGAAGATTTTTCTAAGGTACTGCCTATTGTATTGCATGGAGATGCTGCTATAGCAGGCCAAGGTCTGGTGTACGAAGTGGTTCAAATGGCCCAGTTAGACGGTTATAAAACCAATGGGACCATACATATTGTGGTAAATAATCAAATTGGTTTTACCACCAATTACTTAGACGCAAGGTCTTCTACCTATTGTACAGACGTAGGTAAAGTCACTTTGAGTCCAGTACTTCACGTGAATGCAGACGACGCAGAAGCGGTTGTACACGCTGCATTATTTGCTTTGGAATACCGCATGAGGTTTAAAAGAGACGTTTTTATTGATCTATTGGGTTATAGGAAGTACGGTCATAATGAGGGCGACGAACCAAGGTTTACGCAGCCAAAATTGTACAAGGCAATTGCCAAACACCAAAACCCTAAAGAAATCTATACCGCTAGACTTATTGAAGAAGGGATCATTACACCGGATTTTGTTAAGGGTTTAGAACAATCATACAAAGACAGTTTAGAGTCAGATTTAGAAGACTCTAGAAAAGAAGATAAGACGGTAATTACACCATTTATGTCTGAGGCATGGAAAGGCTTGGCTCCTGCTCAAGAAGACACTATGGCACTAAAAGTTGCTACTGCTTACCCATTAGATAAGCTCACTGGAATAGCTAAAGTGATCACTACTTTACCTTCGGATAAAAAATTCTTGAGAAAGATAGACAAGCTCATAGAGGACAGGCGTAAGATGTTTTTTGAAAGCAATAGCCTGGACTGGGCCATGGGAGAACTCTTGGCATATGGATCTCTTTTAGAAGAAGGATTTGACGTGAGAATTTCAGGACAAGATGTGGAGCGAGGTACTTTCTCTCACAGGCATGCCGTATTGAAAGTAGAGGCAAGTGAAGAAGAAGTACTGCTTTTAAATCAGTTAAACGATAAGCAAGGTAAATTACACATATTTAACTCTTTACTCTCTGAGTATGGCGTGGTAGGTTTTGATTATGGATACGCTATGGCAAGTCCAAATACATTGACTATTTGGGAGGCACAATTTGGAGATTTCAGCAATGGGGCACAAATTATGATTGACCAGTATATTTCTGCAGCAGAGGACAAGTGGAAATTGCAAAATGGTTTGGTGATGTTATTGCCTCATGGATACGAAGGTCAAGGAGCAGAGCATTCTTCTGCTAGGATGGAAAGGTATTTGCAAATGTGTGCCAAGGACAATATGTTTATAGCAGACTGCACCACACCAGCCAATATGTTTCATTTGTTGAGAAGACAACTGAAAGCCACTTACAGAAAACCATTGGTGGTGTTTACACCCAAGAGTTTATTGAGACACCCTAAAGCAGTTTCCGGTGTAGCAGATTTTGCCAACGGTCATTTCCAAGAAGTTATTGGAGATCATTCGGCGTTAAAAGACAAGGTTAAAACACTTGTATTTTGTACGGGTAAATTCTACTACGATCTATTAGAAGCCAGAGAGAACCTGGAAAGAGAAGACGTGGCATTGGTTAGAATAGAACAATTGTTTCCATTGGCTATAAATCAGATCCAGGCAGAAATAGAGGCTTATAAAAACGCAAAAGACATTGTTTGGGCTCAAGAAGAGCCTAGAAACATGGGGGCTTGGAGCCACTTGCTCATGCATTTACCAATGGCGTCTAAATTTAGGGTAGCTTCGAGGCGTTTTTACGCTTCCCCAGCTGCTGGTAGTGCTGTGCGTTCTAAAAGAAGGCACCAGGAAGTCATTGACTATGTGTTTGACGCTTCCAAAGACAATATGATTAGATAATAAATTTAAAGAGATCTCATAAATTATACACGATGATTTTAGAAATGAAAGTACCCTCTCCAGGGGAGTCCATCACAGAAGTAGAAATTGCCGCTTGGTTGGTCCAAGATGGTGATTATGTAGAAAAAGACCAAGCCATTGCTGAAGTAGATTCAGACAAGGCAACACTTGAATTACCTGCTGAGATGAGTGGTGTAATTACGCTTAAGGCAGAGGAAGGTGACGCTGTTGCGGTGGGTGCTGTGGTTTGTTTAATAGATACGTCGGCCGTTA
>Ga0102878_1000842_pt1 | contig 12151 bp, 10 predicted proteins | sample Colrivmet1548A02_FD_78447 | JGI IMG/M metagenome (GOLD analysis project Ga0102878, IMG submission 78447) | Estuarine microbial communities from the Columbia River estuary - metaG 1548A-02 | ecosystem: Environmental > Aquatic > Marine > Intertidal zone > Estuary | place: USA: Columbia River...
ATTAGATCAGTAACTTTTGAACGTATATTTTTTAGCTCAGAAGCGTTTTGAGAGCGTTTAATTTCTTTAATAAACACTCCAGGATTACTAGCTTGCGAAACAATTAAATCATGTTCGGAAATAACTCCTTTAATATCAGTTTGATCTGATCCATCAATAGTTACGCATAAATGACTTACATTATTCTTTAATAATAATAATTGAGCCTCTGCTAAAGAAACGTTTTCAGGAACAGTGATAACTGGTGACGACATAATTTTATTTATCGGCATAGAGATATCAACACGGCCAGAAGCTACTTTGATTCTCATATCGGTATCAGTTACAATTCCAATTGGCATATTAAGTTCTGAAATTATTGCATTATCAACTAAATTATCTGTCATCAATTGTGCAACATCTTTAATTACAGCATTTGATGCTACTTTTAATGGAGATCTATTATAAGCTAATGTCTGGAAATACTGTATTTCTGTAGGTTTAGAAGAATAGGCAATATTGTCTGACAATAATTTTCCTTTATTTTCAATATCAGAAGGATTACTAGTATTATTTGCAAAACTCTCTAAAAGGAAATTTAAAACTTCAGAATTCTGGGCAACAAATGGTCGGAAAGTTGCAATTGGTATTGCATAAATAATTGATTCCTCTCGAGCTCTGGCGGTCATCATGTAATTATTCTTAGCGAAAAAAGGGCGTAAACCAAATACATCGCCGGCAATACATTTGTTAAGTAAGGTTTCTTCAGAGTCTGAAATTACAAATAAATTCACAACTCCTGAATCAACCATATAAAAACTGTCATGTAAAGTATCATTAATTTGAAATAAATCCTTATTTTTTTCAAGATTAATTATTTTAATACTCATTGCAACAATCGATAATTCTTCAATTGTTAGATTATTAAAAGGTGGATATTGTTTCAGAAAGTAAGCAACTCTAGAGACGATTGTATTCATTATTGAATTGGAATATTAAATAGATGCGTAAATTTAAACTTTATTATTAAATCACACAATAGTAGAGGTATTTATTAAATATTCTATTTTACATAATATAAATTATAGTGTAAATTAAAGTTTATTGTAAATAGGTAAAAGTGTTGTATTTTCTGGTGTTTTTAGTTATTTAAGAGCTTTGTTTATTTTGAAGTAAATAATTAGCCAATAACTTTTCAATCAATTCTTCTTTGGTTAAATGATGAAAAACTGTTTTGATTTTATTCTTAAACTCAGAATCTAATTCTTGGTTTGGTTTGGTTTTGAAAATTTGTTTTGCCCATAACAATGTGTTGTTTTCTTCAATACTATTTGAATTTGGCTTTTTCATTAGATTGAATTTAATGCCCAATTCTTTTTCAAATAAAGGAATCTCGCCAACTTCTTCATTTTGTAATACTGTTAAAGACAATCCTTTTTCACCAGCTCTAGCAGTTCTTCCGCTTCTATGAACATAGGTTTCGAAGGTGTCAGGCAAATGATAATTAACGACGTAACTAATTTCTTGAACGTCAATTCCACGCGCTGCCAAGTCAGTAGCTACAAGAATATTGATGTGACCTTCACGAAATTGTCCCATAATTCTATCACGAATGGGTTGCGTTAAACTTCCATGTATTGCTCCAGATGAAAATCTGTTAATAGCTAGGTTTTTGGCTAGTTTATTGACTGCAGCCTTTGTTTTACAAAAAATAATACCTCGCTCACCTTCTTTTGAATTTAAGAAATGCATTAGAATATCTAGTTTTTCTATAGGTTCTACAACTACATATTGATGTTCTATTCCTTGATTACCAACAGTTTCCATATTGGCGCTTACTTGAGTTACCAATTTAGACATATAATTTTGAATCAGCTGCTTAATTGGCCCCGGCATTGTTGCTGAAAACAACAAAGTCCTTCTTTTTTTTGGCAATTCCGAAACAATTTCGTCTAAACCTTCTTTCAGTACCGTAACCATTTCATCAGCTTCGTCAAGAACAAAATAGTTGGTTTCTTTAATATTGATTGCTTTCCTTTGAATCAAATCAATTAATCTACCTGGAGTTGCAATTACAATGTGATTTATGTCTTTTAATTGCTCTATTTGAGGTTTTATAGGAGTTCCGCCACAAACTGAGGTAATAGAAATTTCTGGTAAATATTTTGAAAATAATTTGAAATTACTAAGTATTTGTTGGCCTAATTCACGTGTTGGTACTAAAATAACAACTTGAATGGCATTTGATTTTAAATCAATTAATTGCAGTAATGGCAATCCAAAAGCTGCAGTCTTCCCCGTCCCTGTTTTTGCTAATCCCACAAAATCATGTGTTTCATTAAGAATTATGGGAATTGCTTTAGCTTGAATCTCTGTTGGAATTTCAATACTAATATCGGTAAGAGCTTTTACTATTTCTTTTGAAATTCCAAGATTTACAAAATTATTTAACATAATTATTTATTATTTAAAATACTAAAAATCAAAATATTATAATTATTTATATAAACAATAAATTTATATTTTTAATCAAATAGTGATTCTCGAATTTTCTTTCCAATTAATAGATTCAATTTAATCTTATAGTCTTCTACCAACCATTCTCGATAATTTTTGGAACAATGACTTAAACAAGAAGCGTATCTTTTCATTCTACATTCAATATCGTCGTGAAGTTCACGAGCCAATATTTTTGCTTCTCTTAAATCCTCCGAATTATCTACACACATTATAGCATGTTGCTCTAATGAGCGCTCTAAAACTATTTTTGAACGTAAATTGGCTGCAATAATTTTTTTGTGTTCTTCAACAATATCAAAGGTTACTTCTGGTGAATTTTTAAATCTAAGTCTTAATTCTGCTGGCATTTGATATTTAAAATACCTTTCAATTTCAATATCATCACGAAGATTTTCTAAATAATATTCTGGAGATCTAAAAATATGTTGCCAATCAATTGGTTCGCTCCAAAGCCCAAATCTAGCGGCATTATTCCCTAAATCAATTACTACAAATGTATCTTTATTTGGTAATTTTCTTGACCCACGACCTATCATTTGATAATATAATGTCAAGGATTTCGTAGCTCTATTTAATATTATTGTTTCTACTGTAGGCTCGTCAAAACCTGTGGTTAATATCCCAACAGATGTTAATATTGCATCCGGTTTTTTCTTAAACCAATTCAGTATTTCTTTTCTTTCTTCCGTACTACAGGTGTTATCGAGATGACGGATTTCATAACCTGCCTCCCTAAATGTTTCGTAAACAAAAAGCGAAGTACTAATTCCGTTATTAAAAATTAGCGTCTTTTTTCCTAATGATTTTTCTGTGTAAGCATGCAGTAATTTTTCTTGCATTATCATATTTGAATACAAATCATCTGACGATTTTACGGTGTAATCACCGTTAATTCCTACTTTTAATGATGTTAATCCAACATCATAACTATAAGTAATCGCTTTTGCAAGAAAACCTTTGTCTATCAACGAAGAAATTGTATCACCTACAATCAATTCATCGTAATTTTCATTCATCGGTAATTTTACATTTGAACTAAGGGGTGTTGCTGTTACACCAAGAATAAATGAATTTTTGAAACAACTTAGTAATTTTCTAAAGGAGTTATAATGTGCTTCGTCAATAATAACTAAACCAATATTATCCAAATGCAACTTTTCATCATTGATGCGGTTTTTTAAGGTTTCAACCATGGCAACAAAACAAGAATAATCATTTTGATCTGGTAATTCTTTTATATTGCTGTTGATTATTTTGTTTTTAACATCAAATCCTTTGAGCATTTTTGAGGTTTGCTTACACAATTCAATTCGGTGGGTTAAAACCACTACTTTTTTATCGTGTTTAGCTATATACTGCCTTACAATTTCAGAGAAAATAACTGTTTTTCCTCCTCCTGTTGGTAATTGATATAATAAATGGTGGTTGCTTGGCGCGTTATCTAAACGTTCAAAAATGACGTCAATATCAGATTGTTGATATCCGTAAAGTTCTTTCTTATCCTCAATTTCAATATCTAACTCTTTTTGCGGCATTTTTAAAGTTGTAATTTTTGCAAAAATACGTTTAAAAAAGGGTTATTTGAGTATATTGAAGTTATATTTTGTGTTTTTTTAATAATCAAATTTTTCAACAATAGAATTAAATTCAAATACATTGTACCAATCTTGATTTTCGGCTTCAGCCCTTATTGCCTCTACCCTATTTTTAAAATCATATAAAATTCCGTTTTCAATCATAAAACTGACCGCCTGTTCGAAAGAATTTAACATGCTTTTGAAAAATAATTCTTGTTTGATGAATTTTTCTGAAGAATAAGTTTGTGCAATTTCTATTGAAAAAAGCATGACATCAGCTATAATAAATGGATCAACTCCAAGTGAAATAAAATGCTTGATTTTTTTTTGAGCCACCGATCTTCTGGTTTTTGCTTTTTTGCCTCTTACGGGGAAATACTCATTAGAAACTTTTAATTTAAAATCTTGTAACAAACCTCTTTCATTGGGTTTAAATACAAAATCGTAAAAAGTTTTAACAACAGGAAATTTATCATATAAATTAATTATCTGTTCTTCTAATTGCTCTTTGTTAAGTTCGTTAAGGTATTTTTTTAAATCTCGTTTACTCATTATCTATACTATGTTGTCACAAATGTAAATTACTTTTTCAATCTTTGTAAAATAATGATTGATATTAATTAAATTTGTAATAATTATTTAAAATTAAAATGGTCAAGATTTTTAAAGCAGTAGCAATTCTAGAAGGAATATCTTATTTAGCATTATTTTCAAATATGTTATTTATAAAACCAAATAATTTCAAATTATACCATCAATTACTTTATCCAATAGGAATGTCACATGGTTTGCTTTTTGTTGGATATGTACTTTTGGCATTTGCAATAAAAAAATCCCAAAATTGGAGTTTTACTAACTTTGGTATAGTATTATTGGCTTCCCTCCTACCATTTGCAACCTTTTATGTGGAACAAAAATATATAAAAAAATGATAAAAATAATAGAATCGATATTTGGCTGGTCTGATACATTATTACTTAAAATAGGTTTTAATTCTTCTTTAGCCTCCTACATTAGCATTATTATAAATACAGCATTATTGTGCGCTTTAGCCTATTCTATTTACATTGTTTTTAGAATTATATTGGTTACTGCAATGGTATTTATTGCAAAAAAAACCAAAACTAAATTTGACGATTTATTAGTTTCAAACAAAACTGCAAAATACATCGCCCATTTAATTCCGTTGTTATTTATCTATAAATCAGTTCCAATTATTTTGAGCGACTTTGTTTATTGGGAATCTATTTTTGGAAAATTAGTTGGAGTTTATATCGTTCTTTTAGTACTTTGGATTATAAGAACCATTTTTAATGCCATTAGAGATTATTTAAAACAAGACCCTAAATTTAGCGATAAACCAATAGACAGTTATATTCAGGTAATTATGATTGTGCTTTGGATTTTTGGAATTATCATTATTGTTTCTGAAATTTTTGATATTGATACAAAAAATCTTCTAGCAATATTAGGTACTGTTTCTGCAGTAATAATTTTGATTTTTAGAGATACTATTTTAGGATTTGTTGCAAGTGTTCAAGTGTCTTTAAACGACATGGTTCGAATTGGTGACTGGATTACTTTCGATAAATTTGGTGCCGATGGTGATGTAACTGAAATCAATTTAGCTACCGTGAAAGTTAGAAATTTTGATAATACAACCACTACAATTCCAACTTATAGTATGATATCAGATTCTTTCCGAAATTGGCGTGGAATGCTAGATTCCGATGGTAGAAGAATAAAAAGATATGTACTTATTAAAGCCAGTAGTATCCGATTTATGAAAGATCAAGAGATTGAAAACTTAAAGAGAATTCAGTTATTAACTTCTTATATCCAGCATCGTCAAGATGAAATTTTAAAGTTCAATGCTACACACAATGTAGATAAAACCATAGCTATAAATGGAAGAAATCTAACCAATTTTGGGTTGTTTAGAAAATACATTACAGAATATTTGCACAATCATCCTGGATTAAATAAAGATATGATTTTGCTATGTCGTCAATTGCAGCCTACTCAAAATGGAATTCCATTAGAAATTTATGCTTTTTCAAATGATAAAAAATTCGAGAATTACGAATACATAATGTCAGATATATTTGACCATATATTTGCTTCAATAAAGTATTTTGATTTGGAAATTTGTGAAATGGTCAATACGATTGATGCAGGAAAATAGTTTATTTCAAGCGATTTCCAACGTATTCAATTTGTGTTTTTCCATGAGGTTTTGGTTTTCCATCTTCGCCTAAACTCACCATCGTGGTTGCTTCTATGGTAATAATGGTTTCTCGAGTCATCATATTTCTGGCCTCACATTTTAAAGTTATTGAAGAGTTACCAAACTTTACAACATCAATTCCAATTTCTATAATATCACCTTGTTTGGCAGAACTTCTAAAATTAATTTCCGACATATATTTTGTCACGACACGACTATTTTCTAATTGTATAATTGAATAAAGTGCTAATTCTTCATCAATCCAAGCCAATAATTTACCTCCAAATAAAGTTCCGTTAGGATTTAAATCTTCGGGTTTTACCCATTTACGTGTGTGAAATCTCATAAATTAATTTTTTGACAAAAATACAATATAAAATTACATGTTTTTAATCCTAGATTCCATAAATTAGATTGCTAATTAATTATTATAAATCATGAGCATTAGAGAACATCTAATATCGACTTTAAGAGGAGAAACTTTAGGAGAAATCAATTCTCAAACTTCTGTAGAAGAGTTGTTTCAAAATCAAACCTTAAGACCAATTTTGAAATTGCAAAATGAACTATATATTGAGTTATTTATAAATTATATCCTAAAAAATAAGGCTCAATTTAGTCAATTTACGGTAGAAAAAAAGTTGGATTATATTGAAAATTCAATACTTAACGATAATAAGTTTAGAAATTTACTTATTGGAACAACCATTGGATTATTGCAAATTGAGGAATATAAATTATACTCAAAAAATGCATCTGCATTGAATAAAAGAATAATTACAATGCTTATTGAAAGATTAAAATCCCAAGTTCAATTATTAGATGAACCTAGGACTTTATAAATTAATCTTCCTCATTATCATTTTTCACATCTGTTGCGTTTTCACTTGAACCTGCACCTGAATTGGATCTAATTTCAGTATGACGAATTTCACCTCCTGATGTTCCAACACTTTTTGCAAAAACTGCAGCTAATAAAGCTAAAGCTAACGTTATAAATGAAAATATTTTAGCCAAATTATGGTTCTTAATGGACGTGTATAATGATAATAATCCTAAAAATCCAGTTACATACATAATGATTGCAAACTTTTCTGCAATTTCTTCATGTTCATGAATTATTTGTTTGCCAATATTTGGAAGGTCTTCTACTAATTCCTCAGCGCCCTCGCCTGTTCCCATACTGAAAGCAGCAAATATAGCAGCAACAATAAATAAAATATAAGCAGTATTTTTTACAGAATTGTTTTTTAATAACATTCCTGTAATTAAAATCCCCAAACCAAATAAGGTTCCTATTATTGGAAAATGATTAACCACCAAGTGTAAATGTGCGTCGTTCATAATGATTTTGTTTTATTTAATTAATTGTAAATATAGCTTTGATTATTGATATATTAACTGTTATTTTTTATATAATTATTATGTTTTTATCCTGCTAAAGAAACCCCTATTAAAGTCCCAATCCCATAAGTAACCGCAGCGGCTGTTAACCCAAAGGCAACTTGTCTAAAACCGGAATACAAAACGCTTTTCCCTGTTAACAATGTAATTGCTGCTCCAATTCCAAATAATCCTACAACACTGCTTATAATACTCAAGATAATAGCATTTTTCCCATCTAAAATCATAAATGGATAAAGTGGAATTATTGCACCGATTGAAAATAACAAAAAGGAAGCAATTGCTGCTTCCCAAGCGGAGCCTCCTAAATCTTCTTTGTCTATTCCTAATTCTTCTTTTATAATCGCGTCAATTGCCGTTTCTTGAGATTCAAATGCCTTGTCTGCCAATTTTTTAGCTTCTTCAATGCTCATTCCTTTTGCTTGATATAAAAGGACTAATTCTTTTTTTTCTTCTTCAGGTGAAGCTTCTAATTCTTCCATTTCTAAGTCAATTTGGCGTTGGTTTAATTCTCTAGAACTTTGAACTGAGAGCCACTCCCCTAACGCCATTGAAATGGATCCCGCCATTAAACCTGCAATTCCGGTTAATAAAATAGTATTATTGGAAACTGCGGCACCTGCAACGCCCATAACCAAACTCATGTTCGAAACCAATCCATCATTAGATCCTAATACAGCAGCTCTAAGTGCATTTCCTCCCACGGATTTATGTCGGCTTTCGAATTTTGATAAAAATCCTCCCGAAACATTCAGCGCCTTATTATTATTCACCGCTTCGATAATATTGAGATGATTGTGTTCAAAACCACTTAGTTTTTCACCATTTTCAATTTTATTTTTAATTGAATTTACTGCAAATTGTTTTTCTACACTTGACAAACTGCTAATTATTGAACTATAACCAAATAATTTACCTACTCTTAATTGAAATTTTGCTCTTGAAGAAGGTTGTGGCATTTCGTAATTTGGATCGAATTCATTTACTTTTCTCAACATATGATTAGCATGTCCTTTTTCAATTTCTGCTAAACTATTTAATACTCGGCTCAGATTTTCATCGGATTGAATTGTTGCAATACTTGTATAAAGAAATGCTGTATCAACCTCCGTTTGTAATTGCGATTTTAGTTTGCCTATATCCATGGTACCCGTTTTTTTGATTTACAAAATTAATCATAATTCAATGATATTTTAATTAAACTATTCAATCATTTACTTTTAAAATTGTTAAAATAAATTAAAGTACAATCCAACTATTTTAATTAAATTTAAATTATAAAATAAAGACTATACAAAAGGCATTTTTATACAAATTATATATAATAGTAATTTCTTTGAAAGAATTCTATTCTTGCTCAAATTTCTTTATTTTTGTAAAAAATACTATCATGACTTTTTTAAGAAAAACCACGCCTTTTTATACTCTTGCTTTGTTTTATATAGTTGTAAGCTTCTTTTTGCGTGCAATTTTAATTTTTCATCCTATTACTCAAACTTCATTTTCATTTATTGAAATAATCAAAATATTTGCTTTAGGATTTCTATCTGATTTATTCGTTTTTACAATTGTCAGCACTTTTTTGTGGTTGTATTTAATATTTATATCCAATGCTAAATATCTTAAACCTTACGGATATATTATTTTTGGTATGTTGGTTTCATTACTAATCTACGTAAAGTTTTTTAATACCATTCTTAATGAATATGGAGGGGTTTTACCCGAAATTGGGTTTGCATTCGTGGCAATTAAAACTATTCTATTTGGATTGCTATTATTTCTTCCAAAATATCGATCAAAAATTAGATTCTGGCTGTTCAGTTTTGTTATTTTTCTATTTGTTGCAATCCTATTACAAATTGCAATTAGCGAGTACTTTTTTTGGAATGAATTTGGTGTCCGATTTAATTTTATTGCAGTTGATTATTTGGTTTATACCAATGAAGTTATCGGAAATATTATGCAGTCTTATCCAGTAATTCCTCTATTTTCTGTATTGTATATAATTGCAGGAATTGTAACTTATTTTATAGTTCAAAAGTCAAAAAATTATATTGAAGAAATACCAACTTTTTTAGAAAAACTGAAGATTTCCGGGGTTTATTTGGCATTATTTATTATTTCTTTATTGGCAATTCCTTTTCTTTCCAATAAAGAAAATTCCGACAATATTTTTGCGAATGAGCTACAAGCAAATGGAATTTATAAGTTCTATAAAGCCTTTATGAATAGTGAATTGGATTATTTTAAATTTTATATAACAATTCCAAGCGATCAAGCTTATACTTTACTGCACAATCAAATTCCGGGTTCTCAAAATGAATCTACTTTAAGAAATATAAATAGCAATTCTTCCGAAATTCATAAAAACGTTGTCTTAATTACCATCGAAAGTTACAGCGCTGAATTTATGGAGATGTATGGAAACGAACAAAAAATAACACCTTTTCTAGATAGTTTAGCAACGAAAAGTATGGTTTTTTCTAATTTATATGCTGTTGGAAATAGAACCGTACGCGGATTAGAAGCGGTAACTTTGTGCTTACCTCCTACTGCTGGTGAAAGTGTTGTAAAACGCGAAGACAATAAAAACAAATTTTCAACTGGAAACGTGTTTAAACAAAAAGGATATAATGTAAAATATCTTTATGGTGGCGATGCATTTTTTGACAATATGCAAGATTTCTTTGGTGGCAATGGTTACGATATTGTAGATAAAAAAACATTCAAACCTAATGAAATCACTTTTCAAAATATATGGGGTGTTTGTGATGAAGATATGTACAACAAAGCAATAAATGTTATGAATTCTGAATTCAAACAAAACAAACCGTTTTTTAATCACATCATGACGGTCAGTAACCACAGACCTTTTACCTATCCAAATGATAAAATAGATATTCCTGGCGATGCTAAATCACGAGAAGGCGGTGTGAAATATACCGATTTTGCAATGAGAGAATTTTTTAATTTAGCCAAAAAACAACCTTGGTTTAACAATACTGTTTTTGTAATTATAGCCGATCACTGCGCTTCAAGCGCCGGAAAAACAGAACTTCCAGTGGATAAATACAGAATTCCTGCTATGATTTATAGTCCTGGTTTTATCCAACCAACACATTTTAATACTTTGATGTCTCAAATTGATATTATGCCAACCGTTTTTGGATTGCTTAATTTCAACTATCAAAGTAAATTTTATGGTCAAGATGTACTTAAATCTGATTACAAACCAAGAGCATTGATAGCAACTTATCAAAATTTAGGATTGATTAAAGACAACGTTTTAACTATTATTTCACCAAAACAAGAAGTAAAACAATTGAAATTGTCATTAATTCCAAATCCAAAAGTAGCAAGTGAATTTCAACTATTTTATGATCAAAAACCAATTGCAACACCAAGAAAAGATTTAGAAAACGAAACGATTTCTTATTATCAAACGGCTTCGGAAATGCTTAAGAATAAAAAATATCAAAAATAGTTTACAACATACCGTTGTATTTTCTAAGGAACCATTCAGAAGCAAGAGAAATTATTAAAATAATTAGCAACCAAATCCAATCTATCAAAGGAATTTTCTTAATTATAGATTTTTGCACGGATTTATACTCCTCATTTTCTAAAAGTGATTTTATTAATAAATCAACTTTATCTGTAAATATTACTTGTCCTTTCGTTTGGTTTGCTAATTGAGTTAATTTCGCTAAATCAGGATTTACAAATTGCTTTTCGATATCAAAATCTAATATTTCAAAAGAACCATTGTAAACAGAATTTGAATTAAGCTCTTTAACAATAAAGTCATATTTACCAACTTCCAAGCCATCTAAATTTACTTTAAAATCGGAGTTAGACTTCAATAAATCATAAGATTTTTTTGCCTTTGATTTTCTACTTACAATAGTAATATTCAAATTGGCTTTAGCATCAAACTCGTAGTTTTTATTGAAATACTGAGCAGAAATTTCAATCGCATCTCCAGAATTATAAAAACCTTCGTGTTTAACTACCAATGATTTTTTAGAAGTATTTGATGCCAAATATTGAATTATCTTATCTATAAAAGTATCGTATTTTTCATATGATTTTGTATCTACGTGACTTTGTAAACGCCACTTCCAGCTATTTTCACCTAATAAATAAGCAGTTCTTTTTCCTTGATTTTCTGAGAATGCAAGAAGTGGTGAATTCGTATTTATGTTTCTAACAAATGAACCCAATAGAACATTTACATTCGCAGAAGCGGTCATAACTCCAAATGGATTTTCCAAAGGCGAAAATTGACTAAATCCAATATCGTCCAAAGCAAATAAATTAAAATCATCTTTATATTCAGCAATATAGTCTTCTGATTGGGAACTCATTTTAAAAAACAAATCTTTTTGTTGCTGGTTCAAATAATTAAAATCCGTCTTTGTTCCAGTAATAATAAAAGTGTTTA
>Ga0102878_1000868_pt1 | contig 12000 bp, 7 predicted proteins | sample Colrivmet1548A02_FD_78447 | JGI IMG/M metagenome (GOLD analysis project Ga0102878, IMG submission 78447) | Estuarine microbial communities from the Columbia River estuary - metaG 1548A-02 | ecosystem: Environmental > Aquatic > Marine > Intertidal zone > Estuary | place: USA: Columbia River...
CACTAATTTTTAAAGGACTGCAAAGCTAATTCGCTTTTGTTAACTGGCAAGAGAAAAGTTTATTTATTTTAAAACCCTCTAAATCACCACTTTTCAACCCTCCCGCTTTAGCCTCAAAGAACATACCTCCCTGCTAAAGCGGCTGCAAATCTAACACTATATCCCAACCACGCAATGACTATCTACTAAATAACTTAAAAAAAATGATACTTTAATCGCAAATTATTGATAACCAAGCACTTAAATGTTGAAAGAAAACTTTTATAATTTTAAGGAGGTTTAAGCTAGTGCTTGAAATGTCTGATCCCGCTTGTAACCATAGCCAAACCTAACTCATTGGCTTTGTCTATAGATAAATTATCCTTGATACTCCCTCCTGGTTGGATAACTGCAGACACGCCTGCTTCCGCCGCTATTTCTACACAAGCCGGGAATGGGAAGAATGCATCTGAAGCCATTACCGAACCTTTTAGCTCAAAACCAAAAGCCTTTGCCTTCACTATGGCTTGCTGCAATGCGTCTACTCTTGACGTCTGTCCGGTGCCGCTAGCTAATAGTTGATTGTCTTTTACAAATATGATTGCATTAGACTTCGTGTTCTTAACAAGTTTATCAGCAAACAACAAATCACTTACCTGTTGCTCCGTAGGTTTTAGTATGGTCACTTCCTTTAGTTCTGATGCAATCACATTCACAAGATCTCGTTGTTGTACCAAGACTCCATTTAAACATGATCTTACTACATCTTGCTTATACGGCTTCATACTCCACTTGAGTAATATCCTATTGGCCTTTTTGGTTAACAAGGCTTCAGCATCCTCGGTAAACGATGGCGCTATGCATACTTCGTAAAAAATAGTATCGATGGATTTAGCCGTTTCTAAATCAATTTCGGTATCCGAAATTAGTATTCCTCCAAAAGCACTTACTGGATCTGCAGCTAAGGCCGCGTCAAAAGCTTCTTTCACCGTGCTTCTTATAGCACAACCACACGCATTATTGTGTTTTAAAATCGCAAACGAGGCGGAACCTGCAGTTGAAACGTCGGTAATAAGAGAAACAGCAGCATCTACATCTAAAAGATTGTTGTAGGACAGCTCCTTCCCGCTTAGCTTTTGGAACAAGTCATTTATATCTCCTTCAAATCTTGCGGTTTGATGAGGATTTTCCCCATAACGAAGCGGCATAACTTGACCTCCTGCAAAATAGTTATGTATGGCACTGTCGTAATTTTTAGTTACTTCAAATGCCTTTAACGCTAACTCTTTTCTGTATTCTAGGGTAGTATTGGCATTATTCGCGTTATAATGCGTCGCAAAATCGGCGTATTGAGACTGATGACTTATGATGGAGGTATATTGATAGTTTTTAGCTGTGGCACGAATAAGCGATATCCCTCCGATATCAATTTTTTCAATTATTTCTGAATGACTCGCTCCGGAAGCCACCGTATCTTCAAAAGGATATAGATCTACGATTACTAAATCGATAGCCGGAATCTGGTGCTGTGCTAATTCTACTAGATCACTCTCATTTTCTCTTCGGTACAGTATTCCGCCAAAAATGGCAGGATGCAATGTTTTTACTCTACCCCCAAATACTTCGGGGTAATTGGTAAAATCTTCCACCGCTAAAACAGTGAGGCCTAAACCTTCCAAGTACTTTTTTGTACCACCTGTAGAATAAAGTATAACTCCATTTTTGGCTAGCGATAGAGCTAACTCGTCAATTCCGTCTTTGCTGTAAACCGAGATTAATGCTGATTTGATTGTCATTTAGATATAAGTTAACACAAAAGTAGAATAACAATTTACCTTGAATGCTTTATGGATTTAATTGTGCCTACAAATTGTGAACACTAGTCGCGTAGATAAGGCCGGGCGACCCTTCCTCTTGCTGCCTTAACTAAAATGTAGTTCCTACGCTAAGATGAAAGACACCCAACTTTACCACTTGGTCTTCAAGGCCAACCGCATAGGCAAAGTTTACTTTGTACCCATAAATTTGAGTAGAAACCCCAACTCCTGAGGAAATTATAAATGGATTCTTAAATGCAATAACCTTTGTTGTGACAGCACCTGTTGACGATACTATATAGCGTGTATTTAAAATATTGGCAGGGTCATATATACTTTGACCGTAATAAGATAAGCCCATATCTACGAAAAAATTAGTCGAAAGATGGGAAAACAGTTCTGAGGTAACGGGTTTGCGCCTTAACCACGTGGCTAATTTAAATTGAATTTCGGAACTATGCATTGCATAGGTAGTGCCGTTCCTATAATTGCTCTGAAATCCTCTAATCCCAAAAACGTTTTGATACATGATTGGTGCTTTATCCGCCGAAAATTCACGTTGCTTATCCACGTTTAAAAAATCAGTTGCATTGCCACCTAGAAGAAAGACCACGGGATTAGGACCTAAAGAAATTCCTGCTTCTGATTTATTAATCCATTGGGTGAATTGGCCTAGGGACCACTTATGATTGGATGTAATCTGTGCAGTTACACTCTTTTTTGATTGCGATAACTCTAGCATAGGCGTTACTTTGACGTCTACCGCTAGCTGATTTCTGGGGGTTTCATTCTTAAATGTATAGTGAAGCGAATACGCTGCAAGATAATTACTACTCCGTTTTTTAAAAAGGGTTTCACTATTCACCGCTAGTGGAACTTCTAATGCTTGCCAAAATCTAAGATACTGCATTACATCGCCGTGGAAATGAAAATGGTGATAGGTGGTAAACTCACCCATATTAGTGAGATAGCGGTATTTACCCAGCTCATCATTGGTTATGCGCTGCCTGCTCATTACATCAAAACTGTACTTTAGTTTTTTAGTTGAAAGGTATTTCAGTGAAATATCTCTTGCCCCCACTTGCATGGCACCCAAATAGTAAGCTTGAATACGTTTGGTGTTAAATTGATTTGTGTATGCTATTCCGGCTTTAATATTTAAATGGCTAGGCAATAATGTTCGGTAACTATTTTCAAAAATGGAATACGCTGCTTTTTCGGGTTGGTTAACCAGCGCAAGGGTAAAAAGCGAAGGACTATAATAGTCTACTGCTAACGAAGGGGTTAAAAATGTTTCAGCTGCGGCACTTTTAGCATCTACCAATGAGTCGTAATTGGAAATTGTGAAATCGGTAGAAGGATAAACCTCATTTTGAAATGTGTACGACTTCAGTGAATCTTGGTTGAAATTTTGCTTAGTTTCTTCCTTGGCCAATACAGGCACTTCTAAATCGCTGAAGTACGCGGGAGTAATATCTGTGTAACTATAAAACTCGGTAGACTTAATATGGTCGGTTATGGAAAGTGAAGAATTTATTCCTCTGTCTAAAAACTCTACAAATACCTCTGGTGTAAATTGATGAAAGATAATATTTGAGCGGTAGTTGGTGAGTGTTTTACTTTTACGTTGCTTAGTATAAAGTATCTTCCCATTCCAAATCCCGTTTTCATCTGCATTGTAAAGCAATGTAGCATCGCCGGCATAGAGCAATTGGCGCATTCTTGTGTTGGACGCCAGCAGAATATCCTCTTTGTCATCACTGCGCGATACGATATAGTTTTGTTGGCCTTCTTCTCTAATGTAATAATAAACCCCATCCCACCTTCCTATACTATTTACGTATCCTTTTAGGGCTAAAACACGGGGCGTACCTTCTTTTTTTAAGGCATAAACATAACTTTGGCTTAGTTGTGATTCTATTAAGAAGACACCATCCCCGCCTCCTACACCATTCACCTGTGGGATATCTAACTTCCGCTTTGTTACTCCCGCTTTTGTTTGTGTATACAGCACGGCATGCTTAGCCGCATTTACAATCAGGCAGACGCCATTTTCACCTTTAAATATCCCACCTGAGAACTGAGGCAATGGCTTCACACCCCTAGACAAGGTCATTATTTTCTGCTTGGAAGCTGTTTGTAACTTATGTTCAAACCAATGAATCCCCCAAAAATTTTCTTCTAGTGTGTAATAGGTGTCTATACTAGCTACATAAATATCTAAAATATGGGGTACCGACAGCATAATTCCGTTTACCGGATTAGGTTTCTTTTGATCTTGGGAATAACCGTAATCATAAAATTCTTGCCAATCTTCAAAAAGTTCCTTTGCCGAAACCTGAAAAGAATAGTAAACAGATGCATTGAATTTTCGGGTAACACGCGCCATGTACAATACTGTAGGAATAGCATTGGGGCCGTATTTGTAAGCTACAAATTTCCAAAAACTAGCTCCCTTTACATCATTGTATATAGATGGTATCGCATCAAAATCGGTAAGGCCATATTGATCATGTATGTACCGCATGGTATTGTCGGTTTCGGCAGACCAATCGTACGCAAGGTAATGCTGCAGACCAGGGATTAGCCACTCAGGCAAACTAATAAGATTATTGGTTTTCACTTTATCCTGAAAGGTCCCACCGTACATCATTTCTTCCACCAGGATCTTACTGCACTCTTTGCGAAAGAGCGACGCAATAGCATGTGTACTTGCATGTACGTTAATTACGATTTGGCCAGAAAGCAGCGAAACGCTACCGGGTTGCTTCTTGACGTTTACAGTTGCCATCTCAACATCTTTGTCTACTATAAAAATATCAATAGGATTGCTCGCATAATAATTAAGCGTACGCTGTACATTTTTTAATTGCGAGCTTAGCACCGAGTCTACAGGCGCCACATTCTTTCTATTATCTGGTTTAAAATAGTAAACAAAGTCTTGATTTACCAGCTGGTTCCAATCCTGCCCCTGCGAAAAGCCAAACAGCATTAAGCCAAGTAGAACCCCTATAAACCTCATTTTAATCAAAACGAATGCAATATAGACATTACACAACGTATTAAAAAAACCGTAACTGATTAAAATAGATTATTCCTAAATGAAACATTCTAATGGGATTTTTTAACCATTCATACCTGAATTTACAACTAAAAGGTCTTGTTTTGCTGTAATGACACAATCACAGGACTACTACATCGGGTTAGAAGATAAATACGGCGCGCATAATTATCACCCTTTACCGGTAGTACTTGAGCGTGGCGAAGGTGTGTATGTTTGGGATACTGACGGGAAGCGTTACTACGACTTTTTGAGTGCTTATAGCGCTGTAAACCAGGGTCATTGTCATCCAAAAATAATAAAAGCATTAACCGATCAAGCGCAGAAACTAACCCTTACCTCCAGAGCGTTTTACAATGATTCGCTTGGAGAGTATGAGAAATACATTACCGAATACTTTGGTTTTGATAAGGTATTGCCTATGAATACTGGAGCAGAAGCCGTAGAAACGGCGCTGAAACTGTGCCGAAAATGGGCGTACGAAAAGAAAGGAATTGCAGAAAATGAAGCGGTAATATTATTTGCTACAGAAAATTTTCATGGCAGAACCCTGGGTATAATCTCTGCAAGTACCGACCCGGATAGCCGCAAAGGATTTGGCCCCTACTTGCCAGGTATCCAGATAATACCTTATAACGATGCCGATGCCTTAGCACAAGCATTAGCCGCCAACCCCAATATTGCAGGATTTATTGTAGAACCTATTCAAGGAGAAGCAGGCGTAATGGTGCCAGACGAAGGATACTTAAAAAAAGCATCGGAACTTTGCAAAAAACACAATGCGCTATTTATAGCAGACGAAGTGCAAACTGGGATAGCAAGAACGGGCCGATTGCTGGCTACCTGTGGCAATTGTACTTGTGAGGACAAAAGCTGCTCTGGAACCCCAGAAGTAAAACCTGACATTTTAATACTGGGCAAGGCATTAAGCGGTGGGGTATTGCCCGTAAGCGCCGTATTGGCCAGTGATGAAATAATGCTCTGCATAAAACCAGGAGAACACGGAAGCACCTTTGGCGGGAACCCCTTGGCCAATAAAGTAGCGATAGCCGCACTTCAGGTTGTAAAAGAAGAAAAGCTAGCAGAAAACGCCTACCAATTAGGCATACTTTTTAGAGAGCGTATGGCCAACATAAACTCTCCCATTATAGAAACCTATAGAGGTAAAGGCTTATTGAATGCCGTAGTTATTACTCCATTTGAGTTTAAAGGAGAAAACAAAACGGCCATGGATGTGTGCTTGAAATTGAGAGACAATGGCTTACTGGCCAAACCTACGCACGATCATATTATTCGTTTTGCGCCTCCCTTAGTAATCACAGAAGCAGAGCTTCATGCTGCTTGCGATATCATTGAAGCAACGATACTTAGTTTCAACGACACCCGTTTTCTATTGCGTACATAACGGAAATATGCACAATAAGCGGTTTGTATTGGGTATCTAAACGTTAAAAATTCTTCAGAAAAATTCAATTTGAAAAAAGTAAAACTCATAATAATCTTTTTGTTCTTGGCGAGCACATCATTGACTTATGCTCAAAGTAAAGTCGGTTCTTTAAGAATTGTTTGGGAGAATGAATCCCTAGCAGATTCCGTTCGTTTTAAGGCTATCATGGATTTCTATGTGGAGAATACGCAAAGCAGCCCAAATAGTTCTTTAAAACTTTCCAAATTTCATTATCAGTTGGCCAAACAATTGGGGAACCGAAAAGAAGAAGCCCTGGCACTAAATGAGAAAGCAATTGTTTTTTATATGCTTGGCTATAAATTAGATAGTGTAAATGCTGTGCTTCAAGAAGTATTACCCATTTACACTGAATTGAATAATTACAATGGAATAGCATCTACAAAAAATAACATTGCCGCACTATTTCAAGACAAAGGTGACTTTCAATCTGCTCTAAATTATTACAGAGAAGCTTTAACCCTATTTAAAGCACAAAAAAATAAGTTAATGGTGGCTGATGTTCTAAACAACATTGCGGGAATTTACTACTCCATAGAGTTATATGAATTAGCCTTACCAAACTATAAAGAGGCTTTAACTATTTATACGAAAGAAGGAGCGGACGAAAAAGCTGGGTTTCTTTGGTTAAATTTGGCTAACATTTACACTAAAACTGGACGCACTAAAATTGCCAGAGAGCATTTTCAGAAAGCATACCCGATTTTAAAAGCAAAAAACGATTTATATTACCTTCCACAATATTTTTATCTCCTAGCATTATTCCATGAGGGCACCGGGAACCCTGATAGTGCTCTTCTAATGATTGAAGAGGGATTGAAAATCCTCACTGATCTAGGCAATAATGATAAAATAATATCTTCTAAACTTCTTAAAGCCAAACTAATTTTAGATTCAGATTCAGAGCATGCTTATCGTATCGCGGAAGCATTAAAAGAACCAATCCTTAATGGGAGCAATAAGTCACATAAATCTGCATTGTTTCAACTCTTATATCAATGCTACAAAAAACAAGAAAACTTCGAAATAGCAATGGAAATGAATGAGCAATATTTGCTGTATTCAGATAGTGTTCTAATAGAGGAGAATAAGACTATAATGGTTAGAGAAGCGTTACGAGCCGATTACAATGCTAAGCTATTTGATAATCGATTAGAGGCAGAAAAACGTGAAGCTCAATTAAAATTGAGACAACTGAAATTAGTTTATTCTCTTATTCTAATCGGCTTGATGATTATCCTTTTTTTATCTTTTTACTACCGATTTAGAATTAAAAAAAATCAGGCAAAACGAGATTTGCTGTTGGCTGAAATAGAGCGACTTAAACAAAACACAAGAACAGATTTAATGGTCGTCTCTGCTACGTTCGAGTTGGTTCGGGAAAAAATTGAAGAGTCTCTTGGCAGAAGACTAAATGATACCGATTGGAAAGTTCTAAATTTACTATTGAAAAACCCGGTGATTACCAATAAAGAAATTGCATCAAAAGCCTTTATGAGTATTGATGGAATAGGCTCTTCATTACGAAGGATGTACGAGTACTTCGAAATTAAAGAATCTAAATACAAGAAAATATCATTATTGTTAGAAGCAATTAAGACATCGAATCATGCACAATAGATAATAATTATCACTTGTGCGCGTGACAATTGGGTTTTCACCCCTAGACGTGATGGCCATTTTTTAAGAAATAACCATTTTTGACACTACAATTTAAAGATAACAACTATTTTAGCCACTACAATTTAAAGATAACAACTATGAATATTTTAAAATCTCTCTTCTTAATAACAGCACTAAATTTTTCTTATGCTGCTAACGCTCAAGTATGGATCCCCCACCAAAGCCCTCAAAAAATTAATGATCTGGTTGACAATGGCAGTGAATTGATAATGGCAACAGATTATGGTCTTGTGATTATGAATAAAATCACCCTTGAAAAAACCACTTTCACTAAACGAAATTCTAAACTTGCGAATAATCGCATCAGTTCTATAACCGCAGCACCAAATGGCGATATTTATTTGAGCACGGACCAAACTATCGGGAAATTTGATGGTTCGGATATAACCGAAATAGAAATCCCAGCAGGGTTAAAAACCAATGTAAATACACTACAATTTTTTGATGTAGAAGTAGCTTCCAATGGCGATTTATGGATCGGCTCTTCAGAAGGTATTTTTCACAAAAAAGGCCAGAATTGGTCGAAGTATGGTAAGACTGAGCTTGGAGAATTCTTTTTTAAAGTGTGGGATATTGAAATCGATAGCAAAGGAGATGTCTTTGCAGGTACCCAAGTCGGTGTACATAAATTCGAAAACAATTCTTGGTCTCACATTTCAAAAGACGATTCACTCCAAGGTTACCGTAATGCAGAACTGTTTTTTAGCAAGTCAGGAGATTTGTTTTTTGGAGGAGACTTGACTAAAACTGCCAGGTATGATGGAACTAACTGGGAAGTGTACAATCAAGGCAGCGGAACTGATCGTGTGCAGTTTGTGGAAGATATAGACAGCAATATTTACATGAGCGCGAATGGTATGGTTTTTCAATTAAATAACAGTACTTGGAATACCTACACCGATTCACAAACATTAGCAATGGAAGATCTTATAGTATATGAAGACTCATATTACTACATAGACACTCAGAACCAACGTTGGTTTTGTAACAATATCTATTTGTCTGTAAGTGATAAAGGTACTATTCGATCAACAAGTATTTCCTCAAACACCCTAGAGGCTAACTCTATTAAGGGAATGCATAATGGTAGAAACAGGAAACTGTTTTTCATAATGGAGAAATCAGCAACATGGTCTATTGCTGTGATTGACCCGCAAGGTAATTGGTCATCCCTTGAATTGCCAGATGGTCTCAACTGGATTTTCGGGATAAATGACATTCTTTTTCTAGCAGATGACGATATATGGCTAACTTCATACGAAGGTCTAACTCATTATGATGGCAAAACTTGGTCAACAAATAAATTGTTGATTAATGGTAAGCAGTTGGCTATAAATTCACAAGGAAAAATTTATGTGTTAGCTTCGAAACGTATTTATATTGTTGAGAATGGTAATGTTTCAGAGTTCACACCAACTAATTCACCTCTCTCTGATTTAGAGGCAACTTCTGGCCTTGGTATTGATGCTAATGATAACTTATGGATTGCATCTTTCGATTGGAGTGGAAATTCAAAAATACAAAAAGTCGATACTGATGAAAAATGGACCACTTTTGACCATACGAATCATCCCAGTATAGACCAACCAGTGGGAGAATTTCATTTTGATAACAATGGAAATACTTGGATATCAGCTAAAGTGGGTGCCATTAAATTTGATGGTGAAAATTTCACTAATCCAATAAAGGAAAATATTAGTAATTTAGAAAATTACAAAGCATCTTCTATCGAGAGTGACTCAGAGGGAAGAATGTATTTTGCACATCAATATGGAGTAACTACATTGCTTGACAGTGTTTGGGGAGAATTGCTTATCGATGATGTCCCTCATAAAAAAACATCTGCTAAAACAACCCTCAAATTTGACGATGCTGGAACCTTATGGTGGGCAAGTAATATGACCGGATTATACTCTTATACAACAGCAACACCTGCTGCTATCTTCTCTAACTATGAGTTGGCTTCCAATTTCTCAATTTATCCTAATCCTTCTTCTGGCACACTCAATTTTAAGAATATCGATGCGGATGAAGCTTCCATAAAAATTTATACTACCCTTGGAAAATTGGTATATTCAAATGATAAATTGAATCCCAATAGCCCAATACAATTAAATCAATCTCCTGGAATGTATTTGGTTGTCATTAAAAATTCGAATTCAACCTTTACGCAGAAGCTGATTCTGAAATAGTAACGGTTTGCTGAAAATATGTATTTGAAATAGCGGTTTGGGAGCAATCTCAAACCGTTTTTTGATTTAATTAATTCCCTTGTTTATCGCAAAGTTTGTGGATTATTAATCCGCTGAGGCTCTAACATTACACGTTATGTCTAATTCTACGGCCAAACGTAAACCCTAAAAGTCCTTTGGACATGTAGGTTAGTTTAGTTAGAAAAGTTGGACAGACTTACTTTACGTCCAAGAACTTTTAGTCCATAACAGTAGTAAAACAACTGAGATTTACACCCCTGTAAGCATAAAACATTGACAAACGAAAAGTCCATTTGATACATTACAGAAATTGATTAAGTTCGTGAAAACAAACAGTAGTGCTAACTTAAAATTTTAAGCAATGAAAAAAATTCTACTTTCAATTTCGCTGACACTAATCGTAGCGACCTCATTCGGACAAAGCGATTGGGATATCAACTTTGAGGACACAACAACTTTGCATAAAGTTCTCATGGACACCGTTTCTTATCCGAATAACATTTGGCAAATCGGACCTCCGAACAAATCAATTTTCAATACTGCATACTCTAATTCTAATGTCATTGTAACGGACACTATAAATCCTTACCCAACAAACGATACTTCTTCCTTTACAATAATTCATATTGCTTCTATGGGATGGGCACGGGAATATCCGAAAGTTGATATTGAAGGATGGTATTATGTGAACTCCGATCCTTGACAGATTACGGTTACATTGACTTCTCTCCAGACAAAGGAGGCACATGGTATCGTGCTGATACTTCTATAAATAATGGTTATTGTTCTTTTGGGGCAGTTCAAGAGCTACCAACATTTACCGGTAACTCTAACGGGTGGAAACACTTTTATTATTGTTTGCGAGTTCCGTTTCCTGTTGCTAATGGCGACACTATTTTATATCGCTTCACATTTATCAGTGACAGCGTTCAAACAAATAAAGACGGACTTATGTTTGATAACCTACACTTTGAAGATTGGACTGAGGGAATTCAAGAAGTTCAAAACAACACGTTGATTTCAATTTCTCCTAATCCAACTTCTGATGAATTAATAATTCACAGAACAAAAGTCAGCAACAATTCAAGAATTCAAATTCTTAATTACACAGGACAAGTTCTTTACGACAACTCAGATTTCATTGGAGAACCAATTAACACTCGACAATTGACAAACGGAATTTATTTGTTAAAGTACACGGACACAAAAAATTCCTCCATCAAAAAATTTATCGTGCAACATTGAACGACACGCATTTGATTGAAAGTAAAACTGCACATAACAGCAAGGCTTTGCCACAGGCGTGGACTCGGTGCTGTTTTGACAATTCAGTCCAATTTGCTAACTGTTAAACCACGCCCGACGCAAAGCCCGAAAACGTTAGGCTAACTCACTCCTACGCCAATTAAACTAGCAGTGGTGGTTTTTTCTATGCGTACATCTACATAATCACCTATCGCATAGGTAGATCGCGGGAAAATCACTTTCAGGTTTTGCTCATTGCGCCCCATCCACTCGTCTGCGTTTTTCTTACTTTGCGCCTCTACCAGCACACGGTGTATTTTACCCAATTGGGCCGCATTTAATTTGCGAGATACTTCATGCTGCGCTTCTATAACTTCAGAAAGTCGTCTTCGCTTCATATCTTCAGGTACATCATCTTCGTACTTGCGTGCAGCCAGTGTGCCGGGCCGTTCACTGTAAAAATAAATATAGCTAAACTCAAACTCACAGGTGCGCATTAAGTCTAACGTTGCCTGATGATCTTCTTCTGTTTCTGAA
>Ga0102878_1000901_pt1 | contig 11772 bp, 7 predicted proteins | sample Colrivmet1548A02_FD_78447 | JGI IMG/M metagenome (GOLD analysis project Ga0102878, IMG submission 78447) | Estuarine microbial communities from the Columbia River estuary - metaG 1548A-02 | ecosystem: Environmental > Aquatic > Marine > Intertidal zone > Estuary | place: USA: Columbia River...
AATAATAATATCACTTATTCCACTCATAAAGTATTTCTCAACCAATATTCTGGATGGAAACTTACCTAAAAGTGGTATTGCATTTCTTTTAATTGTGATTGCATCAAATACACCTTCACAAAGTATAATCGGTTCGTTCCAATTTACCTGTGACTCAAAACATATTACATTTTTGGAGATTGGAGGGTTTTTGTATTTCATTTTTTCCTCCTGATAATAAGAACGAGAAACAAAGTAATTCAATGTACCATCGGAATTGTATGATGGTATAATTACTCGTCTACTATACAAACCTTCCTTACAATAACCAATATTATATTTGATTATTTCTTTCATACCTATTCCTCTTTGAGTAAGGTAATGTATTGCGTGTTTATATTCGGGATTAAACCCTTTAGGAGTCTCATTTAGACTTATAAATTCTTTTGGTAGGGAAATGAACACCTTTGTATCGGCATCCTCTAATTGTGGGTTATAATTGCTATCCCCATATATCTCTCTAATTACCGAAATCACCTTTCTATCAACATCTAACTTTTTTAATAAAGATGTCAATTTTTTACCACCACTATTGCAAGTCCAACAATGCCACTTTTGGGTTTCCGTATTAACTTGTAATTTTTGTTTATGGTGATTGCAGAAAGGACAGTAGAAAGCTAACTCATTTCCTTTCAGATTGAGATAACTACCTAAAATACCAGTAAGGGTAGATACGACTATATTCTTATCATTTTGCTTCAACACGACTTAAATATACGACAAATATTTGATATTACCAAATATTTTACGGTCTATTTTCCTCTAAAAACCACTCATTTGGGATGATTTTGTCTGCATACTTATATCCATTCTTTTCACACCAATCCCCATAGGTCGTTTTGGACTTTTTGGTGATTTTGTTCTTTGAATTGGAAAATACGAACCTAATGTCCATATTTGGGTTTTGTTCTTTAACCAATAAGTGCTTCTTACGGTCAGCTGCCACAAACCTACCTTTTGTCTCTATTCTAATACCATTGGGTAATTTGAAATCGGGATGATAGTGGTGAGTGGATGCAGGAATTATGTATGGAACCTTTTCGGTCTCATACTCTACTTTAATTCCATAAGATTCTATTTGTTGAGAGATGGTTTCTTCTAAACCAGACTTAAATCCATATTTTTTAGCAACCCATTTTGGATTGCTCTTTTTTGTAACTTTTTTTGCCATTAAATTGGTTTATTTTGGTTTCGTATCTGAGTATTTTTTCTCAGTTATAGTACCACCTCTACCTGTTTTAAATTTAGCAGCAGTTAAAACTTGCTCATCTGCTTTCTTTAAATCATTTGTAGTATATGGTGTTTTTGCATTTACTCCAGCTTGAAACCCGATTTTGTCAACACCCAAAGATGATTGACCTGATTTGTATAATTCTAAAATTTTAGACATATTGTTTTTATTTTACTTATAAATATAAATTATGTATCAAAACGGACAATAAAGTTTACAGGAATATCCGGTTCCGATTTAATAGGTTGAGGTAATTTAGCTACCGCTAGTAATTCACACGCATCATTATATAAACCAATTGTTGTAATCATAGGTGTTAAAAATGAACCGGTGGTATCAACTGAACTACTTAATTCATAATGTTCAAACCCAGCATATGATGCAGAATTAGAACCACTATAAGAACCTGTAAATCTATAATCAACTATTGTACCTGTACTAGTAATTGATTTTTTCTTAACATATTGTGTACCTGCATTAGTAATAATTTTTTTAATATATGTTTTTGAATTTGGATTTGATTTATCGTATAGTTCTATTGAAGAAGTAACGACCATACCAATAGTTTCAACCGATGTTGGATTCGTTGAAAAATTAAATTCATCCGGATTCACTATTAATAAAAATTCATTTTCATATATTGTTTGTGTTGATTTAAAATCTAAATCAAAACTGGATGTATTAAAATTTGTTGTTTCGGTTAAAACAATTAAACCTTGATTATAAAAAACATTACCCAATTTATTAATAATATTATCCAAAAATGGGATAGACTCAACCAATAAAACATCATTTTCAAAATCTATTTTTATTAATTCTAATGCATATGGTATAGTATTATATACAACTTCTAATATATTGGTTTCTAAATTTAATTGAACTATCTCAAAAGAAATCAAAGCTTCAGATAAATCTTGGAATATAATTTGTTCATTATTAAAATTTATGGTTTCTAAAAATACATCGGCAGCTTCTCCTGATAAATTACCATATCCATCATCCACATATTGACTTGTACCATCATTTAAAATAACCGAACCTCTTTTAATTCCTTCTCCTACACAACTTTGAGGAACAGATATAACAGTTGCACTTCCACTTAAATATCTTTCTTTAGCTCTGGTAAATATTGTAAATCCATTTGTTTTTATACCAAATCTTTCAATTGGATTATCTTCTCTACCATTATAAAATGTAGATTTAACTTGTCCGTACAATGAATGTTTATTATAAGTTGAACCACTTAAATGACCTTGTGTTATATTGACCATTTCGGTTTCCGTATAATCACCAAGTTCGGCAAATAACACCGATGCACTAGCTGATAATTCATCCCACTCTTTATAGGCTTTAAATGGCCTAATACTAATATCTGACTTTGGTATTCGTTTTAACATATTGTATATAAATATCTTAAAACTAAAAACCCACCAAATTAAGGTGGGCCATAGTTTTTATTTTATTCTCCGATTAGAAGTCTAATTTAACTTTAATTGCCACTTCTTTATCAAATGATTTTTCAATTGGTTTTGAAGTTTTTGCAACGGCTAATAATTCATTCGCATCATTATATAAACCAACTGTTGTAATAAAAACTTTTGGATTTGATTCAAAAACCGGCCATGTAAACTGCCCAGCTGAACCCGTTACAAATGTTGGATTATTTGAGAAGTTAAATTCTCTATTATTTGCTCTTATAAAGTAATGTGCAGTTGAAACGTTTTCAGTTCTTCTTACTTGGAAATCTGCACCACCTGCTAATGTGTTTAATAACATTACTGAACCAGAATTTGCACTATATGTACTACCACTTAAAGAGATGTTATGATAAACACCTGTCATTGAACTATTAGCGGGTGCCAATTTGATATCTACAATTGAAGCTAGTGCATTTGGATTTAACAAAATAATGCCCATATCAGGATAAAATAATCCATATCCTTCACCATTTCTAGAGGTTACATTTTTAATTGATGCAGTTAAAGCCGAACCAATATTTAATGAACCACTTACTAAGTTATAAATTCTACCTGAAGTTGTTACATTTTCATCAGTTCCACCACTATCATCTATTAATGTTATTGAACCAGAAGTACCTGCTAATGTTATAGATATATTTCCTGGGTCTAATCTTTCTTTATATCTAGCTCTATTTACATTAATTGCGTAGAATGATGTTAAATTATGAGTTGTCGTTGCAGCGGATGATGTAGCCGGACCACTATAAACACTAAAATATTCATCTGTTGGTGATAACAATAAATTTTTATATTGTGAATATGTTGCTTTTGTTGGTCGTGTTGACGAATCGTCTTGTCCTATGGTTGGTGCACCATATCCATTATAATCACCATATGCAATTGAGAATTGAACCTCAGCTGAATCCGATGATGTTAATGCGTTATAAACATCAATATAGTATTTACCACTAATGTTTGCAATTTGTGCAGATGATGTATAAGTTGCGTTTACCGTTAAAGAACCAGTATCACCACTCCATATACCGGTAGTTACAATTTCTGTTCTATTTAAAACTTGGTCACCTACACCGAATTTTTTATAAACTCCTTCGGTTATTGTATTAAATGCAGTTTGTCCAATTTGTTCTCCAGCTCCCAGTGCACCATTTAATATATTTACTATTGTCGCAGTATTCAGGCCATTTGCAATAGCATTTGATAACTCCGTTTGTAAATTTGTAAGGACTGTTGTGTTTCTAATTATTGCCATTTTGTTTTATTATTTTAAACTACATAAGTTATCGTCACAGGAATAGTAATTGAACCTCCCGTTTGATTACCATAAATAGTAAGTGTTGTTGTTAAATTAGATGTTAAGTTGTTAGCCGGGAAGAATTTGAAAGTCGTTCCTTTAGCCGTTGCTGCTGTTGCTGATACATCATCACCAATAAATACAGGAACACTACCTACATCAGAAGTTACTCCTTCACCTTGTAAAGTACCTGCATTTTTATTTGATAAAATAGCAGTGTATCCACCCTGTGCATTACTTCCACCAGAAGTATTAGGTGAAATTGTAATAGGGCCGGTTACTTTTGTTGTTGCATTTATAGATGGTTGACTAATAGACACAACAGGAATACTTTTTGAATCTTTTGGTAATGTTACCAATTTGTATTTCATTACTTGTGTCTCATCTGGAGATGCTTCTAACACAGGCATACTTATAATTGCCTTATCATAATATGCAGAACCCAATGGATGTGCCGGTTCATATAAATTATAATCAATCTCATCATCTGCTAATGCAAATTGAGTGATGTTTAAACCACCACCTGCTGCTAATTTTTCTCTACCTTTTTTAGTAAGGATAGCATCTACTGTTAATTCTGTGTTACTTAAATATCCCATAGTGTTGTATTATCGTTTGATATAAATATAATTATTTTTAAATTTCGTTATTCTACTTCCAAAATTGGTTCGGATGTATTTCTACCTGCTTTATTTACAGTTAATATGTTTGGATTAGATATAAATGTTTCAATAGGTGATGCACCATCAATAGTTGTTGCTGCTGTATTTTTTGAACCTCTAAAGAAACTATTTTGCAATCCTATTGTCAAATCCGATGTATTTCTATAATGTGTTGGTAAATATCCATCTACTTTTTTTACTTGAACTATACTACCCGTACCCGCATTAATAACCTTTGCAGTTGAATATGGTTGAATATTTAATTTTGTTTCATAGTAAATGGATGATGTTAATTCCATCCCACCTCTTGGGTCACCTTTACCATTTATTACAATTTTATATTTTAAAGCTTCTCTTGATTTTTGTTCTGTTATTAAATCTACTTTAATTCTTTCTTTAACTCTTCGGCCTCTTTCATCAAAATATGTTCTAATAGCATGTCCATTTTGAGCATATATTCCAAATCCAACTGTTTCAAATGTAGTTTGGCCGGCTACAATATTTAAATCATACAAATCATACTCAGTTAAAATTGTAGGATTTTGTAAACCACAATCAATTGATGCCGTTTGTTGGTAATAATCGGAACTTATATTTGTGTTATCGGTTGTTCTTATAGTTGTATTATATTGGTAATTATCAGCTGATATTTGATTTTCATTATTAATATCAATTCTGGTATTATATTGATAATTTTCTGCAAATAGATTATCTGACAGATTTGCGTCAATTATGGTTTGATATTGGTTTGTTTCTGCAAATATATTAGTCGTATTATTTGAGTCTATTATAGTTTCTAATTGATTATTTACTCCTGTTGGTTTTTTATGTGCAACTTTACTTCTTTCTAAAATATGTGGTTCAATTAATAAACCGGTAGTTGCTTTAACCCTTGCAGGTAACATTTTCTTAATATCTTCAAACATAGATTTCTCATATAGTTTGATTAAATTAATGTATGCGTAAATATCTCTACCATCAAATCTTTGGAAATAATAATTTCTTAAAGAATCTAATTGAGAATAATTTGATTTATAATAATCTTGTGGGTTACCAATGTAATTATCTAAATTAATTCCACCAAATGATTTTGCAATATCAATGTTTAATTCTTTTGTTGGTGAGAAAAATAAACCTACTCTATTTGAATCAATTGGTGATTGGTCAAATGATTTTTTAGTTCCTCTACTATTTACCGATAGGTTCACACCTTTAGTTGGAGTTATCTCCGTTCCATCTAAATTATATTGACTTTCAAATCTAACTTTATTTGTTGAATATCTACTTGCACCTAAATCAGGAATTTCTAATGTAACACTTCTATCTATTGCTTCAAATTGATATGGATATGATGTTATTGGTGGAAATCCACTTGCTGTTGCAAATAATAGTGGAGAAGTATTAATTGATGATATTACATTACTTCCAATTGATCCAGTTTCTTCTAGTATGTTTCTTGTTATTTGTAAAGAACTAGACGGATTTATTTGTATTGCAGGGTAATAAACATTTGTATCAACATTTATTAATTTTGTATTTGTTGCTAAATTTTTTGGATATTCAAAATCTAAACGGAAATATAAATCCGTTGTGGATGATGTAATACTATTACCATTAATCATTTCAGGAAAAGAAACGTGTTCATAAAATCTTTCAGTATCTAATACTTCTGACCACAAACGAAATTCATCTACACTACCAACAAAATCATTTCCCAAATATAAAGTAGAATCAGTGTTCCAATTGGTATATGCGGATGATGTAATTGATTCTTCAAATATAGTTCTTTCTTTTTCGGCTTGTCTAACATCTAATTTTAATCCATTGGAACCACTTACACTTACAGCTATACCAAAAAATCTATCGTTAAATATTGGTAATAAGGATGATTCTATATGATGATTTGAACCCGAATAATTGAATATTACTTTACCATAATTACTATTAACCGAACCACTAATCTTAACATCCCAATTACTTCCAGATAATATTGTCCAATTTTTACTATATGCCGGTTTAACAAATAATTCAATAGTATTTGGTTTTCTACCTTTATCCGTATCTTTCCACTCCATTTGAATTAAAGAACCAGACACCATTTTAAGTGCACTAGTAACATTGTCCATTACTAATTTACTTTTTGTATTAGTTGTTATTTCCGGGCCTCCAAATTCTAAAATTGAAAGATTTGATGCCGGTATTCCATAACAAGACATTAATGCGTATATACCTCTCCTTGTACCTTTATTTTTTAATAAATAAGGTAAGTTATTTACAATTCTTCTCCAAACTTCATATGTTCTTTGCTTTGCAGATTTAGATTTTATTTCATCACCATTTTCATCAATTGATATATACTTTTGACTACCATCGGCATTTTGTCCAAATACATAATCCCAAAGTTTAGTATCTGCAGCTAGGTTTTTCGCATCCCAACCCATTGATTTCAATATATCAAATAACAATTTATCATTTATTGTATTTTTTGATTTATATCCAAGTCCTCTACTATTTTCTATTGATTTTGTATAAAAATATAATGTATCAAAGTGATGGCCTATCATTGACAAAAACAATAACATGCTTTCATTATCACCATTGGTAACAACATATTGTGGTATATTATTTTGAACCCAATTCACATTTGTTTTATCAAACTCAGTCGCTAATTCAATAATATTATCATACCAATTTGAAACTATTGTATCATTTGATGATAATCTATCACCATTATATGGCCAAGTTAAAGAACTAGAATGGTTTGTTGTATATTCCGATTTATTATATAAAAATTTCTCAAAACCATCAAAACCCTGAATTAATTTTTGTTTTTTAATAGTTTGTCTTTCCGTTTCATTATTTTCAGATATAGAATTTGCACCATTAGATGAACTACTAATTAATTGTTCATATTTTTCAATCAATTGTACTTTGTATATAAAATTATCTACTCTTTCTTTTGCAGAACTAAAATGGACAAAATTATTCCAAAGGTATTCACCTGCACCTGACATTACCGACCCACTATGTGAACTTGTAAAATTAACGTTTGCGTATTGAATATTTAAATCATCGGTTTCTATTAAAGATGAACTTAAATACGTTGCAACTAATTGTGATGAACTGGAAACCGATGCACTTAATATTAAATTATCTAACGATTCATAATTTGTAGATTGGCCAATTACAAAATCAACTTCTACACTAAAATTAGGCCCCTTTATAGGAGGACATTTTATATCATCTTGTTCACTTAAAATAATTGTTTCTATTAACGGATTTGTTAATAGTTTAGAAATCCATAAAGTTGTATTTTCATTAATAGATGCTGGAAGTGGGTTGTATAATTTTAATATAGTAGATTCTACTATATCTTCTGGTTTTACAATTGTATTACCAAATTCATCTTCCGATTTTTTAGAAAGTGTAAAATCATCTTCTTCCCAAGAGGATATTATAATTTGTTCATCATTTCCAAAATTAGCAATATGTGTTAAATATTTGTCCTCTTTATCAAATACAAAATCTAATTTGTTTAAAAATCCATCATAAATTGATTTTTTAATTTTTTCGGTATCTAATTTAAGATTTGGATATATTATTTTTGTAGTTGCCGATATCTCCGTTCCCTCTAATATTTTTTGTCCTCCCTTATTGTATGGTTTAAAAACCAATGTTAAGTCGGTATTACCATTCCACTTAGGATATGAAGTAGCTAAAGTTCTTAAATTTAATTTTAATTTACCATTTGGAGATTGGTTTTGTACTAATGGTAGTTTGGTTAAATCTTTTGCTAATAAAAATATATCAACCGTTGTTGCATTTATGGTTTTATATTCTATTTCAAAATTAATATCCAAATTAGAAAAACTTGGAACATCTATTGTATCAACGATGTCTATTTCAACCATAGATGGTGTATCGGCCTCAGCTATCCAATTTATTATTAATTCAACAGGAGCCCCATCACCATATGCATTTGAACTTGGAACTAAAAATATTTTTTTATTACCCAATATTCCATCAAAATCTTTTTTATAATATAAAGTTACAAATGTATCTTCTGTTTTTACAATTCTATTTGGTGAAAGATAAACCGTTACATAATCTGTATTTGGTTTTGTAAATTTAATAATTAATTCTTTTTCTAAATCAGAATCCTTTACTTTTATATCTATTTTTTTATTTGGATTGGTTAAAACTATTGTAGGAGCTTTTACCGTTGTTTTTTCTAAAATAACAACAACATATAATTCTCCAGTTATAATTATATTTTTATCTATTTCAAATGGAGAGTTAATAGCGGCCACTTTCGCAGTTGACCATTTTGTTAAATCCGTTGGTGCAGTTGCATATGTAGCTTTATTGGTATAACATATTTTTTTAACAACATATTCTTCGGGAAGATTACCACTTAAATATAAAATTATTTTGGCATTGTTTATTAAACTATAATCTATATTTTGTGGTAAAGTGCTACCATCTTTTAATAGTAATGGTTTTAAAGGTGTTTTGGTCAATGAATTACTGATTTCAACATTTAAAGTTAAAAGAGTTCCCAATTCACTAGTAAAATTACTACCAAAGTTTATTACATAGTTTGTTAAAGCCATTGTGTTAATTTATTATAAATATCTTTATTAAAAATTGTTTTTATTTTGCGTCATTACTACCATCGGGATTTGAACCTTCACCTCGTCCACCACCTCCAGTTCCACTACCTTCACCTCGCCCACCACCGCCAGTTCCACCTCCACCTCCAGTTCCACCTCCGAGGGTAGGTGCAACATATCCGCATGTTAAAGAATTAACCTTAATCAATGTATCATATGTACCACCATTTCCATCTGCGTATGTTTCATATTGGTCAAATCCTTTACATATTGTTGTAATCAATGTTCCTTTTGGTTTAGGTGTAGGTAAATTGGTACCAGTACCTCCTGCTATTTTTGTAAAACTAATTTGATTCGGTGTTATTGTAATAATTTTTCTATTTGATATAATAGGAGGTACATTGGTGGTGTCTAATGTAAGTCTATCTATTGGAGAATTTGTAAATTGTTTTTCAATTGTTTTAGTTTCTATTGTTCTTTGTTTCAAATCCGGTAGATTTTTTGTAATACATGCCATTAATATTAAATTAATTTCTTTTTCAATATCTTCTGTTTTATATATTTCTGAATCAATAAATCTAACAACATCAACTTTACCAAAATCACTTGAAGTTATATTATATTTTTTGTTTGTTAAATAATTATTTACTGCTGATTTAAAATCCGTATATATTTTTTTAACATAATCATCAAAATTTTGTAATCCAAAATCTTTTTTTAGATATAATAAATAATCTGTTCCAAATTGTGTATTTAAATAATCATCTATTTTAGTTAAATAACTATTTTCAAATGTAGAAATTTGTAAGTTAATATTTTGTTTTACATTTGCAAATGTTTTATATTGTTTTTTTAAATTTGCAAATTCTAAATTAGTTATTTTATTTATTGTTTCATTTTTTGTTTTTAATGGTAAAATACGAATTTCTTCTCTTGACGGAGATATTTCTTGTATCCATACTCGCGATAATTCATTGTTATTTCCAACTTTATTTCTAACAAAATTTATATTAAGTTTGAGAATTCCATTGGTAAACCCCAAATCATTTAATAATTTTTCAGCATCAATCGCAATTTCTTTTGTACCATTTTTATTTGTAACATTATACATATAATTTTTAATATCTCCCGTTTTTATATAAGAAACATTATTTCCTGATTTTTGTGGTAATAAATTATTGTTTATATCATAAACGGATACTTCCATTGTATCATATGAATTATCACCAAAGGTAGATGTAACTGTTTCATTTTTTGCAATAATAAATAAATCCTTATCTTCTATAAATTGTCCTACATTTTGTTTATTAAGATTTATTTGTTCAATGTTTGTATATTTTTTAATGCTCATTTTATTTATTTAATTTCATTAATTAAAGACTTGTTTTGTGCCCACCGGAATTTGTGTAAGTTTTGCTTTTTTTATGCCACTTTGTTAGTGCAAATTGAGTATCTAAATATGGTATAGTGTCAACAAACCCGTCAGCCCTTATTGAACTAATTTGCATCCAACCATAGTAAGTTGTAGTATTAGAAATTGCACCCCAAAACCCATTAGGGCCTTGTGAATCCCATGGCCCACTTGCTTCAGGATTAAATTTCATGTATATAGTTTTTTCCGCTTCGGCCGGAATAGTAGTTGCAAGGCCAGGATTTGGAAATCCTGCTACTGGATATTTAGTATTTACATTTCCTGGTGTTTCACCAAATTCAAACCATTTAGGTCCCTGGTTGATAAAGCCATTCACATTTGGTGTGTTTTTGGTTTTATTAAAAGTAGCTGATAGATTTACTTTAACACTTTCTTTATCAAAGTTTTTAAAATACAATCGGCCATGACTATTTCCCCAATCCATTCTTCTATCATCATTATATCCCCAACCATAAAATTTTGGTTGAGTTACATCACTAGTAAACCCATCCCAATACACAACTAATATAGAATTTAATACTATACCATTTTTTTCAGCTGCAAAAGCTCTTGCGTCTCCTTCTATTTTTGTTTTTGTTTCAATTGTTGCAATTTGTACATTTATTGTTTGTATTAATAAATTTAATGTATTAACATGTTTTAATAATGCACTAATTTCTTTAGAAAATCCTCTATTTTGTGCAACAATTGATGTTCTTTTAATAGATTCCAATAATGATTTTTGAATAGCTTCTTCTATTTGGGTATTAAATTGTTCAATTGTTTTTTTTAAACTTTTTATAGAAGTTGCTAATAAAGTATTTGAAGATTTTATTAAAGTTTGTTGTGTTTTTTCAAATTGTATTTGGGAATTATAATCATCTTTAATTGAAATTAATTGGTCTACTATTTTAGTAATTTCATTAATTTTAGTTTTAATATTAGAATTTATTAATAATTGATTATCGTATACTGGTTTTTGAACAAAATTTGTATTTGATTCAGGAATATTTGGATTTATTTCAACCGCACTTGTATTAATTG
>Ga0102878_1000911_pt1 | contig 11685 bp, 9 predicted proteins | sample Colrivmet1548A02_FD_78447 | JGI IMG/M metagenome (GOLD analysis project Ga0102878, IMG submission 78447) | Estuarine microbial communities from the Columbia River estuary - metaG 1548A-02 | ecosystem: Environmental > Aquatic > Marine > Intertidal zone > Estuary | place: USA: Columbia River...
AACGTGATTCCTCAAATCGATGTTTTTTTGGAAAACGGTTATACCAAAGAGGAAATGAAAATGGTGAAAGAGACCTGTAAAATTATGCAGGATGACAGCATTAAAGTAACGGCTACCACTGTGCGTATTCCAGTAGTGGGTGGACACAGTGAGAGCGTGAATGTTGAGTTTGAAAATGAATACGATTTAGCAGAAGTAACCGCTTTATTAGCTGCAGCACCAGGTGTTGTGGTTCAACAAAATGACAATGAACAACTTTATCCTATGCCATTATGGGCACATGAAAGAGATGAAGTATTTGTTGGAAGATTACGTAGAGATGAAACGCAACCTAAAACATTAAACATGTGGGTGGTTAGCGATAACCTACGTAAAGGTGCTGCTACCAATGCGGTACAAATTGCCGAATACCTTACGAGCGTAGGTATTTTAGCTTCTTAGTACTTAGGCATTGATGCCTTCGTTTAAAAATGAAATGAGTGGTTGTAAATATTCAAATGCTTTTGTGAGCTGCGTTGCAAGGTTTTTATCTTGTAACGCAGTATCGCTAAGCGGAGCGGTAGCCACCCAACTTTTAAGTTTTATATACGTAATAGCCGGGTTCTCTTTTTCATAACCCTTTGGTTCTCTCACCAAACTCATGCCCTCCGAAAAATCCAGTCCCCCATACTGCGCTACAAACTTTTTGTTTTGTACAATCTTTAAAAACTCAGCGTAATTGTAATCTATTTCTTGTCTTATTTTTCCAACAATGTTCGCATCCGGCATATACAGTCCACCGCCTACAAAACTTTTACCGCCGGGCTCCAAATGAATATAGTAACCGGCTGCCAAAGATTTTTTTCCGCCAGCTTTAATGCTAGCGCCCATATTGTTTTTGTACGGCGCTTTGTTTTTACTAAAACGCACGTCTCTATTAATTCTAAACACACACTCTTTGGGTTGTAATAATGCAATAGCGGGTTCTTTTTTACCAAACTGCGCAATCACTTGTCCCGTAAGGTTTGCAAAATCTAATTTTGCGGCTTCGTATTGTTTACGGTTTGCATCAAACCATGCTTTATTGTTGTTTTTATCAAGTTTTTTTAAAAACTGTAAGGTGCTAGCTGCAAGCATGGTTACTTTTTTGAAGAGTCAATTAACTGAATAAATTCTGCTTCCGAAATAATATGAATGGTATTAATTTTTTTAGCTTTTTCTAGCTTACTGCCAGCGTCTTCGCCCACTACTAAATAGTTTAATTTACTACTGACCCCACTTGCAATAACGCCTCCTAGGTCGGCGGCCATTTGCTCTGCAGCACTGCGTTTGAGGGTAGGGAGGGTACCCGTAAATAAAAAGGTTTGACCCGTTAATGTACTACCAACAGGCGCTGACTTTTTCTGATTTTTTAAATCAAGGCCCAGTGCCTCAAGCTTATGTAAGAGTTCAATATTTTTTGCATCGGCAAAAAAGTCAACAATACTTTTTGCGACTTTAACACCCACGTCTTCAAGCGCTAATAAATCTTCTTCCGTTTTTGAAGTAAAATCTAATAAATGATCTACGGCGTTGGCCAGGGTTTTAGCCGTTGTTTCTCCAATAAACCGGATGCCTAAGCCATAAATCAAACGGTAGAGGGGTTGTTTTTTAGAAGCTTCGAGTGCTGCTTGTAAATTATCTATACTTTTTTTGCCAAAACCTTCTAACACTCCAATGCGTTCAAAATCTAAACTGTAAATACTGGGGATATCTGTAATAAGCCCTAGCTCGTAAAATTTGCGCACATTCGATTCGCCAAAACTTTTAATATCGAGTGCGTCTTTAGATACAAAGTGAATTATTTTTTCTACCACTTGCGCTTCACAAGTAGTGCTATTACATCGCCAAACGGCTTCTGTTTCTTCTTTGCTTAAAGGCGCATTACATGCAGGACAATGGGTTGGAAAAACAATAGTTTGTTCGCTTCCATCTCTTAGTTCAATTAACGACTTTACAATTTGAGGAATCACGTCGCCGGCTCTCTCAATTAAAACAGTATCTCCAATTTTTAAATCTTTTTCCTTAATATATTCTTCGTTGTGCACCGATATACTTGACACAGTGACACCGCCTACACTTACAGGTCGCAGTTTGGCCACGGGTGTAACCGCCCCGGTACGACCCACCTGAAACTCAACACTGGTAAGCTTTGTAGAAGCCTGTCTCGCTTTAAATTTAAAAGCGATCGCCCACCTTGGATGGTGCGAAGTCATGCCCATTTTTTCTTGAAGCGTAATGTTATCTACCTTAATAACCATGCCGTCAATTTCGTAGGGGAGGTTGTCTCTCCCTGCTTCAAAAGACAAACAATAATCTACAACGGCGTCAATATTTGTTACTGCTTTCTTTTCTTTTTTAGGGGATCTAAAGCCTAGGTCCCAAAGCATATCAAGCATGCTACTATGGGTGGTTAATGCTGGATGAAGTGCAGCTGCATCATCAAGTTTTGTATAGTAACTGATATGGTATAAAAATGCATCTAAATTTCGTTGTGCAACTTCGCGCGGATCTTTCATTCGAAGTGCGCCAGCAGCGGCGTTGCGCGGATTAGCAAGGGGTGGTAAATTGGCTGCAGCAAGCGTGGCATTAAAACCATCAAATGCTTTTTTATGCATAATTACCTCGCCTCTAATTTCAACTGTTTGTAAACCATACCTTGCAAAGTTTGCGCTTAACGGAATGGATCTGATTTGTTTAATATTTTGTGTAATATCATCACCTGCAACACCATCGCCTCTTGTGGTGGCACGCACCAACTGATCGTTTTCATAGATCAATGAAATACTAGCCCCGTCAAATTTTGGTTCTATTGAATAATCAATTTGGTCAAGCCCTACTAGTCCTTTTGCTTTTCGATCAAAATCAATTAAATCAGCCTCATTGTAACTATTGTCTAAACTTAACATGGGGACTAAATGCGCCACCGTTTCAAACTGTCCGTTTAAACTACTACCTACACGTTGTGTTGGAGAATCGGGCGTTATTTTAGTCGGATTTTTTTGCTCGCAAGCCTCCAGGGCTTTAAATAAACGATCATATTCGCCATCGCTAATAAGGGGTTCATTTAAAACGTAGTAGCGGTATTCATGAAAACGTAAAACCTGCTGTAAATCCAACATTTCCTGCTCACTATATGCCAAACGATTGTTGGTTAAGTCTGCTAATAATTGGCTCGTTAAAGCCTGTAAAATGCGCAAGTTTTCGGGTGTAAACATAGGGCTTATTTGCAGGCGTAAAGTTAATGTTTACAGCCCTAGATACCTATGGTTTGAAACGAATTATATACACTATTCCTAAACTTTGTATATTGCTTAACCACAAAAAAGGGACAGCCCTTGTACTTTACCCTATGAGCACAAATAAATCAACCAATAAAAGCAATAACGAGCAGGTTAATGATGCGGTTCAATTAGTGGTTTCCTACCCTAAAGTGCCATTAACGGTGGATTGTGTGATATTTGGTTTTGAGGAAAATAAGCTAAAAGTACTGCTCATTAAAAGTGACTTAGCCATTTACAAAGGAAAGTTTTCACTCCTCGGTGACATGGTAAAAGACAATGAAGAATTAGACGACGCCGCATACCGGGTGCTACAAGAAAGAACCGGCATGAAAGATGTGTATCTCGATCAAGTAAAAACATTTGGCCACCCGTCGCGTCACCCAGGTGGAAGGGTAATTACGGTTGCCTATTGTTCGCTCCTCAATATCAACCATCACGCACTTGCGATTACAGCCAACGAGCTCCACTGGCATAGTGTGGAAGATTTACATGAAATGGCGTTTGATCATAAAGAAATTGTAGACGCTTGCCATGCCTGGTTACAAAAAAGAATTCAGGAGCATCCGCTTGGTTTTAATTTGTTGCCCGAAAAGTTTTCACTACGTGAACTGCAAAACTTATATGAAGCAATTTCTGGATTAACACTAGATCGGCGCAACTTTAGAAAAAAATTTGCATCGATGAAGCTTTTAATTGATATCAATGAAATCGAGCAGGATGTGCCACACAGGCCAGGTAAGCTCTATAAGTTTGACTTTAATAAATACGAGCAGAGTAAGCGGAAATGGGTGGGTATCGATTTTTAAAAAATAAATAGTTACTATGTTATATTCCATGACAGGATACGGTAGAGCCGAGCAAACCATTGGCGACAAAACTTTTTTAGTAGAAGTGCGTTCATTAAATGGCAAGCAGTTTGACCTTCGTATCAATATTCCTGCTTTGTTAAAACCATTTGAGTTTGAAATCAGAAACATGCTCAACGAAGGTTTACAAAGAGGAAGCGTAGAATGTTTTATTACGATCAAACAAAATGGAACGGGAAAACCTGTTTCTATCAATACTGATTTAGCAAAATCTTATTACGAACCAGTGGCTGCCCTTGCTCAAGAGCTAGGACTTCCACAAGGCGATCTCTTAAGCACTTTATTAAAGTTACCAGAAGTGATTACCGCTTCTTCCGATACCTTATCTGACAACGATTGGGAAGGTTTTCAAAAAGTATTAAAAGAGGCCATTTATCAATTAAATGAGCACCGTAAAAATGAAGGCTTGTCTTTAGAAGCTGATTTGTTATCTCGGGTTAGCAATATTGAAAAGCATCAAGAAACCCTTACCCTCTTAGCGCCTAAACGCCGCATTAAAATTAAAGAAGGGTTAGTTAAATTATTAGAAGAGCAGGTAGGCAAGGAAAATTATGATGGCAACCGCTTGGAGCAAGAGCTCATTTATTATATCGAAAAAATTGATATTAGTGAAGAGCAAGTGCGGTTAAACAACCACTGCGCTTATTTTAGGTCCATACTAGCGGAAAAGGAAATTAGTAAAGGTAAAAAGCTCTCCTTTATATTACAAGAGTTTGGTCGCGAAATCAATACCACTGGATCAAAAGCCAACGACGTCGAAATACAGCAACTCGTTATTTTGATGAAAGATGAACTAGAAAAAGCAAAAGAACAAATATTGAATGTTTTATAAGATTTGTGTAGGTAAGTCTGTAATTTTACATAAAATAAATCGGTGAAAAAATATAGCTTTTTAGAACTTTTGACAACTTGCCTTGTAAGCTGTATGGTGCTGTTTTCATGCAACACCATTGATGTATTTGAAAAATTTGAAAGTTTTCCAAAAAACGAATGGCATGTATCTAAGCAACCAACATTTTCATTTGAAGTAAAAGACACCACTTCACTTTATCATATTTATTTTGTAATCAGACACACAGATGCCTACAAGTACAATAATATTTGGGTAAACATTACCACACAATCTCCAAGTGGCACCAAACAAACACAACTCGTTAATATAAAACTTGCCGATAATGCTAATGGTTGGCTGGGTGCGGGGATGGATGATATTTTTGATAGCAGAATTAAAATCACAAAAGCCCCTGTTTCATTAAAAGCGGGTCTTTATCAATATACCATTGCACAAGCAATGCGTGACGAACCACTTGCTGCTGTGTTAAGTGCAGGTGTTCGCGTTGAAAAAGTATTGCCCTAAGCATGAAAAATTTTAGCCCAAAAACGAATCGAAAACTCACTGCCGTCAAAGTGGTGTATTGGGCACTTCTCATTTACATGATTGCAGCGCTTGTGTGGTGGTTTATTGCACTTGTAAAACAAAACGATACCCTTGTTGCTGTTCAGTTGCAGCAAATTAATGGAACGCCAGCGCAGGCTAATATGCCTAGGCAAACAGCGGCCGATTTATTAAAAATGCAGTCTCGAAAAAGGGTGCAATATATGGCGGAAGGGCTCACTTTCTTAGCGCTTATTTTGGTGGGTGCTGTTTATGTGTATAGGGCCACGCGCAGACAAATTAGAGCATCTGTACAGCAGCAAAATTTTATGATGGCTGTTACCCATGAATTAAAAACGCCTATTGCGGTAACGCAACTAAATCTCGAAACGCTTCAAAAAAGAAAACTAGATCCTGGGCAACAAGATAAAATGATTGCAAGTACACTGCAAGAGGCTAACCGCTTAAACATGCTTTGTGATAATATTTTATTGGCATCACAACTAGATGGTAAAGCATATCAAGAAACCCGTACCGAAATTAATTTTTCAGATTTATTGGAAGGTTGCATTGATACGTTTAAGCAGCATTATCCATCAAGGCTGGTAACAGAACAAATAGAACCAACGCTTTATTTAGATGGCGAAACTTTACTACTTCAAATGCTGGTAAATAACCTGTTAGAAAATGCACATAAATATGCGCCTCAAGACACTGAAATTAAAGTGGTGCTTGGACAGTTTGGTAAGCATATTAAACTAGAGGTTATTGATAGTGGAAAAGGCATCCCCGCCTCCGAAAAACTTAAAATCTTTGAAAAGTTTTACCGAATTGGCTCCGAAGCTACCCGTAATACCAAAGGCACGGGTCTAGGGCTTTATTTGTGCAAAAAAATTGCTGAAAATCACAATGCAAACATTTCTGTGACAGATAACAAACCACAAGGCAGTATTTTTGTTGTTACATTTAATAGCTAATGCCAAATACCAAAGGTTCCATATTATTAGTAGAAGACGAGGAAAACCTCCACGAAACCCTAAAGCTCAACTTGGAAATGGAAGGGTATGAGGTTACTTCTGCTTTTGACGGTGCTGTAGCCCTTAAAAAAATTTCCAACGAGTTCTTTCATTTGATAATTATGGATATCATGCTACCAGAGCTGGATGGTATTGCGGTTACTGAGGCCGTTCGTGTAGCAAACAATGAAGTACCCATTTTAATGCTAAGTGCCAAAAACGCTAGCACGGATAGGGTAATGGGGTTAAAAAAAGGCGCTGATGATTATTTAACCAAGCCTTTTAACCTAGAAGAGTTGCTACTCCGCGTAGAAAAACTCATTGATAAAAGTAAGCGGATTCAAGATAAAAATACCATTGCAGATACCTATTCATTTGGTAGCAATACCATCGATTTTAAAGCACAAACGGCTGTTTGCTATAGTGGCGACAATGTCGAACTTAGTAAAAAAGAAGTGATGCTTTTAAAACTACTCATCGAAAATAAAGGTGAAGTGGTAACCCGTGAAAAAATACTTCAAGTAGTGTGGGGGTATCAAGTATATCCAACCACCCGAACAATCGATAATTTCATCCTCAGTTTTCGTAAATATTTTGAAGCCGATAGTCGCCATCCTCAGTACTTCCATTCGGTGAGGGGGGTAGGCTATAAGTATACAGAAATCTAGGGGTTTAGACGCAATTTTAGGGCTGGTTACACGTTATAGTGACACAAATAAACAGCTATGCCAAGTTCCTCTTTAGATTCTGTGATTGATTTTCTGGAGCCCGTTAATATTGCTCAATTAACCCAGGATGAAGGCTTCAAAGACACACAATTAGGAACGCATATTGCGGTATACGATCAAACATTCCCAGATCTAGAAAAAGCAGATATTGTTTTAGTAGGTTGTGGTGAAATGCGCGGTGCTGGCATTGAATATACCAGCACTGATGCGCCAGATGCCATAAGACTAGCATTCTATAATTTATACCATTGGCATACAGCCGTAACGGTAGCAGATATTGGTAACGTTAAATGCGGTGCTACCTTACAGGATAGTTATGCAGCGCTTCGTATGGTCATTAGTGAACTCACTGCTATTGGAAAAAAAGTTGTGATTTTAGGTGGTTCGCATGACGTCACCATGGCGCAGTATCAGTCTTATGTAAACGAAAATAAAATTATTGATGCGGTTTGTGTGGATGCACGCATTGATATGGATATGGAGAGCGTATTACCAGCCGATAATTTTTTAGTAGAATTATTTACCGGTATGCCCAATCATTTAAAACATTATAATCATATTGGGTTTCAAAGTTATTTTATGCATCCCCAAATGCTTGAAACCATTGATAAATTCAGATTTGATTGCTACCGTCTCGGAAAGGTTAAAGAAGATATTTCTGAAATGGAACCTGCTATCCGTAACTCACATTTATTTTCGTTTGATATTGCTGCCATACAACATGCACATGCACCTGCCAATCAATTATCGCCCAATGGATTTAATGGCGAGGAAGCTTGTACCTTAACGCAGTATGCGGGTATGAGTCATACTTGTAACACCATTGGTATATATGGTTACATGCCTGAAAAAGACGTTCATCAAATGACTGCCAAGCAAATTGCACATATGTTATGGTATGTAATGGATGGTGTGAATAGGGGCAAACAAGAAGCGTCACTTGCCAACCGAAACGAGTTTAATGAATTTACCATGGCATTTGCCGAAGTGCAAACCGTTTTCTTGCAAAGCAAAAGAACAGGTCGCTGGTGGATGCAATTACATGACGGTGAATTTGTGGCTTGCAGCCATAAAGATTATTTATATGCAGGTAAAAATGAAATTCCGGAGCGTTGGATGCGCGCTGTTGAAAGATTATAGCCGTATATTTAGGATACAAAATAACAATGCATGAAAATCATGGTTCGTATAGGTAAAGCAACGGTATTAATGGTTGCTGTTTTACAATTTACCGCTTGCGCTGTACAACAAAAACTGCAAAAAGCAGCCAATCAAAATATCTTACAAGTAAATAATTTATCTGGCGCTCATATTGGTATACATGTATATGATCCGGCGTCTAACACCAATTTATTTTCTTATCAGTCCAATAAATTTTTTGTACCGGCTAGCAATACAAAAATAGTCACCTGTTTTGCTGCATTAAAATACTTAGGCGATAGCGTGGCTGCGGCACAAATTTTAGCCACCGATTCTGGTATGCACGTTTATGCTACTGGTGATCCTACTTTTTTACAACCAGAATATGCTTCACATCCATTTTTTAATGTTTTAAAAGGCGCCGATAAAATTTATTTACATGCATCAAATTTTAAAGCTAAGCCATTTGGACAGGGTTGGTCTTGGGATGATTATGATGCGTCTTATATGCCTTCACGTTCTGCTTTTCCAATGTATGGTAATGTGGTACGGTTTGCAAAAAACGGTGCACAATTAACAGTGACTCCTTCGTTTTTTAAAGATTCTACCAAAGGATTACAAAGCAATATCAATAACGGTTTCGGCGTATCTAGGCAAATGGCCGGCAATCAGTTTTTTGTACAAGCGGACACTTCAAAAACAAAGTTTGAAGAAATTCCTTACCGCACATCCAATTGGACAACTGCTCCTTTAACACTCGAGGCTTCACTTTTATCTGAAGCACTGGGTGGTACAAAAGTGATTGCTTTAGATGCTGCGCGTGAAACAAATGCGCCGGCTACAGCAACTACCATTTATTCGCGTCCCCTCGATTCTTTATTAAAGCCACTCATGCACCGCAGCGATAATTTTTATGCAGAGCAGGCGCTTTTGATGGTAGGAAAGGGGTTGCACCAAAGCTTTGATGATAAAAAAACCATTGCTTATTTACTCGCCAATGATTTAGCAGATTTAGCACAAAAGCCATCTTGGGTGGATGGTAGTGGTTTAAGTAGGTATAATTTATTTACGCCTGAAAATTTCACCAGCATCCTGCATAAAATGTACAAGTCTTATTCATTTGAAAGGCTTCAAAATATTTTCCCTACAGGTGGCGAAGCAGGCGGAACGCTTAGTAGTAATTATAAAAATCTGAATGGTAAAATCTTTGCTAAAACAGGTACCCTGAGTGGCCAAGTAGCACTTAGTGGCTACTTAATTACTAAAAAAGGAAAGACGCTCATATTTTCGGTACTTGTAAATAACCATACCACTACAGCATCTAATGTGCGAAGGGCAGTAGAGCAATTTATACAAGTATTGTACAATAAAAACTAGGTATTAAAATTCGCCGCAATACTATGTTGCGCGCTTACTTCCCAAAAAGCTGATCTAAGTAATCTTCTTTGTATTCTATGTAGGTAGGGCTTCCAGCAGGTGTAACGCCAGGTGTGGTACACGCAAAAAGAGATTCAATCAGTGCTTGCATTTCTTTTTGTCCTAAAGTCTGGCCCGTTTTAATAGCTTGTTGACGTGCCATACACCTGATAATTTTTTCGCGTCTGCTAAAATTAATTTCTGAACTATAATGTTTGTATTGTTCAATTAATAGTTCGATGGCATTTTTTTCGTTTCCTGGTTCTACGTCGGCAGGGATCCCTTGTATCACAAAACTATTGTTGCCAAAGGGTTCTACCTGGTAACCAATTTGTTGCAAATCTGGAAGTAGTTCACTTAATATTGCTGTATCAGAAGCGCCCAACGAAAGCGTTACCGGAAATAAACTTTTTTGCGTTGGGACTTGTGCAGTTTGTGCGGCAATCACTAATTTATCATACACCACTCTTTCATGCGCTAGTTGTTGGTGTATCAGCACAAAACCATTACTAGTGGATGCAATAATATATGTTTTGTGTATTTGGATAAACGGGGTGTCTGCTACAATTTCTAAACTTGGTTTTTTAGGTGCAAGGGTTTCTCCTTTAGAAGGCATTTCATAAAAATCTTTCCAGTGCCCTAAGTTTCCTTTGTTTTCTCTTTCAATAAAATGCGCTTGATGCTTTTGTGTAAAGGTCTGGTACAAAGAGCTTGAAGCGGTGGCTTCCTTTTTTTCAGACGTAAACGGTTTGTTAACCGCGTCTAAACTTTGAATGTCTGCATTTAAGCTAAAATCTAAGGAAGGCGCTACGCTAAATTGTGCCAGCGCGTGTTTAACAGCGGCACCTACAAATGCATACATTATTTTTTCGTCCTCAAATTTAATTTCCTGCTTGGTTGGATGCACATTAATATCTACTTGCGAAGGATCCAAATCTATAAATAATACATATCCCGGAAAAGAATCTTTCGGAATTAAATCGGCGTAGGCAGCGTTAACGGCGTGGTTTAAATAAGCACTTTTAATAAAGCGGTTATTGACAAAAAAATACTGGTCACCCCTGGTTTTACGGGCCGTTTCAGGCTTTCCAATAAAACCATAAATATTCATATAGTCAGTATGTTCGGTAACACTCACGAGTTTTGATGTGTAGGTGTTTCCTAAAATTTGAACAATACGCTGTTTGATATTGCCCGGCGCTAAATGAAAAACTTCTTGTCCATTACTTGTTAAGGTAAACAAACGATCGGGATAGGCCATGGCCACTCTAATAAATTCATCAATAATATGCTTGAGTTCGGCGGCATTACTTTTTAAAAAGTTGCGTCGAGCGGGCACATTAAAAAATAAATTTTTCATGGAAATATTAGTACCCACTGGACAACTACAAGCTTCCTGTTTTTGAACGGCACTATTTTCTATATCTACACTTGTTCCTAATTCGTCTTCGGCTCTTTTTGTTTTGATGGTTACCTGCGCAACCGCTGCAATAGATGCCAGCGCTTCACCTCTAAACCCCATGGTTTTAATGGCAAATAAATCTTCAATGGCTTTTATTTTACTGGTGGCATGGCGCTGAAAAGCCAGGGCCGCATCCGCCTCACTCATTCCTTTTCCATTATCTATTACTTGTATCAGCGCTTTTCCTGCATCCGATACAATCAGTTGAATAGAAGTGGCCCCCGCGTCTACTGCGTTTTCTAATAGTTCCTTAACAGCACTGGCTGGACGTTGAATCACCTCACCAGCGGCTATCTGGTTTGCGATGTTATCGGGCAGTACATGTATAATATTAGCCAAGGGGTCCTTTTTTTTCGGGTCGACAAAAATAGGACAAAGCA
>Ga0102878_1000917_pt1 | contig 11654 bp, 12 predicted proteins | sample Colrivmet1548A02_FD_78447 | JGI IMG/M metagenome (GOLD analysis project Ga0102878, IMG submission 78447) | Estuarine microbial communities from the Columbia River estuary - metaG 1548A-02 | ecosystem: Environmental > Aquatic > Marine > Intertidal zone > Estuary | place: USA: Columbia River...
ATCCCCTACATGACGCCCGCAAACGTGTCGGTCGTGGATCAGTTCGGTCGTCTACTCACCGAGACGCCAGACTCCAAGGATCTGAGCGCCAAACAACTGGAATTGCGTCAGCGATTAGAAGCGGATTACGCGGATCGAGTCGTGCAATTGCTCGGACCGATCTTCGGTGCTAACAACGTGCGTGCGCAGGTCAATGCGGACCTCGACTTTTCGATCATTGAGCGCACGGTCGAGAATTTTGATCCGAGCAGCACGGGAACTAAAGTTCGATCTGAACAGCTTCGCGAATCGACGACGACGGAGCCGAAATCTGAGGGTGTACCGGGCTCGTTGTCGAACGAACCACCGCCGCCTGTTACCGCGACACCCGACGCGGCTGTCCCTGCCGAATCTGCGCCTGGCACAAACGAGCCGGTCGTCCGCGGTCAAGAACGTAGCGAAGCGAAGAACTACGAGATGGATCGCTCTGTGCAGTACGTCGTCGATCCGGCACCGCGTATGCGTCGACTGACCGTCGCTGTCGCCATCAACGATGCGATCGCTGCACCCGGTGCGGCAGCTGCGCCCGCTCGCCGTCCCTTGCCAGCACAAGAAATCGCTCGTTTGACTTCACTCGTTCAGGGTGCGGTGGGTTATAACGTGAACCGCGGCGATGTTGTGAATCTCATCAGCACCAGCTTCGAGCCACCTGCGCCGGTGACGCCGCTTCCCGTGTGGCAGCAGCCGCAGTATCTTGATGTTGCTAAGTATCTGCTCGTAGCGCTAGCTATCGCTTTGGTGGGCTTCCTGGTGGTTCGACCGATCATTAACCGAGTCACTTATATTCCGCCGCCGCCTGCCGCTGCGCAGATGTCTTCCGATGAAATGAAGGCGGCGTTGATTGCGACGGGCCAGGTCGCGCCTGAAGCCTTCGTTGGTGGCGCGCTGGTTGGTGCTGCAGGTGAATTGGTCGCCGGTGCAGTCGGTGTTGGTGGTGTAGATGCGACCGAGACAGAAACCATCGAGATGCGCGAAGGCGAGTCGATGGAAGAATTCAAGACACGGCTCAAGGCGCGGCTCAAGCCGAAGAAGAAGGCGGGTATCTCTGCCGAGATGCTCGATACCGCCAACAGTTATGACGACAAGGTCACGGTCGTTCGTATGATGGTTGAGCAAGATGCCAAGCGCGTGGCGCTGGTGCTCAAGAATCTTATCACTCGCGATCTGAGCTGACGCGGAGACAATCATGGCTGAAGCGATGGCATTGGCAACGGCTCCCGAGGGCCCAGATCCGGAACAGGTGGCCGCGGAGGTTGCAGCCCTTTCCAACACTCAGCGCGCAGCAGTTATGCTGATGCTGCTCGGTGAAGAGGAGGCAGCGAGCGTGATCCGTCATCTGGCCCCCAAAGAGGTGCAACATCTAAGTTCCGCCATGTTGTCAGTCGCTGACTTATCTCAGGAAGCGGTCAGTGCGGTACTCGACGGCTTTATCGCTACCATCAAAAAGCAAACGAATATCGGCGGCGGTATCGATTACCTTGAGAATGTGTTGCGCGCTGCGATTGGCGAAGACAAAGCCAGTAGCGTGCTGAGTCGCATCATGCCGGCCTCGGCGAATCGCGGTCTCGAAGTCCTGCAGTGGATGGATGCGCGCTCGATTGCTGAGATGATCGCTGCCGAACATCCGCAGATCATCGCCATCGTTCTGTCGTTTCTCGACTATGACGTGGCTGCCGACGTCATGCGGTTTCTCCCTGAGACCTTGCGTCCGGAGGTGCTCTCGCGTGTCGCGTCGCTCGAAACCATCCAGCCGACGGCGATGGCCGAGCTCGAAGCGATCATGAAACAACAGTTCTCATCGAACTCGTCGTTGAAGTCTTCTAGTGTGGGCGGCGTGAAAGCGGCTGCCAAGATCATGAACTACGTCAAGACGGACATTGAGCAATCGATGATGAAGCGTCTTGGCGAGAAGGATGCCGACCTCGCTCAGCGCATTCAGGACAACATGTTCGCTTTCGAGAATCTCTCGGGTTGCGACAATCGCAGTATTCAGACGCTCATGCGCAATGTGCCGAGCGAGCAGCTTATGGTGGCCCTCAAGGGCGCCGACGATCTCGTCAAAGACAAGTTCCTCTCGAATATGTCGGCACGTGCTCGAGACATGTTCGTCGACGAAATGGAAGGTCGCGGTCCGTTGCGCTTGTCGGAAGTGGAAGAGGCTCAAAAGCAGATTCTGCGTACGGCGCGTCGACTCTCCGATGCTGGCGAGATGATGCTCTCCGGTCGCGGCGCCGACTACGTATAAGGACGAAGCGACATGTTCAAGGCGGCAACGCCGTTCGTCGCTTCCGAGACTTTGCGACGACGGGACAACGACGGTTCGGCTTCATTTGCCGCACGGCATTTCGCTATCCGACGCGCGGGATTCCTGTTGCGCGAGCATGCCAAGCAGATGGCGACGCCTGCGCAGTTCGCCGATGACCTTGCGATCATCACGCCCGCGGACGATTTACCAGAGTTGCTGATCGAGCCGATTGATGCTTCTTCGACTGAAGATCTTGTCGATCCGATGCCTATTGGATCGGGCCTAAGCGAAGAGGAAATCGCCGTCAAAATCGCCGAGGCAGAGCAACGCGGTCGCAATGCGGCGCTCGGCGAGATGGCATCGGCTCTTGACGCCGCGATGCTAGCGCTCGATGCAGCGGCGAGAGCGCTCTCCGAAAAACAGGCGGCGCTCGAGCGAGAGATGGTGGTGCCGCTTGCGCGCGCGAGTCTCGATATCGGCGCTCAGGTCGCGAGGCAAAATCTGCAGAGTGAAGAAGGGCTTGTTCGTTATCTACAAGTCGTACAAGCGTCGCTCAATGACGCGCTCGACTCGAGCCTCGGTGAAGGCCAGGCGATTTTGGCGCGTTTACATCCTGAGGATGTGGCTCTGCTCGAGCGTGCCAATGAGCGCCCGACGCATATCCGCCTGCAGTCGGATCCTTTAGTTGTGCGCGGTGGTGTGATTCTCGGCGCTGGTGACAAGGTAATCGATGATCGCTTCGAGAATCGCGTTCGAGAGATTCGCGAGGCGGTGTTAGCCGCTGCCGCCGAGGTCATGCGGGACGCATCATGAGTTCCGGCTCTCTGCTTGAGACGTTGCAGCACCGGCTCTCGAGCGCAGAGATTTCTGCCCCTTCCGTTCGCGGCGTACTGACGCGTGTCACCGGTATGATTTTGTCGGCCCGAGGTGTGCGAGCACCACTCGGGGCGTACTGCGAGGTGATGGCCGAGGAAGGCGAAGGAATCGTCTGCGAGGTGGTTGGTTTTCGCGATGGCGAAGTCATGTTGATGCCGCTTTCGGCTGTGCAAGGTTTATTACCCGGAACGGCTGTTCGCGTGCTGACGTTAACAGCTCGAGTGGGTGTGGGTGCCGGTCTACTGGGGCGCGTTGTGGATGGGCTCGGCGAGCCGCTCGATGGCGGTCCGGCCATCGTCCCTGATGTGTTCGTCCCGTTGCGGGGTGAGCGAAAAAACCCGTTGCATCGCGCTGCCATCACAGCACCACTGGATGTTGGTGTTCGCGCCATCAACACTTTTCTTACTGTCGGCCGTGGTCAAAGAATTGGTCTGATCGCCGGTAGTGGTGTCGGCAAGAGCATGCTGCTAGGCATGATGACTCGCTTTACAGAGGCGGATGTTATTGTCATCGGTATGATCGGTGAGCGTGGCCGCGAAGTGCTCGATTTCGTACATGAGACTTTAGGTGAAGAGGGGTTAAAGCGATCGGTCGTAATCGCGGCTCCCGGTGATCGCTCGCCCGTCGTCCGGCTTCGCGCCACTCATTACAGCTGTGCCGTTGCTGAGTACTTTCGCGATCAAGGAAAAAACGTGCTGCTGTTGATGGATTCTCTGACCCGCGTAGCGCATGCGCAGCGTGAGGTGGGTCTTGCCGTTGGCGAGCCGCCGACGACCAAGGGTTATACGCCGTCGGTATTTTTCCTGATCAATGAACTCGTCGAGCGAGCCGGTAACGTCAGTGCAGCGGGCAGTATCACCGGTATCTACACCATTCTCGCCGAGGGCGACGACGCGAACGATCCGATCGTCGACGGTGCTCGCGCCATCCTGGATGGACATGTGTTGCTATCGCGCGAGATCGCGGCGATGGGTCAGTATCCGGCCATCGACATCAGCGTCTCGGTATCGCGATTGGCGACGAAGTTGATCTCGGGCGAGCGCCGCGCACTCGTCACCAAATTTCGCAGGCTTCTCGCTACCTACGAAGAGAACAAAGATCTCGTCGCCGTGGGCGCGTATCGACAGGGCACTAATCCCGAACTCGATGAGGCACTACAGCGACGCGTGGTGTTTCGTGAATTTCTCTCGCAAGATGCCGAGCAATCTGTGTCACTTGAGCAAGGCTTCCAGCAGTTGCAGTCGGTGCTTGGGTGAGTGATCGGGCAGCCAGACGCGCGCAGCGCTTGCAGCGAGTAGCGCGAATCGGCGATGCCGTAGCCAAGGCGTCCGAAGCCATCGTAGCGCAGCGCCGTGGTGAACTCGCCGTTCAAGAGGAACGGCTGCAGGTCGTCGAAAATTATTGTCGAGACTATGCCGAATCGACCCGTCGGCAAGAGACGGTCGGACAGAACATCGTGACATGGCGAAACTACCGAGATTTTTCGGGCTGGTTGTCGCAGATGTCCGTTGCTCAGCGAAATGAAGTCGCCCAAGCGCAATTCTTCGTGGATGCGGCTTTGGACGAGGCGCTACAAAAACGAAACTTTGCTCGTGCGCTGGAGAACGCCTCGGAGCGTGCCTCCAACGCCGCCGCCCGCGAGGCTGTGCAACGAGAACAAAAAGCCATGGACGCGCTCGCGCGCCCAATGCCGGACGGGTTGGCATCGTAGTTGCAGTTACCGGTGTAGTTAAATTGCACCGGCAACGTTTGGCACCATGTCTGGCACTTCTGCACTGCTGAATCTGCTCGAAGGATCGGGATCTGCTCTCCTCAATGCGCCTGAAGCAGCGCAAAACGGAGTAAGTGAGGCCGATTCGTCCTATTTTGTTTCTTTAATGAAACAATATGAGGATTCGGAGGGGCTAGAACAGCCTTCCGCACCTGAGTCGCGTGATCCGGCGCTCGAGCTGCTCGGCAACGGCTTGCCGATACCGGTGGCAACGCCGGTCATGTTACCGGCGGCCGTTTTACAAAACGAACCCACCGCGACTCCCTGGGCACTTCCATCAACGACAGCCGCCCTGGTCATGCTACCGGCGGCCGTAGAGGTCGAGGCGGACACCCGACTCGAAGAGTTTGCCGTTGGCCTTGGCATTGACCGCGAACTCGCGCGATTGTTGTTACGAGAGACTTCGGTCCCGACTCCGGTGGAAGAGGTCGAGCTGCCAGCGATACTTCCTCAACCGACGGCTACGCCGAAAGTCCTCAACGCGGGCCCCCAGATCACCGGTACGATGACACCGTCGCCACCGATGGTTCCGAGTGCCTCGACTACGCCTCAAGCCTCTACTGCTGCGCCATCGTTGATTGACCCGACGATGGCGCTGCCCGTAGCTCCTTCGCCCACGCCGCGTGCTGAAATACCGGTTCCTCGCGCGTCTGATGTCCCGCTCACAATGGCTGGCAATGCTGCGCCGGCTCTCCGTGACGAAGACGTGCTGCGATGGCGAGCCTTTATTCACCGCTCATCGTCAGGTACGCGTGAACCGGTACAGGAAATCGCGGTACAAGCGGCGAGCGATGAGGTTCTTGATCCCGTGTCAGGCTCGCCGCGTCGCGGCTTGAGTGAAGTCGATTTCGCCGCTGCTACGGCCTCGCTGCGTGGCTTCGCATTGGAGCGACGTCAGATCCTAACGAGCACCGCAACACCCGTTAGCTCGACAGTGTTGAATGGGGTTTTACCTGGCGATAGCCCTGTGAATCCCGCTGTGATGCCGCTTGCTGGGACTGCGCCGCCAAGCGTGCCAGTTACGGCTCAGGCAGATCCTTTAACGACCCCGCTGCGCGTGCCGGATCCGGCTCTACAGCACGAGCTTCGCGCCGAGCAGTTTGCGGAACAGGTGGGTCGACGTCTGCTGCAGCAGATTCGCGAGGATCGTTGGACCGTTAACTTGCAGCTCGACCCACAGCGTTTGGGTCCGATGGAGATTGAACTTCAGCTCGAGGGTAACCAAGTCACCGCCCAGGTGGGGGTCGCCAATGCGGAGGTTCGTCACCTGCTGGAGTCGGCGTTGCCTAAACTACGCGAGTCGCTGGATTCGGCAGGGCTAAACTTGGCCAACTGGTCATTTGCACAGTCTGGCGCTCGTGAGTATCGCGAGTTCGCGCAACAGAGTGCTGCTGCGGCGGCGAAGGCGGCTCCGAAGGGCGTCGAAGGTGCGATCGAGGATGAGGCTCCGCGCAGGGTGACCGAGGATTCGGCATCGCGCGTGGTGGATGTTTATGTTTAACGTTTTGACTATTCTGGTGTAGCACTATGTCTGACAAGAAAGACGACAAAAAGAAGGCTCCGGATGCGGCTCCCGCCGAAGGCGAAGAGGGCGCACCGAAGAAGAAATCCAAGCTCCTGCTCATCATCATGGTGGTGGTCGGCGTTCTGGTGTTGGTCGGTGGATCTGTCGGAGCGACGCTGTTCCTAACGGGCTTCTTTGATCCGAAGCCGGCAGCAGCCGCAGGTGCGGAACACGGCGCAGATGGTCACGCTGCCGATGGACAGGCGGCTGAGGGCGAGGACGGTGCCGAAGGCGGCGCTGCCGGTCCGCAGGTTCCGGATGGCCCGCAGTTACAGACCAAGGAAATTCCCGAAGGTGAGCGGTTCGCGGCGACCTACAAGCCGATCGAACGCGACTTTACTTTGAACGTGCCGAACTCTCGCAAGTTCGTCCAGTTCCGCATTGCATACAAGACGTTCTACGGCGAAAAGATCGTCGAGCGCGTCACGACCCATCAGATTGCCATTGAGGCGGCGATCATCGGCACCGCAGGTCAATACAGTGAAGAAGAAATGGTGTCGGTAGATGGCCGTGCCCGGTTGGCGGCGGCGCTACGCGATGCGATGAACGACGTGTTGATTCGTAACGAGGACTTTGGCGGCATCGAAGAAGTGATGTTCACTCACTTCGTCTTCCAGTAACTCGTTTCTCGGCAACGAAGATATCGAAAAAGAACATGTCTAATTCAGGTCAAGTACTGACGAGCGACGAGGTGCAAGCTCTCGTCGACGCGATGGCGAGCGGCGAGGTGGATGTCTCGCCGGATACCGCCGCGTCAGCGGCGCCCGCTGTGCAGGTTTATAGCCTCGTCTCGACAGATACCACCTCGCGCTCTCAGTTGGCTGCTATAGAGATGATCAATGATCGTTTCGCCAGGCAACTTCGCGGTGGTCTGCTGAATCTATTGCGTCAAGCTGTCAAAGTCTCGATCAACCCCTTCGAGGTGACGACTTTCGGCTCTTACATTCAGAGCGTTCCGTCACCTTGCAGTGTGAACATCGTGCGCTATCCGCCGCTGCGCGGGTATGGGCTCGTCACGATCGATCCCGCGGTCGTTTATGGTGCGGTCGATAGTTTCTTTGGCGGTCGCGGTTCTGGCTCGGTCGAACATTCCGCCCAGCGTGGGTTCACTCCGACCGAAGAGCGCATCATTCAATTGTTGCTCGATACGGTATTCGAAAACTTGCGTGAAGCGTGGGCGCCGGTCTACGGTCTTGGCACCGAATATGTTAGCCGCGAAACCAATCCGGCCTTTGCGCAAGTAGGCGAAGAGAAAGAGACGGTCGTCGTCTCCCGTTTCAATATCGAGCTCGGTGCCGGCGTGCACGGTGTCGTCTCGATCATGTATCCGTTCTCCGCACTGAAACCGATCCGTCTTCTGTTGCGTGGACGACTACAATCCGGCGAACGCGACGAAAAACTGGCGGTGCGTTGGGCGAATCAGCTTCAAGATGCCGTGAGTGACACGGAACTTGAGTTGACCGCTCAGCTCGCGACGCTGCGAGTCTCGGCAGCCGATCTGGCATCCATTCAGTCGGGCGATACGATCTGGTTCAAGCCGCCTGAGTCGGTCAAGGTCTTGGTGCAATCGGCGCACCTGTTCGATGCGGAGTACGGCACGGCCAATAACTCCGTCGCCGTACGGATTACACAGGTCGTTCAACCAACCGAATCGTCATCGAGGTTCGCCATTGAGCCGGTCGGTGATCAGTCGCACGATTTGGACAATTCTTCCTCATCTCGTAGACGGTCGGCCAAGTCAGCAGGAGCATCAGCAGCATGAGCGACACATCCATGGGAACTATCGCGAAAGCGAACGGCGAGGGCGAGACCGCCATGCAGCTGGATCTTATCCAGAATGTGGCTGTCAGCATCTCGGTCGAGGTTGGTCGATCGTCACTGCGGATTCGTGATCTCCTGCGTTTGGGGCAGGGTAGCGTCGTCGAGTTGGATCGTGTCGCGGGCGAGCCGCTCGATGTCTGTGTCAACAACACTGTGATTGCACGCGGTGAAGTGGTGCTCGTCAACGAGCGCTATGGCATTCGGTTGACGCAGGTTGTCGATCCCGAAGATCGCGTCAAGCATCTTTGATCTGATATGGATCCGGTGCGCTATATCTCGGCCATCATTCTGGTGGCCGCACTTTTGGCATTGGCGATTTGGGTGCTGCGCCGCTTCAATGTGGCTGGAGTCGGTGTTCCATCGCGCTTGAAGGTCGTTTCACATTTGAGCGTCGGCACTCGGGAGAAGCTGCTTGTCGTGCGCTTCGGCAACGAAGACGTTCTGCTCGGCATCACGCCACACTCGATTACTCGTTTAGGGGCTACACCAGCAGGTTCTGCCGACAACGAAGCGGAAAAATTCCGTACTGAATTGGAGTCGCGATCGTGAAGCGTTATGTCTCGGCGCTGGTCGGTGTGTTGCTGGTCCTTTCTATGATGCCGCTAGGATTAGCCCAGGATGCGGCATCGATCGAAGTGTTGCGGGCTGCACCCGTTGCCGGTGGGGGTCAGGCGTACAGTTTGACTTTGCAGGCCTTGGGTCTCGTTACGCTGCTGACGCTGTTGCCTGCAATCATCTTATCGATGACCGCCTTCACTCGGGTCGTCATCGTGCTCGGTTTGCTTCGTCAGGCGATGGGTACGGCCTCGACACCGCCTAACCAAGTGATCGTTGGTCTTGCCCTCTTCATCACTTTTTTCGTCATGGCTCCCACGTTCGATGAGGTGCAGCGGGTGGCTTTAACGCCCTATGTCGAGGATAAGATTCCCTTCGAGGAGGCGCTTGATCGCGGCATCGTCCCGATGAAGCGATTCATGTTGGCACAGACGCGGGAATCCGATCTCAAGCTATTCATGGATCTTGGCAAAATCGACGCGGTTCAGGAGCCCCTGGCAACGCCGCTGCACGTGTTGTTGCCGGCGTTCATCACTAGTGAACTACGCACGGCATTCACTATCGGCTTCTTGATCTTCATTCCGTTCCTGGTCATCGACCTCATCGTGGCGAGCGTTTTGATGGCGATGGGCATGATGATGGTCTCACCGATCATGATCAGTTTGCCCTTCAAACTATTGTTGTTCGTCTTGGTCGACGGCTGGGCTCTGATAGTCGGCTCACTAGCCGCGAGCTTTGGAGCGCCCGGATCATGAATGACACTCAAGTGATCGACCTGGCTCGTGAGGCCATTTGGCTCGGCGCAATCGTTGCTGGGCCAATTTTGTTGCTGGTGTTGATCGTTGGTGTCGCCATCGGTATTTTCCAGGCCGCCACCTCCATCAACGAGATGACGTTGAGTTTTTTGCCGAAACTGATCGCCGTCACCTTGCTGATCGCGGCACTCGGCGGTTGGCAGCTACAGCTGCTGGTGGATTTCACCCGCCGTATCTTCGAGCGAATACCGGATATCGGGGGGTGATGCCGTGCTCGAGCTCGGTCAATTCGTGCTCAGCTGGATGGAGTCGCTCCTGTTGCCCTTCACACGGGTGACGGCGTTTTTTCTCACTGCTCCGCTGTTCACGCAGATTGCCGGTAGCACGCGTATTCGGTTGATCTATGCCGCGGCGCTGTGCGTCTTGATGCTGCCTGCCATGCCTACGTCCACCAGTGCACCGCAGCTGCCGTTTGGCGAGCCGAATTTGCTGACGCTGCTCAGCGAGGCCTTGATCGGTGTCTCGATCGGATTGGTGTTGCAGTTCGTGTCGGCCGCGGTGGTTCTAGCTGGTGAGCAAATCTCGATGTCTGTCGGTATCGGCTTCGCTCAATCGTTCGATCCGTCCATTGGGTCGACCCCGGTACTGTCGCAGTTCCTGAACTTGATCGCGCTGCTGATTTTCATCACGGCAGATGGTCATACCGTCATCATCAGCATGATGACCGAAAGCATTCGAATTCTGCCGCCCGGCAGCTTCAGTTTGCTCGATGTCCAAGCGTGGCTCGACTTCTCAAGCATCATCTTCCGCGGCGCTGCGTTGCTGGCCGCTCCGCTGCTCTTGGCTCTTTTGGCCGTCAATATCGGTGTGGGCGCCTTGTCGCGCGCGACCCCGTCTTTGAACGTCTTTGCCGTGGGATTTGCGGTGAGTTTGATCGTCGGCTTTGCCTTGTTATTCGTGCTGATGCCGGTCATCGGCGAGCGAATGACTGAGCTTTGGGGTTTGGCCGAAAGCTATATCCGCGCTCGACTGCTGGGGCAGGGCTAGCGTCATGGCAGAAGATCAAGGTCAGGAAAAAACAGAAGAGCCGACTGCGAAACGTCTGCAGCAGGCACGCGAACGAGGCGAGTTACCGCGATCACCTGATTTCGGTGGTGCGTTGGTCGTCATGGCACTGTGCGCCATGCTGATGTTCATAGGCGGTGACATCGTTAACGACATCGCGGGTCAGATGAAGCAGAGTTTCAGTTTCACTCGTGGCCAGCTCGACGATGTACAAGACTTGCCGATGACGCTCGGTATGTCCATCTTCGATGGTCTATGGTCGGTCCGATGGTTGTTTCTGGTTGCTGTCGTTGTCGCCCTATTCGCCGCGTCGGTTAACGGGGGGTTCCAATTTTCCGGTAAGGCCGCTGCGCCGAAGGGCTCCAAGCTCAATCCCTTGAGCGGGCTGAAGCGAATGTTCGGACCGCAGGCGCTGATGGGCGTTCTGCGTAATCTGCTCAAGTTCGTCGGGATTGCGGGCGTGCTGGTTTTGCTGCTGTGGCAACGGCGCGAGGAGATAGTGTCGATGTCGCGAGATGCACTTGAGCCGATGATGGTTCACGGAGCATCGCTTGCTCTGACGATCTTCACGCTGGTGTCCGCTGTCGTTGCGGCGATTGCGATTCTCGATGTGCCTTATCAGCGATGGAATTACCTGCGACGTCTGCGCATGACGAAACAGGAAATTCGCGATGAGATGAAAGACATCGAGGGCCGCCCGGAGGTCAAACAGCAAATTCGTCGCAAGCAGCGTGAACTTAGTCGCGGCCGAATGCTCGACAAGGTCAAACAGGCCGATGTCGTGATCGTGAACCCGAGCGAGTTCGCAGTCGCGCTTGAATATGACGAAGAGCGCAGCAGTGTGCCGATCGTTCTGGCTAAGGGGAAAGGCGAGGTCGCGCGAGCCATCAAGGAGCGGGCCGCTGCGGCGGGTGTGCCCGAAGTGTCTGCACCACCGCTCGCTCGTGCGCTCTACTACACCAC